>Ga0082212_10000446_pt1 | contig 59946 bp, 36 predicted proteins | sample TergutNt197P3_FD_71548 | JGI IMG/M metagenome (GOLD analysis project Ga0082212, IMG submission 71548) | Neocapritermes taracua P3 segment gut microbial communities from Petit-Saut dam, French Guiana - Nt197 P3 | ecosystem: Host-associated > Arthropoda: Insects > Digestive system > Gut ... | reverse complement strand
ACGATGGGCAATGCGAGCAGTAACCAATGGGTTACTACCGACCAGTTTAACAACCCCCATGTCGTTAATGCCACGGTGGGCGGTACCGAACGTATCCATGTAAGCTACTACGACAATAAGGACGGCTCGATTAAGTACAAGTACAATACGCGGGGTTCCCCGGGAACTATTAACTCTGATCAGGCTTCCCACAGAACATGGGTTAACCTGGACGGCGGCTTCGACGCGGAAGACATGAATACATCGGGCAACACATCCATGACCCTGCAGCGCACGCTGATAGCGGCGAATGACGGCGTCAGTGTGCCCGAGGGTAACCGCGCCATACGCACGGTGCATACGACCAATGGCGCAACCGTTAATCCCACAAATATGATTTATACCCTTGGCCCGGCGGATCGAACCGTCGCCGCTAACCCCTCCAATACAACGGTAATAACCGTTCCCTCCATTCCGGGCGCGGTCGGTTCGTATACCATTACCCTGCCGACTGAATTCCGGAGCGCGACCCGGACACCTGAAACGGCGAACCTCGTTCAGGGAACCGCCGGCAACCGTTACCTCCGTATCGTACATGTCGATAATTACAGCTATGTAAACCAGGGAGATCTGATCTACACCTTCGGAACGAATACTGCAGCCGGCGGAGGAGCCACTACCTTCACGTATATATATGCATCAAGAGGCGGATATATTTCACTGGATTACCCGAAGCCGACGTATCCTGGTATGGCTGCCAACGGTACCTATACTACCCAGCTTGCCAATAATGCCCGTGTATACACCATTTCCGATTCGCTTGAATACTCTTTGCAGATGGCAAACGGCGGCCCGGTAGAGATGTCGGGCAATCAAAATGTAACCCTTCAGGCGGCCTACGGCTCGGCAATTCCTGCCACGGCCACCACTGTCACGCGCACGCTTACGCAGGCAAACGGCGGCACCGTGATTCCAACGGGAACCACCGCAACAAGTCCCAACATTCAGACCGTCAACGGCGGCACTTCTCTTCCCACACCTGCCGATGCCGTGACCACACGTACGCTTACGCAGGCAAACGGCAATAACAACATCCCCGTTGGAACGGACACAAGCGCTACCTTTGCTGCTTTGCACGGTACGCTTACCGCTTCAACCGGACAAATCACCTATTCCGGTAATGTTGCCGGTCTTTCTGCCGCCAATAACTACCTCCGCGAGGTTGGGCCCAATGTCAGGGTCGGCGCTACATTAAAACAGGGTGACTTGATGTTTGTCTTTGGTCCTGCTTCCGAAACTGATACCACCGGCCTGGTTTCCATATATGCGCCACGAGATCTGACAATTATCCAGATTATGACCACCGGCGCTACCGGTTATTCAGCTGCGGCCAATGCGACGGTAACCGCCAACTTTACCGGAACGGCGCCAAATCGCACCTTTACTGTCAGGCGGACTATTGGTACTACGGCCGGGACTACCACAACCAGCAACAGGTTATACGCCGTGGATTTACTGGCAGCAAACTTCCTTCGGGAAAGGAAGACCGGTCTTGCAAACGATCAGTGGGTACAGCAGGGCGAACTGCTATATGTATTCGGTGCCCAATCGTTAACCGCCACGGTAACAGACGGCAGGCCGCGAACCACGTATGAGGTATACGCGCCGGCTACCGGGCTAATTTCCAATGTGTTCACCAGCGCTATAGGCACTGTCGCCCCGGCAGGCAATATTTATACCGTAAGGGCAAATGCGTATAACTACATTCGCCAGACCCATGTGGTTGCCAACCAGTATGTGTATACAGGAGATCCGATTTACACCATTGGCTCACCCAACGAGAGCATCACCACCGGCACATATACCATCACCGCCCCGGCCAGCGGGAACATTACCGTGGTAACACAGGGCACATCTACCGGTACCGCGCCGAACCGTATCTTTACTACTGCGATGGCGAATACCGCCACAGCGTTCTCTATTGTCACCAATTCTGCGCAGAACTATGTGCGCTGGGTAAATCCGGCGATAGCTGCCAACGGCAACCATGTCATGCAGGGCGATGTGGTGTACCTGTTCGGCCCGCGGTATGAGGATCATCCCGGACCGTTCTATGAGCTAAAGGCAACGGCCGAAGGAACCATTTCAAATCTGTTGACAGCCGACATTGGCGCGGGAACAGTGGGGTACCGTCTGTACACCAACCAACGGGGAACGCAAACCGGTGCCCTTCCGGCGGGAAGGGCGTTTACCATTACGCCGGTTCCGTTTAACTACCTTCGCCAGTTACATGTCGCCAACAATCAGCCGGTAACGGCAGGCGACCCGATTATGACCTTTGGCGTAACAGCTAAAAACAGACCCCACTCTACGGTGTATATACTTACGGCACCCTATGACGGGATAATTTCCGGCTTGCCAACCTTTGCCGAAAGCGGAACAGCGTACACCACCGCAGTCGCCGCCGGTACTAATGTGTATACCATAACGACATCTCCCGCCTACAACTATGTACGCGAGATACATGTTACCCCCGGCCAGTTTGTAACGGCAGGCACCCTGATTTATACCTACGGACAGCCGCCTGCCGGCTATCAATATCCCGCTCCATTAGACACAACCTACCCGGTTACTGCCCTGTATGACGGAAATGTTACCAATCTGCTTGCGGTTGGCGCGCAAACCGCCAATAACGCAACGGCCTATACCATTGCCACACCCTCGTATAATTACCTTCGCCGTATTGGGTCCAATATTACTGAAGGCGGCAGCGTAACCAAGGGACAGCTTATCTACATCTTCGGCGTACAGGAAATGGGACGCAGTCTAACAACCTACGAGATACGGGCGCCGTTTAGCGGGGTAATCAGCGGTTTGGCCGGGGTGAATGCTACGGGTGTTGAAGTAAATGGTCCCAATAACGGAACCAACTATACATACACGCGCAACAACACCGGAGCCAACAGTGCTCTCTTTACCATTATGGGGGATTATCCGGTGATTATTCCTTCCGATGCGACCCTCATTTACACGCTTACCTATACGGGAGAAGGTGCTTACCAGCGGGTGGTTAAAGTTGGCGTTTCCGCAACAACCGGCAGATACCAGATAACTAACCCTTACGATATGCCGTCCGGTCATTATCATCTGCCGGATAACCATGTCGATGCCGGCTATCACAATGCCATAGCGGTTACCAGCCAGGGCTACCCGGTTGTCGCCTACTACGATAATACCAATGGGGTACTCAAAATGGCGATTAGCAACTCTGCGGCGCCCAATACTGCGGCCTACTGGGATACCCACGTGGTAATCCGCGAACCGCAGTTTGCCCAGTACAGGAGCGGCACCGGCCAGTATGTCAGCCTGAAGATCAACCATAGCGCCGGCCCGGGTTACCACCAGGAGCAAAACCGCTTCCATATAGCGGCGCTGAATGCGAACAGCAAGAAGCTCGTATACATAAGCGGTATTTTGAACCCCGGCGGCCTGGACTGGTCGGTAGATACCGTTCAGATGGTAGACAATGTCGGAGACGTGGGACGCTGGTGCGTCCTGTCCCTGGACGAGGACGGCAATCCCTGGATCGCCTACCATGACGAGGGCTATTCAGGCTCAAGGGACGGCGTAAAACTGGCCTTCCTTAACCGGGGGGCGTTTACCAAGACCCTGACCGACCGGAACGGAAGCGACATAACCGGGTGGGAAACCATGCATATCCCGACCAATAATTCTGTAGAGAACGCCCGTCTTGGAATGGAATGTTTCCCGGCGAGGAACAATTCTCCAGGCACCAACACGAGATTCTGGAAAGGTGCGGTTGGCTATATGGCTCCGGACTTCTTCCGGCTTGCGTACTACGTGGAATAGGGGGAGGGGAAGGCGATGAAAAAGAGGAATTTTGCCATGAGTACATTTGAAAAAACCGGCAGGTATATCGTATTCTGCGCGCTGGCGCTGGCCTTGCTTGCCTGCGAACAGCCCTTTAAGGCCGGCCTTGGCGCCATTGTCGACCTCCGTCCCCCAACGATTGCCGTTGACGAACCGGGCGCGGGCAGTTACATCAGGGGCGTGGTACGGTTCAGAGGCACCGCCGAGGACGATTATAAACTGGAATCGGCGGAGTTTAGGGTAGCCAATTTTCCCGAGACAATCAACAGGGCAGACGGCTCCACAAATTCCAACCCCTACTTCACCTGGAAAGAAATACGGGTGGATTCCAGCGGGAAAATGTACTTTGACGTTGACACCACCTACTTCGATGACGGAGAATTTCAGCTTAAGCTGCGGGCGCGGGATTCCTCGGGCAAAACGGCCGAGACCGATGAAATTACCTACTTTATCAAGAACAACCCGCCGACCATCAACATGGCCCTTCCCCTGATTGACACGAGCCAATCTGCCAGCGGAACCCTGAACGGTCCGCATTTGAACTGGGTCGGCGATGAGGCCGAATTTAACCGCCCCCTGGACGCAAGCGGCGTAATGGTCGGTATGGTCTACGACAGGGAAGGTGTATACAGGGGGGAGGCGAAAACCATTGATGGAGTAGAATGGTTCCCCCCGCAGATACGCTTCTGGCAGATAGCCGATTCTTCTGAAACGGCCAGTATTGGATTGTTCAATTCCTCCGATATAAAAATTATTGCCCCAAATGCCATACCTTCTGAATCCGAGGTTTCTTGGCAGCCGCTGCGCCAGACAGTCCTTGGGCTTACCGATGTTATGGTTTCCTACAGCCTCCCCAAACTTGCAGAACGGTACTATGCCTTTCAGATACGGGCGCAGAGCGTAGACGGAACGACCTTTTACTATCCGAAGGATCACTGGAGTGAACAGCGGTGGGATGCTCTGTCCGAAATCCAGCAAACGGAAAACAGTGCGGTTACTGTTTTCCTGAACTCGCCGGAAGAGCCGCCCACCGTCTCTCTCTGGGGGCTTGAAGCGATAGACAGGCCGGACGGAGAGGGCTGGAACAGCAGCACCTCAAAATACAACGACTATACCAAGTGGAACAAAGACGAATACCATCCCTATTTTTCCGATAACTCAAGCAAAAACGGGCCTTTTACCCTGAGGGTAAAGGCGAATCATTCGCAGGGCATCTCAACCGCTGCGGTGTATTTTGAAACCGCAAACATCAGAGGGCGCTTTATCTGGGATTTTGCGGACGGCGCACCTGCTGCGGGCTGGTCCAATTGGGATTCCGGCAACAGCGTTCCCCGTTCCCAGTCCTATATCTACTGGGGCCGCAACGACCCTCACTCTACAAGTCCTGCAAACACGCCTCCAATACCGACGCGTAACTTTGTATTTACCTACAATGATGCTCCGGGCGGCGGCCGGGTCAGCGACAACGATCTTACCGTCGATTTCGCGGTACGGAACAGCATGAAGGTACAGACATATCGATATCCGCTGAGGTGGTTCGACAGTTCAAACAGGCTCAATCAGGATACGCTGGAATTTTCAGATGCCGGCGACTGGGAAGATTTTTCCGGACGGCTGCCGGAGGGAGAGTATAAAATCTGGGTAACGGCGCGCAGCATTTCCGGCACGCCGATGACAGATGCGCAGCAGTATACCCTGTTCATTGACAGGGGACCGCCGGCTATAGAATTCAACAATATGACGGGCGGCTTCGTCGGTACAATCGATGCCGATCCCAAATTTGATTCGAATAACCCGACATACATAGTTAACGGCGTTGTCGAACCAAGATTCCTTATCTCCGACTCGCGTGCGGTTGACTCATCGCTGCGCCTGGCAACCGACATCGAATACTTCAGAAATCCGCTAAACAGCGCCTTCGGTTTTGAACAGCTCTTTGTCGTCGTTCATGATAAAGACAAACGGATAGAGAACGATAATAAAGAACTCATAGGGGGCATGGATTTCTATCTCGAAGAACTGCGCAATAACAACGACTGGCTCCATATTCCGGCCAAGAGCGGCACACTCGTTATTCCCGGCGTAAAGGTATGGAAAGACGGCCCGATCTTTGAAGCGGCCTGCAAATTCAAGGCATCGCCGATTTACAATGACGGCTCGGAAAACGACATCCTGGAAGACGGCGAAAAGTACTGGATATATGTAATTGCGCGGGATAATGCGTTTAACATAGGCTATAACGCATTCCCCATTTTGGTTGATTACCAATCCGACCTGCCGATGCTTGACTTTAGCGCCGGCTCGATCGACCCCAATGTTACCGAACCGAATTACGGCGACCCGAACAGCTTCGAGCAGGGCGGCAGGGTTCGCAATGCGTTTGGATCGAATTCCGAAATACAGTTGTGGCTCAGGGACGATGACGGCCTTGATCTGGGTGTTAAGGAAGCAGTTCCCGGCAGCCCGACACCGGCAGAGCGAACATCGGTAAAGGTTACCATGATAGGCTCCCAGGTTGTGCATGACGATCCTGCCTACCCGCAGGGAAAAATTATTTCCTGGCCGGAGACGCCTCAATATCTTATCGAACTGACTGACAAAGAGGTAAAAGATGCACATAACAATGCCCCGGATCTCAAAACACAGGTGATACGGGAACGGCTGCTCAAAATAAACCAGTCCGTACTGCTGGATGCCCTCAAGAGGCATGCGGCTTCGCCTCTGGCGGCGGGTGCATACGATTACCTGTTCACGGAACCGGTGGACAGTTATTACAGTCTGCCCGACGGCCTGTACCGGATAACCATAGAGGTGTCCGACTCCACTGAGCCGTTAACCAAGCTTAAAGTTGATTCGGGCGATCCCGATGCGGCAAAGGCGACAGCGTCCAGGACATTCTGGATCGCCGTTGACAACAAGCCTCCGCAGATCGACCGCGACACAATAACACCTGCCAACGGCTCCTTCGTAACCCTAGACGAGGTTATAAAAGGGAAAGTCAGGGACGAAAACGGCCCCCTTACTGCGGGCAGCCTGAAAGTTACCGGATCAAAGGGAGGGAATTCGGCTGATCTGAGCGGTATTGTTACTTACGGGCCGGTTAAACTGGTGCCGCTTAACATAACACAGGATGTATGGGAATACGAGTTTCAGATTCCATTTTCCATTGAGGATCATGTGTCACTCCTATACACCGTTTTTGATTTTGAAGTATCGTTCAGGGATCGTTTCGGCATTGTCGAAACCAGGCTGCCCTTAACCTACCTGATTGACAATGACCCGCCCAACGTCAGACTGATCAGGGCAATCGATACCTTTGCCCGCGCCGAACTGACCGACGATATTGTTCTAGCCGGCACCCCGGGAATGGTTTCAACTGAAGTGAAAAACAAGGGTCATCTGGCAAACGAAGTTCTCAGCTTTGCCGTTAACGCGACCGACAACCTTCAGGTAGAAGGTGTACGCTGGTGGCTGTTGCGCGCCGATACCGAAATAACCGGTCCCCTTTTGGCCAATATGCAAACGGGGCTTACATCCACGGGCGGACTGGTAACGGATTACGATGCCTGGCCTTCAAGCCAGTATGACAGGGATCCCGGTACTCCTAGCGCTCCCAATCCTTCGTATATTCCTCCGGGCAGAATCCATGAAATTATGGATGGCGGCACTGTTGTGGGATACTTCGGGGAAATCGACCGGGGGAATCCCTATGTATACATTGATTCAAACGCTTCCCATACCGGCGTATCTGTTTCAAGCAGGCCGTATGAACAGCCGGACTATCCGAAGCTGCCGGACGGCGAGTACCGCCTCCATATCATAGCGAGGGACTCGGCGGGCAACGAATCACGCAATAACCAGGGCAATTCCATTATGCAGGAAATTTTCGTTCTGCAGGATCAGGACAAGCCCTTCTTTGACGAAATGCCCCCCGGCGACATGGTTGTCGGTGCCAACGGCCTGGTACTCAGGGGAACAATATACGAAGACGACGGCTTTACCTATGTGGACAATGGCTCGGTTACTATCCGGGATGACGCGGTAACGGTATGGTTCAACAGTAATTCCGGCGCAGCAACCCCCACAAGTAATCCTGGCCTTCTAGATCCCGCAATAGATCCGACTACCATTGATCTCGGTTACAGCAATAGAGTAGACCTGGAAAGAAAACACGGAATGTCTGCGCTGGGCAGGAACCTGAATCTTAACGTCCGGCTGGTAGAAACCGAACATCCTATCACCCACGAGACAATAGATGGTCTCTTTCTTGAAACTTTCTTTTATGGAGACGGCAGAAAGCACTTCCTTATTGAGGCGACCGACTCTCCGACCAATAAGTGGCGGGCATATCCCATCACCGCACCCACTGGACCTGACCCATACCGCTATTACGAAGGTGATGATGGCTGGATGACTAACCGTGTCAAGCGCCGCGCCTACTTTGACTTTATCTACGATACAATTCCCCCGGTTCTGGAAATTTCCCAGCCGGCAAACGGCAGCACCTTTGGCAAAACAGCCCCCAGTTTAATGGATATCACGGGCTATATTGAGGACGCCAACCTTCTGCCGTACAAAGTACCCGGCTACCCGGACAACAGCCATCTTAACTACGAAATAACCTACCGCCTTGGCTCGGGTGCGATAAAAACCTGGAATCTGGGAAGAACGGTGTCTGGTCCATTCACCGACAGACCCTACATTACCGCTATTACCACTGACGTAAACGGTGTTGTCAAGGTTGAATTTGTCATTCCCGCGGCACTAACGGTTGAAGACCTGGGGTTTGACGGCCTTAAAGCGGGCATGCATATGCTGGACATTACCGTCGAGGATGCCAGCGGAAAGGCGGCAACGTCCCAGATAATGTTTATCAAGGACGAAACACCGCCCAACGCTACCCTCATTAATATTGACGAGCTTTCGGTTGACCAGGCCGAAATTGGCACCATCGGCGACTGGTGGGATGAGACCCTCCGGGATCCCGGTGCATTGACATCGATACAGGCCTGGAAAGAGGCCCGATGGAAATGGCTGGACGGCCGCGGTGTTTCGGTGATCTCCTATGACGCCGGCTCCGGCCTGCCGGTTCTTTTTGGTACCTTTGACGACGACACGTCCGATATTGATACTGCTTCGTTTATGTACTGGATCGACGACGATGATACCAGTATGCCGGGCAGGACAGATGAGATGATCTGGGATGGAGCGGGCACCAATTACCGCTGGTCGCTGCCGCTTCTTGAATCCCCCGGCGGCGCGGCTCTTGCAGACGGCTTCCATACCATCAAATTTGTAATATCGGATGTACCCGGCAACGAACTGGAATCGGCCATGTTCGTATTCAGAATCAATTCGGGGCAGCCGGAACTGGAAATAACCGCACCCGCCAATGATGTATTCGGCATGAACACCGGCTTTACCGACACGGTCTTTACCATTAAGGGAACTGCGTCCGGTCCCAACATACAGTCAATTCAACTGCAGATTGTGCAAAGGGGAGGCTCCGGTTCTCCCATCGTTGAGACGGAAATCACAGCATCCAATACAGACATCACTTTGGACTTCTCTGATCCGACAACGGTCAAGCTGAACTGGCAGTATGATTTCACTCGAGACGGAGGTTTTAATACCCTCACAGACGGCGGCAGATACGATGTCAGGATTGTTGCCGAAGACTACCGCGGCAACAGGTCGGACGAAGAGATATGGACATTTACCAAAGACACTACGCCGCCGGACATCAGGTTCCCCGGCATGATAACCGACAACGCCGATATACTTTTCAATAACCTGAAGACCACGGACACAGGTACCAACGCCAATGTCATTATGAGCGAAAGCGTACGGATACAGGGTACCGTTATCGACCATAACAATACCAGCGCCATCACCAGGCTGGAAAGCATGCTTGACCAGTGGGACTGGACTACCGGTGCATGGCTGCCGGTGCAGCCCTGGGGATCGGTTATGGTTCCCGACGAAAGTATGTCCACCAATGTGCCCTGGGAGAAAGACTATACCTACAACTACCCCTACGCCGTCTTGGACGGAACAGACTATTACTGGTATGTCGAGAATGTTAAAACCAACAAGAAGTACGAGCCGGGCGATACGGTAAGTGCAACAGGCGGCGCCGAGATGACCGGCAACTGGCAGGTCAACAGCGTTAACCTGCTTGACGCCGCCAGTGCCCCCATACCCGTTATCCACCGCGCCGAAGGCGCCTATCGTATGCGGTTAAGGGCAAAAGATTCCGCCTGGATTGAATTCGATCCCGACAGTGCCGACTGGACAGCCGGTACCGGCGGCGGCAATCCGGTGCAGTCGGAATGGCTGTACTTCTTCTACGACCGTTACGATCCCTCCGTGGAAATAACCAGCACAGGAAATTTCTTCTCTTCCCGCAGGGAAAATGAATACCTGCCGTTTGATGTAATTATCAGCGATGCCAACAGACTCAGTAAAATTACGGCAGATATCGTTCATGAAACCAACGATATCCATGTGGATTACACCACTGCGCCCACTATCACTGTGGAGAACCAGAATACGGCAGACGGTACCTGGACAGGAGATCTGAGATTCCGCGTTCTCTATGGCGGCCTCACCGGCACCGGGCAAAGGGTTCCGGACGGGACATACCGCGTAAAGGTAACTGCAGTCGACATGGCCGGCAGGTCAACCACTAAATACAAAACCTTTACCCTGGACAATACGCCTCCGACCGGCAGGGTATTAACGCCCCGGCCGTTTGGTGGTTATCCGTCCGATTACCTTACCGATCCTAATTATGAAGGATTTAGAGATGGCAGTATTACGGAAGTGTTGGGCGGCCAGAACGAAGAAATATCGGGCGATACGACCGATGCCAACGGTATAGCGGGTCTGTGGTATCACATTGGCTTCCTTGATGATCAGAGTTCCGGTTTTCCGGATCAGGATGACCTTGCGCTGAGCGTTCTGCCCGGCAATACATGGGGCACTACTCCCTACGACTCTGGTTATTACGACCAGTATTTTGACGACGCCGTTGCGGCTGCCGGTAACCGATGGTTCAAGCTGGGCGTAAACGCTCCCCCGGACTGGTCGGTTAATAACAATGTCTACGACTGGTCGATGAAAATTCCCAATATCGTGGAAGGTGTTGTTAAAGGCGGACTTAAACAATACGTCGAGCACATCCAGATAAAGGGTAAATGGTACAACGGGTCGGGTGAACCCCAACTGACGGAAACTGTACACCAGGATATTGCGAAGAAGTCGGATATTGTCAGGCTGCCGCTGTGGATCCGTATTGCGGACAGGGCGGGCAACGTCAGTTACTTCTGCCGCGACATCTGGTTTAACCCTTACGGCGATATCCCGAACACGACGATTCTGAACCCGAAGAGCGCTCCCCTTTCCTCGCCAAGGGGCGGAACCATCACCGCAGACGGTCTGGCGATTAACAACTGGTCGGTATACAGCGTAATCTTCCGCGTCAAGGCGGACAATGTTACCACCAGCACCCCCGAGAACCCCGGCAGCGCGCCGGCTGATTCAGACATTGTATCCCTTGTGGCCAATGCCGGTAACCTGGTAACAGACCCGTCGGAATTGGCTCTCCTGATCGATGCCGGATACGGCGAAGGTCCCTGGTACCATGCAAATCTGGAGGGTCCCAAAGGGCAGGAAGTTCCGTGGAGCTTTAACATTAACTCGGAAGGAGAAATAACGAATCTGATTGATGCAAAGGGCTTTAACGCGAATAATCCGTCCAGCACGACGGGAAAAGACACCATTCGTGTCTGGCTTGAAGTATTTGCGTTCCGCGGCCTGAACGAAGGAGCGATGGAGATTAGCCATAATCCCGATGGCGGAGGGACAATAAGTCCGCGGGCGCCCAAGCCCTATGTCAGGGTCTTCTACCTCAACAGGAGTGCCCCGGAAATACTCTATCCTCTGGTCGCCGCCAGTACAATCGACCCGGATACCGGCGATCCGGTACATCCTGCCAATATACCGGCGAATCATTATACGGGAGCGGGAACTCAGCTGCGAAGGGGAAATTTTGCCTTAAGGACAACCCTGAACCCGAGCAGTACCGGCAACTCTGCCGCGAAAATAACGAAGGTATCTATCAGGCAGCCCGGAGAAGCCTATCCCGACTGGGTTGACGTATGGGAGGATGGGTCAAATACCGGCATGGTTCCGGGAGTCACCGTTGCGACAGGGACAGGATTGTCCGCCAACCAGTACTACTTCAATATGCACCTTAACTCCTCGGTAACAGCGGCGAATCCCCTTCGCGCCGGTTACGGCAGGGTACGGAATAATGCATGGGCCGCGACAGGCGGAACCTATACCGTCGAAGTTCGTATCCTCGACAATAGTTCTCCGGCGGCAGAGGACTCCTTTACCTTCGAAATTGGCATCGATAACTTTGCGCCGGTGGCTGACCTTAGCGTCATGACCAACAGCAAAGTCGCCGGTACCAACCAGGACTTTATGGGTAGGGTGTTTGACTATTCCAATACTATGGTAAACGCCGCCGCCGACGACAGGGTTATAGCGCCCCGATCGATTGACAGGGTCTATGTATGGTTTACCAAAAACAACAGCACCGACTTTGTGAATATCAATACCGGAGCGAGAAGCGGTACCAGCACCGGAACAATTACGGCGCTTGCCGACCGAACGGCGCAGGTGACAACATCGGGTGGTGTAACAACAACCGTTCACGAGATTGACAACCCGGGTACTCCGGATATTGTCAGCTATCCGGCGACTGCGGCGGGCAGTGATCAGCCCTTTAATGTGGCCGGCGGCTGGGTACGGGAGATAAGCGAAGCGACTGCCGTAACGGGATCGAGAATGGTGTGGATGCCCAACGGAGACGCCAGTTTCAGGTACGAGGACGTTACCTGGATAATGAACATCAATACCCTGGTGCTGCCCGACGGGCCGATAACCCTTCACTACGTTGTAATTGACAAGATCGGCAACGCCAGCCACTACAAGCAGTCAACCATGGTAAGGAACAAGTACCCGCAGATCGATAAAGTTACCCTGTATACGGATAACAACGGCATTGGCGCGGTCTTCTCCGGCTCCGGAGCGGTGAATAATGCCTCCGAAGAATACGAACTGAGAAATTTCAACATGAGTACACGAGGCTACCTTGATACGGGCTTTATCTCCAAGAACAAGTACATAGGATTCAAGGTAGAAACTTCATCCGGCAATTCACCCCTGCGCTACCGTGTCCAGTACGTTACCAGGGAACAGGTCAATCTTGATGCAGGAACCCTTGACGAAATGATTGCCGACAGAGAGTTATCTCCAGACCGGAAATGGTCGGACGTATACACTGTAGCCGAGATTGGCGACTACACCACGCTGCGGTGGCAGAATCTTGGCGTTAACACCACTGTTACGCCGCCGGTCGGCACCAACTTTGTCGTTGGTAATTTTGTCACCGGTACGGAAAACGAAGGGAAAGAAAATTATGTACCGCCCAGTGTCGGCGGTGCTGCCAAGGTCTGGCGTTACCGGCTGGTTTCCGACATCCAGAAAGCTTCTTCGGCAAAGGGAAGGGATATCTACGACAACAACCTTCCCATACTGCCGAACGATCCGGGCTTCTCCCCGGACGAAGGAGATGGCTTTAACTTCAAGGGTGATGGGTTCTTTAACGTTAACCCGGGTTCTCCGGTTAGCAGGATAAAGGAATTTAAGGGCAGCGATCCCGATGGTTCTTCCAACCACAATGATACGGCGTTCTTTGTTATCAAGGCATGGGACACGGTTGATCCCGAGTACGATCCCGCCAGTACGCCCGCTTTTGCCGACTTTGATGAAATGGAACAGTTGTACGATGCTGTCGTCATCGGAATGAACGTCTGGCTGGAGGATACGAAACCTCCGACCGCCAGGCTCTACGACCTGAACCCCTACGCCGAGACGCTCGCCGTTAACGGCAACTCGACATCGGCCAACCTTGCCAGCACGATCCGCCGCGCCCTTGATCCAAGGAGCATAGGCGAGAACATCCTCCGCGGCGGCCTGTACAACGATACGTACAGCGCCGATGTAGAACTGGTACCGTCCGGTCATATTGAACCGAAGAATTACACCACCGGCACGACAGGACCGAATCCCCTGTACCCGAGGGTAAAGGTTGGTAACAACTATGTCACCTATACCGCCAACGGCTTTGTCGCGGGCGACCTGCCGACGAATGCCCTGGACAAGCCAGCCGCCCCGATTACCCTGGACATGGTTTCCGGAAAGGTGATCCTCCGGGGTCAGGCCTGGGACGATCAGCTAATCAGCGAGATTCGCATCTACATTGGATCGGACGCAGCAATTCCGACAAGTCATGATCTGTATGATCCGACTTCTCCTGCAGGCAAGGAGATGGCTATCCTTAGATTGGATACCACAGGAGATGCGGCAAGCAATCCCACTTACGGCACTCTGCAGCCGGTTTCCGGCATGCAAGCTGCAGTGTACGAAGAGTTCCACTGGAAGAACGGGCATACCGTTGAATGGGCCTATGTCTGGGACACCGAAGACAAACCCAATGCATCAGGTGCGCCCCTTGACAATGTGGGAATATGGGCTGCGGCAATTGACAAACTGGGTACCACAGCATCCGGCACTACCGGAAACGGCCTGCCCAGCGCGCCGGTGACAACGGACAACTATACAACAGAAGTCTTCAAAACCACGATGAGGGCCGACATTGTGCCCTACATTATCCGTTTTGAACGCGAGACGCCCAAATTCGCCACCGTGCGTTCGCGGCAGGGCTGGTACAGCTTCTATGAGGGAGAGGGCAGCATCACAGCCATTGGCTACAGCCTCAAGGGAAGCGGTTCTACCACCATGACCCTGCAATACGGCGCCGGCGGGGGGTCGAATCTTACGCTTCCCGTGACTTATGAGGATAAGAATAAAATTGTCTTTGGGATACCAGATGACCCCGCAGTCGGCGGATCAACAGTCTCCCAAAGCGGCAAGATCATTTTGAAGGTTAACAATTTGCAGGAAGCCCTGAACCACCGCACCAATGCGGACCAGTCCTGGAACCGGGAGGATCATGCCACCGGCGCGGAACTGTGGACAAACAAGCCTTACGCCCATATATGGCGCTCGCGTCATCGCGGCGATGTTCCGATAACGTACTTTGGCCGTACCACAGGAGCGAGGGGCGGCACGGACAGCCTTGGAGGACTTTCACGGCCGTCTCTGGCGCTTGAGTATACCGGGACAACCAATGCAGGCCGGCTTACCGGCGCATGGGGCGTGTACGCAGAGGCGAATGTCTTCTATGGCCAGAACAACGGCGCTATCGGCTACTATAAGTTCGCTGGTACTCCGGGAGAGCCTTATGTCCAGCCGAATATCGCTTTCAACAATGGCTCTATTGGGACCAGTGCGATGGTGTACAACTATGAGACAGACGGCACTCCCAGTTTGCGCATCTCAACAACTATCAATTTTGTCGGTAATACTTCTGGTAATGATACTGCCATTATGACCACCGCTTCTCAATCCCCAACCAGGCGCTTCCAGTACCACAGTATTACCAGAGATGGTACCAATGGTCACGTATCCTGTTACGATTCGTATGTACAATCTTTACGGTATGGAAGGGCTGCAAGCTCTGCTAATCTTTTGATTGACGGCAGGGATTCAGGTACCGTCGCCACCGGCAGTATAGCCGCTTCGTCCAACGCCGGCCTGTTCAGCGCCATCGACTACGACGGCACCGGGCCGATAATCGCCTACTACGACGTGGCAAACGACACCTTGAGGATTGCCTATGCCAGTCAGGCAGCACCGGTGATAGGCAGCTGGACCAGGAGCTATGTGTTCCCCGTAGGAACCCCCTACCACCGCGGTTCGGGCAGATATGTCAGTATTAAAGTAGACAAAGCCAACGGGATTCACCTTGCCTTCTACAACAGTGCCATGAATACCGTGGTCTATGCCTACGCCGCCAACAGAAGCTCGCCCTTTACCGCTTATACGGTAGACACCGTGGTAAAGGGCGGCACATGGACGGATGTATCGGTGGACGACCAGGGCAATCCGTGGATTGTTTACGGGACCAACCGGCTGGACAATTACGACGGCGCGCGCATAGCGTACCGGACCAATGCAAATACCCTGGGCGGCTTAATATTCACCGGAGCCGTGAATGACAAAGTTACCGGCGCGAACATTACCGGCTGGGAAGCCGTATCGGTTCCGGCGGATTATACGGTTAACGACGATCGCCTGAATATTGAGGTCTGGCCGCCGACCGCACGGGGCTCACTGGGAGCCCGTACCACTGCCTCCTGGGGTAACTGGGATGCCGCCGTGGGCTACGGCAGCGACCGGTTCCGCCTTGCCTACTTCTACAAGCCGGCCTGGAAGGATTATTAAAAAGCATGAGTAAAGCGCCGAGGGCCGGAACAATGAATAATGCCGCAAGGGGTCTTTCAAAAAAAGACCTGAAACGCACGGCCATTATTGCGTCCGCAGCCCTCGCCGTTATACTCATTGTATCTTTGGCGCTGTTCCTTGCGCGCCCAAAGCTGCTCTGGTATGTTGACGAGGATTATTCCGCGGCCTGGACCAGAATACTCGCCGCAAACCGGCCGCCCATTTCCCGTTACGAAATAATTCCGCGTTCCGGCGGTGATCCGTTTCCCGCCGGGCGTTTTGGCTTTACCGTTACCCGCAGGGGGCCGGCGGGAGAACGCATCGAAGGCGTCCCTGTCGTGCTGTACCCGGATCTGTCCCGTACGCGGACGTATCAGGAATGGTACGCCCTTGCCCTGGATCCCTGGATGGTATTTCGCAAGCACCACGAACCGGAACCGGGCAGATCGTTTTTGAGCAATACCAACAACCGGGGCAGTCTGCTGCTTGCCGGAATGGATCGGGGTGCGGTACAGGCCTGGCTCTGTCAGCTCCTGCAGGAAAGCCCCGGCGTATTTGTGCAGGGCGGCGAGGAATGGCAAATGAAGGGCGACAGGCTGCAGCGGGACTACCCCTTCCAGAACGGGGCTTTTTCCTATACATGGGTGCAAATCTGGCCCCTGCTTTTTAGGGATGAGGCCGCCTGCCTGTACGCCCCGATAAGCCAGGCGCGTACGCTGCCCTCTTTCCGCGCCGGCCTTTTGGACGCCACCCGTTTCCCCGAGCCGCCGGGGTGGAACAGCTACGGAATGCAGGCGGACATTCTCTGGGCAAAAACCGAGGGCAGCGTACCGCAAAAGGAAAAAATTGCTTCCGTGGAACAATGGCTTCGGAAGCCCGAAACCCAGACCGCTATCGCAAACATAATCGAATGGATTCCCGCCCACCCGTCGGGAATCGCTTTTAATACCGTTTCATGGGAAAGCCAGATGGCATGGCTGAGAAGTTCTTATATTTGGCAAGGAGAGGATGATGCGCAGGATTCTTAGGTTCATTGCAATGGGGCTGGCTCTTTCCCTGTCTTCGGCAGTGTACGCCGGCGGCGGCAGACAGATTATCACCGAAACTGCAGATGGCATTGATATATGGCAAAAAGAATTCAACGTTTCCCGCATGAAGCCGGGAACCTACAATATCATTGTTCATGCCAGAGATGCAGCGGGCAACGAGGGAGTCTCCGGTCCCTTTAACGTAAAGGTAGATCCCATCGCCGGTCTTCCCGAAACAGATATTATCTACCCGCATCAGGACCAGGTAATCCGCGGCGATGTGAACATTATCGGCGTAGCGCAGGCGCGTTACGGGTTAAAGCAGCTGTACCTGAAAATAGATAACGAAGAGTACCAGCCTATTGATGGCGCTGAATACTGGAGCTACCGCATCCCCGCAGAAGATTTGCCTGAAGGGAAACATACGCTTCGGGTCAAGGCTATGGACAACAACGATCTTGAAGGGCCTGAATTCAAAATGGACTTTATCCTTGATGTCAACCCTCCGGTTTTTGAACTTATTGGCCGCGAAATAGGCGACCTGATTGCCGGCACGGTAAGGGTTAAGGGCAAGGTTACCGATTACAATGGACTTAAAAACCTTGAACTCAGTGCGGACGGCGGCCAGACCTATAAAAAACTGGGTACTACCGGCGGGAACAGGCACGATCCGGCGAGGTATTTCCAGTTCAGCATCCCCAGTAAAAAACACGAGGACGGCCCGCTGGTATATTTTCTGCGCGCCACCAATACAACCGGCTTTTCGGAAACCAAGCCGATTTTGTTCTTCGTGAACAACTACCCGCCCAAAATAGATATTCTTTCCCCGGAATCGGGAGAAAATTCCTGGGGCAAAACCCAGGTAACCGGCCGCGTGATCAGCGGGGTCGGCCTTACCGAGTTCTACTATGAATGGGCGGGCGAGCGGGCAGACATTCCCCTGCGTCCCGGCGATCCCTTCTGGTCGGTGGTATTCCCCATTTCAATGGCGAATAACCGCGCCGTTCCCTTCCGTGTTACCGCCGTTGACAAAAGCGGCAACACCACCGTCGTTACCCAGCGCTTTCAGGATACCCGCAGATTCAGGGTTCCTACCCTTGTCATCGATCATCCGCGCCCGCCGACCGGCCTGGGCAGAATGACGCTTGCGCCGGATCAGCCCATCTACGGCCACATTGCAGACGGCTTCTTTGCGCAGTCCGTTGTCATCGACGGAGAGATTGAGTATATCAACGCCCAGCCGAGCTTCCGCATCGATCCCTGGAATCTCGACCAGATGAACATCCCCCTCGGCAACAGTACCATGCGGTTGTGGGCGATGGACGAAGAAGGAGCAATGGGCAATCCGGTTAACCTGCGCATCAACAGAATGGAGCCGCCCAGCGGTTTTATGATATCCGAATCGTCCATAACTATTGACGAACCGGAATATTGGGATGATTTCGGGGATTACCACATTCCCTGGGCAGGTACTTCCATTAGATTCCGCGGCTATGTAGACGATTACCGGCCGGGATACAATATGGAATACCGCCTGAACTGGGAGGACAGCTGGAAGCCGGTTGGCCTGACCGCCAGGGGCAATTTTGACCTGACCATCAGCCTTGCCGATGAGGAAGAAGGCGCGGTACCGATAGAATTCCGCACGATCCGCAACGGTGTTCCCGATGTTCCCCTGTATTCGCCGGTGAACAAATGGATAACCCTGCCGGAGATCAAATTTATGACGCCCGACCGTCGCTGGGGTCCTGTCCAGCGATCGACAACCGCCGCCGGTATGATTGACTACTATGTACCGCTGGAATCGGTCAGCTACTCGATAGACGGCGGCCGTGATTTTGTCGACATCGACTTTACCGCCAAGGCGGGAAGGGCGTGGTTCAACAACTACACCGATTTTACCGCCCTGCACAATGAGAGACAGACCCTGATCATAAAGGCAATTGATCGTGCCGGAAACTCCGTCGAGGCCAGCCCCGATTTTATCTTTGACAATGCCGACGCCTTCCCCAAAATTATTCTAAACTCTCCGAGGGACGGGGATTTGGTAACCGGGGATTTTGAGATAAACGGCCTTGCCTACGTTGACGTGGGCATTTACGCAGTATACTGGCGGATCCTTACGCCGCAGAATCCCTGGGATACCGTCGATGTAACCCGTACAAACCGCCACCGCGACATTGAATTTGAAAAACTGGAAACAGAGCAGAACTATCTTGTCCCCCTTAACCTGGACGATGTACGGGACGGAGAGAATATTCTTGAGATTTTCGCCGAGGACATCTACGGAGTACAGGGTGAGATAACCACGCGGGTCTTCCATGTCTCAACAGCCGCCCCCGAAATAGCGGTCAGGGAACCGGCAATGAACATCTGGACGAAGAAAAATGTTACCGTAAGAGGCACAGCCTTTGACAACAACGGCATCGACGAGATGCTCTATTCAATGGACAACGGCATAAGCTGGCAGCGGACGGATTTTATCCCCAGCCGCAATGTCGAAACACAATGGGTCGTTAATCTTAATACCGAAGCGTATTCAGACGGCATCTATACAATGCTTGTTCGCACCACAGACACTTATGGAATAGAGTCTTACTCCGCGGCGGTAATTAACATCGATAACACTCCGCCGACCATCGATATCGGGTCGCCGCACAACGGCGATAAAGTAGGCTTAAGGCTTCCCATCACGGGGCAGGTTCATGACAACCTTGGCCTTGAGAAGGTTTCGATCCAGTTTATGAACATCAACAATCCCAATTTGGTGCTGGAATACGACCTGCCGGACCGGTTTGTAATTATGGAATCGCTGGACGTTTCCAATTTTAGGGACGGCGAGTACTCCCTGAAGGTCAGTGCAATCGACCGGTCTGGGAACGAATCGACGGTTATTCGCAATATAACCCTTATCAAGGCGCGCTCCGCTTCCGAGATTGCCATTATGAATCCCCTGCCCGGCATAGATATTGCCGGACCCATTATTGTCTCCGGCACGATCACCGGCGCGGTTATTCCCGAGACCGTAACGCTGATGATGGACAAGAAGCCTTTCGGCACCGCTGCGGTTGACCGTTACGGTATCTTCACATTCGAGATGCCCAGAAGCCGAACATACATGGGCGAGACGGTTGTCTTCTCTGCAACTTTCCAGACGCCGGATGGAGCCCGCATTGAATCGTACGATCATACCGTAAGGTTATTTGAGTACGGGCCGATTGTTCAGGTAGACAGCCACAAGGACGGCGATGTTATTACCAAGCGTCCGTATATATCAGGCCACGCCTATTTTGCCGGCACCGACAGTGTAGACGCCTCTGCAGGCGCGGCGAGAAAGGCGAGGGCGGTAGACAAGGTTGAATTAAGTTTTGACAACGGCCGTACCTGGCAAAAAGCAAGGGGTACCGACTACTGGAGATACCGGCTTGAAACTGTGGAACTTCCCTCAGGCTCTCTGCCAATTATGGTCAGGGCAAGTTTCAAAAACGGCAGTACCGCAGTACGCCGCATTCTGCTGACCGTGGATACCCGTCCGCCCCTTGTACATACCATCGGCCCCGCCGAAAACAGCGCCCACCGCACTTCGATTCTGGTATATGGATCGGCGGAGGATGACCATGATATGGACACAGTGGAGGTCAGCCTGCGTCCGGGCGACAAGATCGCCTATGCGGTTCCGGGCTTTATACAGGGTCTGTACCTTGAAGGCAGCTTCCTGGGCGGCCTTAACTGGGCGACCGGCCTTGGCCTGACATTCTTTGACGATAACGTTAAAGTGCAGGCTGTCGCCGCCCAGGCTCCGTCGGGACGGTATTCGGGCTGGGCTTTCGGCGGGAAGATACTTGCCAACATTGTTAACCAGAATTATTCAAGATGGTTCGGCTATGACTGGGAATTTGCCAGAACCAGCCTTGTTGTGGGCGCTCAGTTCCTCTACTTTATGATGGAGGGCGAAGAGTCGCCGGTTATAATGAGCGAACTGCTTGGACAATGGGAAATAATAAAGGCCGATATGAGCTATCTGTTTCCAAAATGGAAATACTTTAAGTCGCTCTCAATATATGTAGAACCGGGTCTCTGGTTTGCACCTTCGGATGTCAGCGCCGACATTGACAAGAATGCGTGGCGTACCAAGTTTACCATCGGCTTTGGCGGCCGCATCAGCCTGTTCTAGGAGGTTACCATGAAAACAGTTTTTAACAGCTGCCGTTTTCGCCGTATTGCCGTTTCTCTGGTACTGCTTACGATCCTTTCCGGTGCGCTGTGGGCCGGAGGACAGGGACAGAGTGAAAAAGTTACCGCCGAAGGCGACGAAGTCTGGCAGAATGATTTCGATATTAGAGGCCGAAAAAAGGGTCTGTATAACTTTATTGTTCATGCCTCCGACCGAGCGGGAAACCAGGCGGTTTCCGGTCCCTTTAATATACGGGTAAATCCCAATGCCGGCATTCCCGAAGCGAGGGCGGTGTATCCCCAGGATGGATCGATTGTCCGCGAAAATATTGACATTCTTGGTATCTCTACAGGCCGGTTTCCCATAACAAAAGTAATGATCCGCCTGGACGATGGAGAATGGATCGAGGCACTCGGCACCGAATACTGGAACAAGAACTGGGATTTTTCCGGTGTGCCGGACGGCAGGCACACTTTCTATTTCCATGCCATTGATGAAAAGGGCGTTCAGGGCTATGAGTCAAGGGTCAGTTTTTTACTGGATACGGCTCCCCCTGTTTTTGAACTGGTGTCGCACAAGATCGGCGATTTGGTCAGCGGTTCGGTTACCGTAAAGGGCAGGGTAAGCGACGCCAACGGCATCCGGACTCTTGAATACTCGGATGACGGCGTTAATTACAAGAGGCTAAACGGGACAAGGAAGGGATCGACCACCCTTAATTTTTCTGTTTCCCTGAATACCAGAAAGATGGAAGACGGGCCGGTGGTTTTCTATACCCGCGCCGTGGATAACACCGGTATTGCCGCTGTGTATCCCTGTCTGTTTTTTGTGGACAACCACGGGCCGGAGCTTGAGATTTACACTCCGATGGCAGGCGAGAATGTTTTCGGCAATTTTGTTGTTTCCGGCCGTGCCTTTGATACAATCGGCATATCAAGACTGTACTACGAATGGGGCAGGGTAAAAGAAAATATTCCAATACGTCCGGGCGATCCCTTCTTTTCGGTTCCGCTGGAAATGGCCAGGGGTTCCTCAACCTCCATAAAAATTACCGCCGTGGACAAGGTTGGCAATGCCACCTCCGTTACCCGGAAACTGGAAGACAAGCGCAGGGTTAAGGTTCCCGTTGTGGTCATAGATTATCCTCCGGCGGAAGATATGGGTATGCTTTCCGGGGAATCGGCAATTTTCGGCCATGTCGAAACAGACGGTGATCCCCTTGCCGTACTGGTTGACGGCTTCGGGCAGCTGGAGGCAATGTCCTCTTTCCGCATTGACCCGGAGATGATCCTGCAGAACAAGCGTTCCCTGAAGATAACCCCGGTCGGTTCGGACGGTACCCGCGGAACGCCCGTCACCATTCGCTACGCCAAAACGGATACCTCGCTGCAGGGAAAAGCCCCAATTACCGTTGAAAGTCCCGCAAAGTACAGTTGGCAGTATGGTCAGACGTTTTCCCTGCGGGGAAGAGTCGAAGCGGCGGGCGCAGCGCTTGAATACCGCGCCGCCCCGTATGACAACTGGCGCACGGTGTCTGTCGATCCGTACGGCTATTTTGATGCAAACCTTGGTTACGGCGAGGTGGGAGAAGGCCCGGTTCATCTGGAACTGCGGGCAACCATTTCCGGCGTGAGATATCTGCCCATATACCATCCGTTTAACCGGGCGGTTAACCAGCCGGTGGTGCGGTTCTTCAGCCCGCCGGAAGACTACGGCATGATCCACGGAAATAAAACCGTTATCGCTTCGATTGAACATGCCGTACCGATAACAAAAGTGGAATATACCACAGACAGATCATATTACGAAGAGATTCTCTTTACTTCCCGTTACAAAAAAGCCTGGTTCGACCATTTCTGTGATTTTAATGCCATCGGATCGGCCCGGGGGCGGCTCATTTTCCGCATTACTGATGCTTCCGGCCAAACATACGAGCGGACGCCCGAATATGCAGTCAACCCAACTCCTCCCGTTCCGGTCCTTATCGTCAACACCCCGGTAAACGAAGGAATTGTTACCGCTCCCTTCGACATTTCCGGTATGGCCTATGACCAGGTTGGCATCAACGGCATCTACTGGCGGTTTTTGGGACCGAAGATGGCTTCTATTTCCCCCGGAGCGGCAGGATGGAATGCACGGGAAGTCGCCGAGGCTTTTCTTGAAAATCCCAATGTTCCGTTCAGCTTTTTCGAGACCGATCAGAGTTTTAACATCCCTGTTGATTTTTCAATGATTACCGACGGTGAATATACTTTTGAAGCGTACGCCGCCGATATTTACGGAGTCCGCAGCGAAGTTGTTTCCCGCATTGTCAAGGTCAGCACCTCTCCGCCGGAAACGAAGATCATGTATCCGGTCATAACACGCTACAACTCCGGCGCGATTCTTATGAGGGGCTTTTCCAGTGATGCCAACGGCATAGCGAGCGTTACCCTTTCAATGGACAACGGCAATACCTGGCAGGACGTGGTTATGCACGATAATGACGACTGGGAAATTGCGCTGACTACTACAATTTTCAAGGACGGAATATATTCGGCTCTGATACGCACCGAGGACAATTACGGCATTGTCACCTTTTCCACTGCAATGGTTAATATAGACAACACCCCGCCGGAACTGTACCTTTCAACTCCGCAAAACGGCCAGCATGTCGGATCGAATCTGTATTTGGCAGGACGCGCGTCCGACAATATACATCTGAAAAGCCTTGTTTTCCAGATCATCAGCGCGCAGAATCCCGACTACCAGCGGACTTTTGAAATAGAACCGGAACTTGTCATTTTTGAAACCATGAGCCTTGCCGGGTTTCCCCAGGGTGAATACATTATCAGAATTGTAGCGAAGGACCTTGCGGATAACGAGACCATTGTCTCGCGTAAAATTGTCTACGACGCCGATGACAAAGGCGCCCAGATCGCTATTTTTAACCCCCTGCCCGGCGAATTTCACACCGGCCCGATCAATGTCGTGGGAATCGTCACGGGCTCGTTCCTTCCCGACAGTGTCACGATAATGATGGATTCTGTTGCGCTCGGTCATGCGGATGTAGATCGTTATGGGGTGTTCCATTTTCTTATCGGTGAAGAATTGCTGGAAAGGGAAATACCGTACAGAATTTACGCCTACTACAACGCGGAAACGGGAATGCCGATTAACAGTCCCGTTCATACGGTGTACTACGATCCCTACGGCCCTGTCCTGACGATTAACAGCCATAATGACGGCGATGTTATTACCAGGCGCCCCTGGCTGTCCGGCATGGCGTATATGGAAGCACTGGTTACCGGCGATGCCAGGCGCGTCACCCGCCAGCAAAGAATAGAAATGAGCATAGAACAGATTGAAGTCAGCTACGACAACGGCCGCTCATTCAAAAGGGCAAAAGCCAACGGCAGTGAATGGAAGTACCGGCTGGAAACCAGCCTGCTTCCCACCGGTCCGCAGCCGGTTGTTGTCAGGGCGAAATTCGGTTCGGGCGATGAGGCTGTCCGCCGCATTTTGCTTGTTGTGGATGCAACCGATCCGTATGTGGAAACCCTTGCCCCGCCGGAGAAGAGTGTACACCGCGACAATCTTCTGGTATTTGGCGCTGCCAGCGATAATTTTGGACTTGACAATGTGGAAATAGATCTGCGCCCCTACAGTAAATTCTGGTATTCAGTTCCCGGTCCCCTTCAGGGAATGTATTTTGATCTGAAGGGTTTTGGCGCGACGTATTTTGACGTTGGTCTGGGCTTGAGTCTTTTCGACGACAATGTGCGCCTGCAGGGACAGTGGGGTATTGCGCCGGGTGATATTAAGGCGACCACCCTGGCTGAGGGCGGCCGTTATACCGGACAGGTTATCGGATTAAAACTGATAGCGAATATTTTCTACCTTCCCTTTGAATTCCTGTTCGGACCGGACTGGGCTTTCTATTCAATGAACTTTGCCGTTGGTGCCAACTTTTCCTGGTTTAACATGGATGATACCCTGTCGCGGGATGTTGTCGGGGCTGGCGGAAAGCCGCTGCAGCGGGAGCCGCTGTTTATGGGCGCGGTGCTTGGTCAGTTGGATATTGCAAATATCAATATGCAGTATTTCTATCCGAAGTGGAAATATTTCAGGAGATTTGCCCTGTATTTACAGCCGGAGTTCTGGTTTGCATCTTCGGACATACAGGCGGAAACCATATTCAAGATGAGTTACGGCCTAAGAATAAACTGGTTCTAGGAAAACATCTATGATCTTCAACCCTGAATTGGAGTGTATGGATAACCATGCACGGAGGAAATTACAGCTTGCCAGCCTGAAAAACCAGGTGGATATGCTCTATGCACGCCTTCCCTTCTACCGGAACAGAATGGATGCGGCCGGTATCAGGCCTGCGGATATTCATTCTCTGGACGATATTCAGAAACTGCCCTTTACAACCAAGGATGATCTGAAAGACAACTACCCCCACGGCCTGAGGGCATGTCCGGCGGACAGAATTGTGGAAGTCCACATGAGTTCCGGAACCACCGGCAAGCCCGTGGTAGATGAATACACGGCAAAAGACATCAGCATCTGGCGCGAGGCGATGTCACGGACTATGGCAGGGGCGGGCTGTACCAGGGACGATATTGTCCAGAATTGTTACGGTTACGGGCTGTTCACCGGCGGTCTGGGGGCGCACTACGGCGCGTTGAACATCGGCGCAGAGGTGCTTCCCATGTCTTCGGGCAACACCGAGCGGCAGCTTATGGTGATGCAGGACTTTGGTACTACCATGCTTACCTGCACCCCTTCCTACGCCCTGTATATGGCGGAGGAGGCGGCGGAAGCGGGGATCGACCTGCGCGCCCTTCCCCTGAACAAGGGCTGTTTCGGCGCGGAGCCCTGGAGCGAAAATATGCGCCGCGAGATAGAGAGACGCTACAGCATGAAGGCCTACGACATCTATGGTCTTACCGAGATCATCGGCCCCGGTGTTTCCTTTGAATGTGAAGCCCAGGACGGCCTGCACATCAACGAGGATCTGTTCTACCCGGAAATCATCGATCCTGAAACCGGCATTCCCGCCGGCGAAGGCGAAAAGGGCGAGCTTGTCTTTACAACCCTGACCAGGGAAGGAACGCCCCTTTTGCGCTACCGTACACGGGATATTACCTTTCTGATGAGGGAACCCTGTAGCTGCGGGCGGACAACCGTGCGGATGCACCGGCTCTTTGGCCGCACCGATGATATGCTGATCATACGCGGGGTCAACGTCTTCCCGAGCCAGATTGAGCATGCCCTCATTGAGATTGAGGGAACCGAACCGCAGTACCTTATCGTGGTAACGCGCGGGGAGGATCATCGGGACGAACTGGAACTGCAGGTTGAGGTAAAAAAAGAATTCTTTACCGACGAGGTGCGCGGCCTTGAGACTCTGCGCAGCCGCATTGAGCATGTAATGAAGTCCAAACTCCAGATTGCCCTAAAAGTTAAACTGGTGGAGCCGAAAAGCATTGAGCGTTCTGTGGGCAAGGCCATTAGGGTCATTGATAAAAGGAGCATATAATGGGAATTAAGCAAATTTCGGTTTTTCTTGAAAATACTACCGGCAGGCTGTGCGAAGTTACCCGGACGCTGGCGAAGGCCGGCATAAATCTACGGGCGATAAGCATCGCCGACACCGCCGACTTCGGCATACTCCGGCTTATTGTTGACAAAACCGGCGAAGCGGTCGACGCCCTTAGTGCCGCCGGTTTTACCACAAGGCAGACCGATGTTGCCGCCGTGGAGATCGAAGACAAACCGGGAAGCCTTGCCGCCCTTATGGAACTGTTCCAGGAATCCGGAATCAATATTGAATATCTGTATGCGTCTCTTGAAGGGAATATGGGCAAGGCGGTGGTTATCTTCAAGCTGGAGGACAATGAAAAGGGCTTTGCCCTTCTGAAAAAAAACGGCCTTACGATGGCGGACAGGTTCTGATGAAAATTTTAATGGTTTCCAGCGAGGCAGTCCCCTTCGCAAAAACCGGCGGCCTTGCCGATGTGGTATCGGCGCTGTCGATAAGCCTTGCAAAGCTGGGACACGAGGTAAACATTGTTATCCCCCGCTATTATTCGATAGACCGCAGTGTTCTTGTACAGCTTCCCGGCGCGATGGGGGTTCCTGTAGGCGGCGGCGAGGAATGGAGCGCCGTATATACAACGTTACTTCCGGGAACGACAAAGAAAAAGCCGGTAAACATATACTTTCTCGATCATGAAATATTTTTCGGCAAGGACGGAATTTACGGGACGCCATCCGAGCCGGATTTCCTTGACAACCCGCGGCGCTTTGCGTTTTTTTGCCGCGCCGCCTTCCAGCTGTGCCGAAAGCTGTGCTGGTTCCCCGATGTGATTCATGCCCACGACTGGCCGGCTGCCCTTGCGCCGGTCTACCTGAAATTCGCCGAGCGGGTTCCCGGCAGCAGAGGGGGCTTTGAAAAAACCGTCTCGGCGCTGACGATTCACAACCTTGGCTACCAGGGCATTTACTACAAGGACAATTTTGGCTACACCGGCCTTGGCTGGGATGTGTTTTACAATGCCGGCTTTGAAGACTGGAATATGCTGAATTTTCTCAAGGCCGGCCTGTACAGCGCTGACAAGCTGAATACCGTTTCGCCCAACTATGCCGAGGAAACCAAAACCCAGGCTCACGGCTTCCGGCTTGACGGAGTCCTGCGCTACCGCAGCGCCGACTATTCCGGCATACTCAACGGAATCGACGCTGCCGTCTGGAACCCGCAAAAAGACAAACTGATACCTCAAAAATATTCCGCAGATGATATGGCGGGAAAGGCTGTGGCAAAGGCGGCGCTGCAGAGGTACTTTGGCCTTGCCGAAAACCCCGAAGTTCCCGTTATCGGCATGGTGACGCGGCTGACCGATCAAAAGGGAGTAGGGCAGCTGTTCGGCCCCGGCTACGGCCCCATTTGGCCGATATGCCGCGACATGAAGGTGCAAATGGTACTTCTCGGTTCGGGCGAAAAGTGGTGCGAACATGAAATTATGAGTCTGTCCGCACGGCTTTCCAATTTTAAGGCAAAAATCGGTTACAGCGAAGAACTGAGCCATCTAATTGAAGCCGGTTCGGATTTCTTTCTTATGCCGAGCCGTTACGAACCCTGCGGCCTTAACCAGATGTATTCTCTTGCCTATGGTACCCTTCCCATCGTCAGGAGAACGGGCGGCCTTGTCGACACGGTGGAAAACTACGACGAGGGAAAGGGAGCCGGAACCGGCTTTTTGTTTGACGATCTTAACCCCTCGGCAATCTACAATACTGTGGGCTGGGCTGTATGGGCATGGTACAATCAAAGAGAACACATTGAAGCCATGCGCCAGCGCGCCATGCAGCAAAATTTTTCCTGGGAAAAGTCCGCCAGAAAATATGTCAAAATGTACGAAGACGCCCGCGAGAAAATTGTCTAATCACCGGCGTGGCAGTCTGGGTGTATCGGCGCCAGGAAAGTGCTTGGGGAGACCGCTTGCGGAGCCCCCTGACCACTTAATACGATAACAGAGAATCCATCAATCATCAGTTTTCTTAAGTGGTCAGGCTTTTATTGTGCGCCAAGTTTTTGCATTTTTTCAGTGGGTCTCCTCCAGCGGAGAATCCATGAAAATTTTCATGGGTTTTTTCCCGTTTTTTGCAATTCCTTGCTAACCTCCCCGCTGTATACTGTATTGACCGGCAATGTAACATTCACTTCCATGACCCGGTGGCGCTGGACGCGCGTTATTGTAACCCGCAGATTCTTCCAGTCAAAATGCCCCCCCGCACGGAGATGGCCGCCCGCGTTTTCCATTACCCAGCTTGCAACCGTAGTGTCGGGAAGATTTTCTTCTTCAACAGGATTTTCAGCAGCGGCGCCTGAGTTGATAAACGCAATCAAATCCTGAAGATGTGCCCCCCCCAGTACGGTAACGCTTCCGTCTGTGTTCAGCCTGAATTCTTCCACCTTTTCGTCATGTTCGTCCCATATATCGCCGACCAGTTCCTCAACAATATCTTCTATGGTAACAATTCCCAATGTGCCGCCGAACTCGTCCACCAGCACCGCCATGTGCGACTGCTTTTCCTGCAGTGTCTTCAACAGCAGCGTAATTTTCATTGTTCTGGCGGCGTACACCACCGGCTTGACTATTTCTCCCGGCAGCCTGCCCTTGTTCACCACCTCATGATGAAAGTCCTTGAACAGAATCACCCCGATTATGTTGTCGATGTTTTCACGGTAGACGGGCAGGCGGGAAAAACCCGTTTCGGCAAATACCCGGTCGATACCGGCGGGCGTCTCATGTTCCTCTACTGCGGCAAGGTCGATGCGGGGGGTTATGATTTCTGCGGCGGTAATTTCGTCAAACTCGATAACCTGGCGGATCATCTTTTCTTCCTGCTGGTTGATCCCCCCTTCCTGCCGCGCCTCTTCCACAAAAGTTAAAAATTCGTCCTCGGTTATGGAACGCTCCCCTTTGGCCGGAAATATTTTCACGATGGCTTTTTGCCATGCTTCGGCAAGGTAGCTGAGCGGGGTAAAAATTATGGTTAAAAACCGCAATAGCGGCGTAACGGCGAGTGCGGTCAGTTCGGGGGATCTTTTCGCGAGAGTCTTGGGGGCGATTTCGCAGAAAATCAAAACAACCAGCGTCATTACCAGGGTAGTCAGGCTGACCCCTTTTGCGCCGAACAGGCTGATAAAAAGCACCGTTGCAATGGCGGAAGCCGCGACGTTGATGAAAGTGTTTCCGATCAGTATTGAAGAGAGGAGCTTGTCGTAGGAGTCCAGCATTTTGAGGGCGGTCTTTGCCCTTTTTGCCTGCCTGCCCGGTTTGTCTTTTTCCGCCATGTTTTTGAGCTTTGTCCGGCTTAATGATGAAAAACCCGTTTCACACAGGGAAAAAAACAGACTAAGCCCCAGCATGGCCAAAAGTGCGGCGACAAGGCTCATATAATACGAGGGATTATCCATTGTAAAAGGCGCCGATCAGAATCGAACTGATGCATAAAGGTTTTGCAGACCTCTCCCTTACCGCTTGGGTACGGCGCCGCTGTAAATATATTAACCGTAAACTATTTATTGTTCAATATGTCCATACCGGGGCGATCCCGGCGGACAATTCGGTTGACCTTTGGTTATATCCGGTTTATTCTGCTGTATGGAGGCACTGATGAAAAAAAATTATTTTCGTTTGGTGTTGGCCGCTGCGGCGGTATTTATTGTTCTGGCCAGCTGTGAGAAAAAACAGCCGGGCGCTGTATCAGTCGGCGATTCTCTTGCCCTGGCAGGCGGCGAAATAACAGTCCGGCTTTTGACCGACCAGACGGGAATTGACGACAAATCGTTCAACGCGGCGGCATGGCGGGGTATTCTTGAATATTACGGTGATACATGGAACCATACGACCAAGCGGGGCATTGCCTACGATGTCGTAGCGGCACAGTCGCAGGATATGTTCGTTCCCAACCTCAGGCAGGCAACCGACGAAGGCTATGATCTTATCATTGCCACAGGCTTTACCTGGGCCGCTGCTGTTCAGGAAGTTGCCGCTGACAATCCCCGTCAGAACTACCTGATTGTGGATATAAAGAATCTGCAGGGAGGCAATATCATGCAGGCAGCCTATGCCGAGCATGAAGCTTCCTATCTTGTGGGTGTTGCTGCTGCCCTGAAGGCCAAAGAAGACGGCATCGCCCATCCCCGTTTTGGTTTTATAGGAGGAATTCCGGGAGGGACTATTACCAAATTTGAAGTGGGCTTTATCCAGGGTGTGCATTCGATAATTCCCGATGCCGGGATTATTGACTACTATGTGAACAGCTGGAGCGAGCCTGCCCTGGCGAAAACCCAGGCGAAGAACTGGTACGATTCCGGCGTGTATACGATTTTTTCGGCAGCCGGCAGCAGCGGCAACGGAACTATCGCCCAGGCCAAGGAATACCGGGCGGCGGGGAAGAATGTCTGGGCAATTGGCGTTGATTCCGATCAGCACGAGGAAGGAATGTACACCACCAGCGATTCGGCGGTGCTGACTTCTATGCTCAAACGGGTAGAGACCAGCGTAATGTACGCTCTGGAGGCTGTCAAAAATAAAACGTTCAGGGGTGAAGTTATCGTATTTGACCTTGCCAGGGAAGGCGTCGGCTATTCCACCGCCAACCCCGCACTGAGCAATAACATTGTAACCCAGCTTGATGCGCTCAGGCAGCGGATTATTTCCGGCGATTTACAGGTGGCCGCCACCTACGCACAGGCCAAACTGCTGTCCGGCTTCCCCCAGAATTTGAAAGCGGTTGATGATTAACTTGTTTCAAATTTATTGTAATATTTTCACGCCAAGACGCGGAGATCGCAGAGTCAAACTCTTAATTCTCTAATCGCGTTCTTTCCTTTGCGTTCTCTGCGCCGCGTACCAAAGGTACGATGCGTGAGGAATTGCAAAATAAATTCAAGGAGGGATTTGTGCTGGCAATAGAGATGCTGGGAATAACCAAGGCATTTCCCGGAGTGCTGGCAAACGATCGCGTTAACCTCAGCGTTGAGGCCGGCGGGATACACGCCCTCCTTGGAGAAAACGGAGCCGGAAAAACGACCCTCATGTCGATACTTTTCGGCCTGTATGAACCGGATTCAGGCGTTATTAAAATTTGGGGCGAGGAAGTGAAGATTCGCAGTCCCGCCGCCGCCGCCGCCCTGCGGATCGGCATGGTGCATCAGCACTTCAGGCTGATCCACAACTTTACCGTTACCGAGAATATTGTCCTTGGCATGGAACCGTGCAGTTCCCTTGGTTTTATCGACCTGGGCGGCGCGGAAAAACGGGTGAAGGAACTTTCCGAAACCTACGGCCTCCATGTTGATCCGGCAGCGAAAGTTGAAAACATTACCGTGGGAATGCAGCAGCGGGTGGAGATTCTCAAAATACTTTACCGGAACGCGGATATTCTTATTTTTGACGAACCGACCGCAATGCTGACTCCGCAGGAGATTGACGAACTGCTGGCGATTTTCAGCCGTCTGAAATCCGAAGGAAAAACAATACTTTTTATCACCCACAAGCTGCGGGAAATAAAGGCTGTCGCCGGCCGCTGTACGGTACTCAGGCGGGGGAAGTATATCGACACCGTCAATGTTGCGGACATTACCGAGGAGGAGCTTGCCGAAAAAATGGTAGGCCGAACGGTGACGTTCAGAATAGAAAAAAAACCCGCCCGGCCCGGCGGCACGGTACTTAAAATCGAAGACCTGACCGTTATCGGACCGGATGGTTCACCTGCGGTTTCCGGCCTTTCGCTGGAGGTGCGTGCCGGGGAAGTGGTCGGTATTGCCGGTATTGACGGCAACGGCCAGTCGGAACTGGTGGGGGCAGTCGCCGGCCTTTTGCCGGTACGCTCCGGCAGGGTACTGCTGCGAGGCCGGGATATTTCAAGGGACAGCGTTCGGAAGCGGAACGAAAGCGGACTGGCTCTGGTACCGGAGGACAAACACAGGCACGGTCTTGTCCTCGATTTTCGCGTAGACGAAAACCTTATCCTCAAGAGCTTCCGGCGCCGGTCATTTTCGGACAGGCTGGGCTTTCTGCGCTTTCACGCCATCGCCAAACACGCCGAAACGCTCATCGCCGATTTCGACATACGGGCAGGAGGAGGTCCGGCAACACTGGCAAAATCAATGTCCGGCGGCAACCAGCAGAAAGTAATTATCGCCCGGGAGATCGACCTTTCCCCCGAATTGCTGATAGTAGTGCAGCCGACGCGGGGGCTGGATGTGGGTGCCATCGAATACATTCACCGCCGCATTGTGGAAGAACGGGACAAGGGGCGCGCCGTGCTGCTGGTTTCTTTTGAACTTGACGAGATACTCGGCCTGTGCGACCGGATTGCTGCCGTTTCAGACGGCCAGGTGACAGGCATACTCCCTGCGGAAAAAGCCGACGAACGGATCATCGGCGAAATGATGGGAGGGGTGAATGTCCGAGAATAAGCCTGCAAAAATTCCAATTAACGCCCTGAGCCGCAGGATACTTGACGCATTCACCGGCTCACAGGCGCTGGTCTCTGTTTTGGTTGTGGCTCTGGGATTTCTTGTGGCAACGGTACTCATCGCCGTCATCGGCAGGAATCCTGCCGGTATGTATGAGGCGATTTTACAGGCTCTTGCCGGCATTTCCCGAAACCGCAGTAACCACTGGGTCTGGAATCCCCGGTATACCGGCGAGTGGCTGGTCAGTTCCGTCCCGTTGATTCTCTGCGGCCTGTCAATGGCATTTGCCGTCCGCACCGGCCTTTTCAACATCGGCGCGGAGGGGCAGTATATCGCCGGCCTGACTGCGGCACAGGTCATTGCCGTTTTCTTTCCTCCAATTCCCGTGCTGCACTGGGTTGCGGCTGTGTTAGGCGCAATTGCCGCCGGAGCGCTGTGGGGAGGCATTGTCGGCTTTTTGAGGGCACGGTTCCGTGTCTCCGAAGTTGTGGCGACGATCATGATGAACTACATCGCCTTTTATTTCCACCGGATTATCACGCTGCGAATCCCGGGAACCAATACCTACCGGACGCAGGAATTTTCCCGGACAGCCTCGCTCGCAAGCCCGTTTTTGGCCTCGCTGACCAACGGTTCGCGACTTAATTACAGTCTGTGGCTTACACTGGCGGCGATTGTACTGTACTGGATCATCATGGAGAAGACGCGGCTGGGCTATTCCCTGCGCGCCACCGGACTGAACAGGGACGCCGCCCTTTACGGGGGCATCAGCGTACATACCAGCATCACTGTTGCGATGGCAGCAGCCGGCGCTCTTGCCGGTCTTGCCGGAGCATCTGTTTCCCTTGGGGTGTTTTCCTATGGGCGCGTTTTGGCGGCTTTTGAGAACTACGGTTTCGACGGCATCGCCGTAGCCCTGGTGGGCAACTCCACTGCGGTGGGAACTGCGCTTGCCGGCCTGTTGTTCGGAATGCTTAAATCCGCCCAGCCTCTGATGCAGAATCGGCAGATACCCAAGGAGATAACCGCCATCATCACCGGCCTTATCGTGGTCTTCATTTCCCTGCGCGCCGGTGTCCGGCTGATTATCGACTGGCAAATGAAGGAAAAGGCGAGGCATGCCCAGGCGCATGATGCACGAAGGGAGGAATCAACATGAATGTCTTTGCTGTTTTTGTGCGTATGCTTCCCTCGACCTTTATGATCGTTTCTCCGATTCTTATCGCGGCGGTTGGGGGAATGATCTGTGAACGTTCCGGCGTGGTTAACATCGCCCTGGAAGGACTGATGGCGATGGGTGCGATGACCGCCGCCGTTATTCACGTCCTTTTGGAAACAAAAATCGGCTTTTCCATACCTTTGGCGCTGCTGTTGGCGGCGGCTGCCGGCGGCCTTTTCTCGCTGATACACGCCTTTGCCTCGATTACCCTGGGGGCGAACCAGGTAATTTCCGGCACCGGGATAAACCTCCTTTCCAACGGAGTTACGGTATTTGTCTGCCAGCTCCTGTTCCGCACCGACCGCAGCCAAAACTACCGTATGGGGATGCGCTCCGGCCTGTTTGGAATATACCCGACAATGTGGATTGCCCTGGCAATTCTGGCGGTAAGCTGGTTTGCACTGTACAAGCGTCCCTGGGGCCTTCGCCTGCGCGCCGCCGGGGAACATCCGGCAGCCCTTGCTTCGGCAGGCGTAAACGTGATCAGGATACGTTACATCGCCGTACTTATTTCGGGCATTCTTGCCGGTCTTGCCGGCGGCTGTATTGTCCTTACCCAGGACATCCAGTACACGGTCACCACGATAAACGGCAAGGGCTTCATCGCGCTTGCTGCGATTTCCTTTGGCCGCTGGGTTCCTCTCGGCGTACTCGGCGCCAGCTTTTTGTTCGGTATGTCCTCGGCCCTTGCCGTAAACATTATTAACATCAGCGGCCTGCAGTTTCTGCCTTCGGAATTTTTTAACGCCCTGCCGTATCTGATTACGCTTATTACGCTTGTCCTGTTCAGCGGCAGGGACTATGCTCCCCGCGCCGCCGGCAAGCCCTACAACAAGGGCATAGGTTGATAATCGAATACAATATTACAGATCAACGAATTACGCGAATGAACGCGAATAAATCAAAGAATTAGGGTTCGTTGTTCGGAAAATGATAGTTCTCCCGAAAAATACACCGATAGCTCGAAGAACGACCCCTAATCTCATTCGTTTACATTCGCGCCATTCGTTGATTCTTTTTACACATCCCTGGGGCGATTGTCCTGCACGCGGACGGCCTTGCCTTCCGACACGGGAAGGCTTCCGCCCTCGTGAAGTTCAACCCTCGGGCGAATCGAAATCGAAACCTGCAGAGTCTGCATGATTCGCTCTTTCAGCGCATTCAGGGGGCGGGCGTCGTCCATAAAAATGTCCGGGCCAACCTCGGTCTTTACCGTTAGGCGATCAAGCGCACCGTCTTTTTCCACCACGATGAGGTAGTTGTTACCCACCTCTTTCATGCCCATGATCACTTCCTCGATTTGGCTTGGGAAAACATTCACCCCGTTGATGATCAGCATATCGTCGCTGCGCCCCCTGATGCGGCGCAGGCGGCGGTGGGTTCTGCCGCAGGGACAGGGCTCGGTATAAAAGGCGGTCAGGTCGCGTGTGCGGTAGCGGAGAATCGGTGTCGCTTCACGGCAGAGAATCGTAAGAACAAGCTCCCCGGTTTCACCGTCGGCAGCCGGCTCCAGCGAATCGGGGTTAACTATCTCGGCAATGTAGCTGTCCTCCCAGATATGCATACCGTCCTTGCACTGGCATTCAAAGGCGACGCCGGGGCCGTTCATTTCCGAAAGGCCGTAGGAATTGTACACATCGATGTTCAATAGACCTTCGATACGCCGCCGCGTGTCTTCGGAATACGGCTCGGCGCCGGCAAAGGCTTTTTTCAGCGACAGGCTGTCCCGTGCTACGCCGGCTTCCTTCATCTTTGTCTCGACATGAAGGAGGAAGCTCGGTGTGGCGTGTACCACGGTGGTGCCAAAATCCTGCATCAGCCTGAACTGCCGGGCGGTATTGCCCGAGCCGGAGGGGATCACCAACATGCCTACTTCCTCGCCGCCCTGGTGGAGTCCCAGACCGCCGGTGAAAAGACCGTAGCTTATCATGTTCTGGAAGACATCGCCTTTGGTGCAGCCGGTTCCGAAAATACATCTGGCCATATTGCCCGACCAGTTTTTTAGATCATCGCGGCTGAAATAAATTGTCGTGGGAATTCCTGTTGTGCCGCTGGATGCGTGCAGCCTGACTACTTCTTCTCTGGGTATGCTCAAAAAACCATAGGGAAAACCCTGGCGCAGATCGCCTTTGGTCGTAAAGGGAATCCTTTTCAGATCATCAAGACTGTTTATGTCTTTGGGACTTTTGATTCCCGCCGCCGCCAGCCGTTCCCGGTAAAACGGCGTACGCAGGGCAAAGCCGGTTTCCTTTCGCAGCTTGTCCAGCTGCAGCGCCTCAAGTTCGGCACGGGGCATTTTTTCGATCCGTTCGTCCCAATATTGAAAAGTCATGCTAACCTCAATCCAAAATTCCTCACGCAGAGGATTTATTTCTAATAATTTCACGCAGAGGCGCAGAGAACGCAGAGAAAAGAAAGAGGTAATCGTAGTTGGGACAATGTTCGTATGCGCCTTTGCGTCTTTGCGTGAGTTATATCAAGAAATTTCATGCCGCCGCCTGTCTGCCCAGCCGGAACGCCTGTGTGTTGGCTTCAAGCACTTCCGGTCCCTTTGCCTCAAATGCTGCCGCGATGGTGTTTTCCAGGTGTTGCGCTTCAATCGGCAGAAAAGGGGAGGCCGCACCCACCATAACCATATTCACCGTGCGCGGCAGTCCCGCCTCCTTTGCCAGTTTTGCCGCCTCGATTATTCTCCACAGGGGAAAGCTCCTGATGGCGGCGGTAATATCCTCCGGCTGCGGGTAGCTGCCAATATTGACCAGAGGTTCGGCGGCGGTAACCAGTGCGCCGCAGGGGGCAAGCCAGTCCGTGTAGCGGAGGCTTTCCAGCGGTTCCATTGAAATAATAATATCCGCGCAGCCTTTGGGAACCAGATCGCCGGCGATAGGATCGTCGCTGATACGCAGATGGGCAAGCACCGCCCCTCCCCGCTGGGCCATGCCGTGTACCTCGGACTGGCGCACGCAGAGTCCTTCGCCGGCTGCAGCCTGCGCGATTATTGAGGCAACGGACAACACTCCCTGACCGCCGACCCCGGCAAGAATAACGTCGCATTTCATATATGTTAGTTTCCTTTTTTTACGGGGTTTTATCAAGGCGGCTTGCTGAGTCCGCGCTCCGCCACGCCGGGGCGGTTGTTTCATTTGAAGGGTGCCTGACACCATGGCAGGAACTGGATTTTTTTTGGCGGATCGTTCAGAATAAAGGCGGGTACGTTATGAAGCGAGAAATATCGCCCCCTGTGAGAGGCCTCTTGATCCTTTACCGCGCAGTAGTCGCGTTAATTCTCGTGCTGGTTGTGGTGCTGGCGGCGGGCAGCGTATTCGCCTTTCTCCGTCCGGCGGATTCTGCTCCCTTGCTGCAGATTGGCGGCAGGACAGGGAAGAGCAGCACGGGGCAAAGCGTCCATTCCGCAAACGAAGCGACGGCAGTTTTTTCCGGCCTCGGCAGATTCAGGATACCCATAGCCGCAGAGCCGCCGTCCACACTCATCCTCTCAATCAGTTTTCCCTACCCGCCGGACGACCGCGCCTTTACCGAAGAGCTTGCCTCCCGCATCGGCGAGTTTCGTTCCATCGCCATCGCCTATTTTGCCTCCCTTTCCCCGGAAAAAATTGCCGGTCTTGACGAAGATGCCGCCAAGGTTGACATTCTCAAACAATACAACTCCCTTTTGCGCCTCGGGCAAATAGAGACCCTGTACTTCGGCGATCTGATGGTGGTCGAGTAAGGCTCAATGGGTCCCAACAAGGCCGGCAGCATCCCCCATGGACTGGTGCGGCGGGGCATGGTTGTGTAATTGCGGGTCAAAATTAACGGGAAAAACCGGGGTAAAACCGTCCTATAAATCGTATTTTTTGCGATAGACAAAGGGAAGGATATGGTATATAATTGGGGTAGTGGAGCAGATAACATCCGCCGCAGCCCAGGTACTTGTCGCGATAATTCCGATTGTCGGCATAGTAATGGGATCGGTGGTGGTTTTCTTTTATCTGCTCTGGGTGCACAGGCAGCGGACTCTGCTTATCAAGGCGGGGCACTTCAACCGGCCCTCTTTTGATTTGCATTCATTCAGTCTGCTTACCGGTTTGCTTCTTGGCAGTGTAGGGCTGACGTTGACTGTGTTTTTGGCAGTGGTGACAGGTCCCACCTACGGACTTTTGGGCGGGATTATTCCCCTCTCGATGGGGATAGGTCTTTTGGCCTACTATGTCATCAGTCGCAATGAAAGGGCTAAATGAGCCATGAGGATCGGGGTTCCTCTCCCGAAGGGGAGTATAGCGATCGGCTGATTGTTGCCCAAATTGTTTCGGGACAGAAGAATCTGTTCCGGCTTTTGGTACGGCGTTACGAACGTCCCGTTTACGGGATGGGCATGAGTTTTTTTCGTAATGCCGAGGATGCCTCCGATTTTACCCAGGAGGTTTTCCTCAAGGTGTACCGTAACCTTTCCGGTTTTGAGGGAAGGTCGCGGTTTTCAACATGGCTGTACAAAATCGCCTATAACACGGCGGTAAACGGGGTAAACCGCAGGAAGGAATATCAGAGTCTTGCGGTAGAGGCCGGCATTGAGGCGGGCGACACGCCGGAGCGTGCGCTTATCCGAGGTGCGGCACGGGATGCAGTTATGGCTTCGCTTTCGGAGCTGCCGGAACGTTACCGTATCTGCATTGACTTGTTTTTTTTCTATGATCGCTCGTACCATGAGATCGGGACGATTACCGGTTTTCCGGTGAACACGATCAAAAGTCATGTGTTCAGGGCGAAAAAAATATTGAGGGAGAAACTTGAGGGGTTAACATGAGCTGTGCGAAGATACTGGACAAGGTGTTTGAGTACTCAGACGGAGACAACTCCATGCCCCTGCTCACCCAGATACAGGTTGGTCTGCATCTCCTTCTTTGTCCCGGCTGTGCGCAGGAAGTTGAGCGCTTTGAAGTGTGCAGGGATATGCTTCGCAGCGATTTTATGCCCCCCTCACCCGGTATCGAAACCGCCGTAATGGCCATGATCGCCGCCGAAGACGCCGCAGCGGGAGTACGGGAGAGGGAAGTTCCCGGCGGTTTTTCTACCAGGGGCTGGATTATCGCCGGCCTTTTGATGCTTATCTCGCTGACAACGGCTTTTTTTGGCCTGGATTTCAATAAAATTGCCCTTGCCGCAGGAATGTCGTACATGATTCCCATCGGCATCACCATAGGTATTGTGCTTACGAGTTACGGGGCATTGTTCATCGGCAGTCATCTGAAAGAATTAACAGAGCGCTTTGGTTTATAGGAGGAGGGAGCAGGTATGGATGAAAGAGTAAAATCTGAACTAGTGAAGTGGTCTCCGACTTTCTCGGTAGGGGTAAAGCTCGTAGACGATCAGCACAAGGGATTGCTGGATTTGCTCAACGATATATTCAACCATGTCAGCGGTAACGTTGCGGAGGAACGCGCATATTTCACCAGCGTTATACAAAAGGCAGTGAATTACGTCAAGGTGCATTTCAGCACGGAAGAAAAAATAATGATCCGCACCAACTTTCCCGGTTACTCGGAACACAAGAAAGCTCACGATACCTTTGTTTTGGCCGTTGTAGAGAATATAAAGAATTTTGAAGCCGGCAGGCGCTTCGCGCTTATGGATTTCGGTAAATTTCTCAAAGAATGGGTTCTTACCCACATTGCCATTATGGACAAGCAGTATTTTGTCTACTTTAAGCAGATTGCCACAAGGAAAGCCGATGGCAGGCTGAGTATCAATCAGGACGATATTGCCGGAGCAGGCCAGAGACAAAACGCGGGCTGACCCCCTGTACATTTTTTGTTTTTTTTGTATATAATTCTCCTATGACTGTCAGTACATTCAAACAGGGTTTGACTCTTCAAACGCGAAAACACGCGACTGAGGGCAAATCAGTAGAAATGGCGCCGTATCCAAAACAGGTGGCCATTCCCGTCAACCAGCATTTCGGTGCTCCCAACAAGAGCCTGGTCGCTGTCGGCGATGCGGTTGTGCGCGGGCAGAAAATTGCCGACTCGGCTTCCCCCGGTCCCATGACCGTTCCGGTTCATGCTTCGATCAGCGGCAAGGTTGTAAAGATAGAGCCAAGGGCGCAGTCGAACAATACCGAGGGACTGTGTATTGTTATCGAGGCGGGAGAATCCCAGGAACAGGAACAGCTGCTGCCGCCGCTTGATCCGCTTACCTGTACCAAAGAGGAAGCTCTTGCGCGGATCCGCGATGCGGGGATTCTTGGCATGGGCGGCGCGGGTTTTCCTTCCCATATCAAACTGTCACCGCCGCCCGGCAAGACCATCGACTTTGTTATCGCCAACGCTGCTGAGTGTGAGCCGTATCTGACCACCGATGAAGCGGGTATGGCCGAAAAGCCACATTTCCTGGTAAAGGGCATTGCCGCCGTTATGAAGATTGCCGGTGTAAACCGCGCCATCATCGGCATGGAGGACAATAAAAAAGAACTGATCCCCGTCATTGAGAGGGAACTAAGGCTGGCGGAAATTCCCGGCGATATTTCCATCAGGCTGTGCCGTACCCGCTATCCGCAGGGCGGCGAAAAAATGCTGATTGCCGCACTTACCGGCAGAGAGGTGCCTTCGGGCGGTCTGCCCATGGATGCCGGCTGCATTGTGCACAATGTCGGCACCATCATCGCCATTGCCGAAGCATTCTACCTTGGCAAGCCCCTCATCGACCGCGATCTGACGGTATCCGGCGGCGCGTGCAAGACCCCGAAAATTATCCGCGCCCCCATCGGCGCCTGTCTCAAGGATATGCCCGCTGAATTTATGGAAATCGATCAGGGGCGGCTTGCCAAGATAATTTACGGCGGGCCGATGATGGGCACTGCCGTTTCTTCGCTTGAGGTTCCAATCCAGAAAAATACATCGGGTATCATTTTGATGACGCGGGAAGAAACAACCGCCGAAGCCGAAGGCGCCTGTATTCGCTGCGGACGCTGTCTGCGGGGCTGTCCCTGCCGCCTTGTCCCGGTGATTATGAACAATGCGCTTGAGGCGGGTGATTTGGATTACGCGGTAAAAGCGGGACTTGTGGACTGTATAGAATGCGGAGGCTGCACCTATTCCTGTCCGGCAAGGATAAAACTTGTGCAGCGCTTCCGTGTCGGCAAACAGCATCTGCGAATGCGGCAGGCTTTGGCATCGGCTGCAAAAGCAGGCTCCGCCAAATCATAAAGGATAGAATATGGAAAAAATAACAACATCTGATGGTGAGCAGAAAGCCGTTTCCGCTTCGCTGCTTCTGGCATCTAGCCCGCACATCAACTCAAAAGTCAACTCGCAGAAGCTGATGGGTAATGTGCTTATCGCCCTTGCGCCGATTTGTGTTTTCAGCGTAATCATGTTCGGCCTTCCGGTTTTATTGAACATTGTCGTCGCCGTTGCCGCGGCGATTGCCGGCGAATCCCTTTTCAGGGTGGTCATTCGCCAGCCGGCGCGGGTAAAAGACCTTTCCGCTGTTGTCACCGGCGTAATGCTTGCCCTGATTATACCTCCTTCCCTGCCGCTGTGGATGACCGCGCTGGGTTCTGTGTTTGCGATCGTAGTGGCAAAAGAATTTTTCGGCGGACTGGGTGCGAACGTGTTTAACCCCGCGTTGATCGGCAGGGCGTTTCTGCTGATGAGCTTCCCCAAAAATATGGGTACCTGGCACTACCCGGAAGTTTTTGAAAACCTGGAAGCTATTTTCCCAACGGCTTTGACCGACGCCACAAGTTCGGCCTCCCCTCTGGGTGTAGGCTGGGTCCTTCCGGATCAATACATGGAAATGTTTCTGGGTTTCCGGGAGGGCAGCTCCGGTGAAACCTCGATCCTGCTGCTTTTGGTGGCGTTTGTCTTTTTGCTGATTACCAAAACCATCGACTGGCGCGCACCGGTTTCCATGATCCTCTCGGCAGCTGCCTTCGCCTTCATCCTGGGCAATGACCCGGTGGCCGCCGTTCTGTGCGGAGGGCTGGTTTTTGGCGCGGTCTTTATGACCACCGATTATGTTACATCGCCGCTGACCCCCTCGGGCAAGGTGATCTTCGGGATTGGCGCGGGAATTATGACAATGCTAATCCGTAAATATGGAATGTATCCCGAAGGGGTGTGTTATTCGATACTGATTATGAACGGCATTACTCCGTTCCTGAATAAGATTCTTCCCCGGAAATACGGTTTTGTACCGAAAAAGCCCGCTCCCAAAGCAGATGCCGGCTCCAAAGGGGGTGCACAATGAACGTTAAAGAAATGCTGAAACTTGGCGTGGTACTTGCCATCTTTGCCACTGCCGCCTGTGTGATGCTGGCCTTTGTCTACGCCGGCACTGCCCCGATTATTGCCGAACGTGAAAAAGACGCCCTGAACACGGCGCTGAGGGAAGTCTTCCCGGATGCGGACAACTTTGAGCCGACAGACGAGATTGATGTCCCCGACAGTTCCATTAAGGTTCTGGGCGCCTTTCAGGCTATGCGCGGCGGAGAGGTTACCGGCGCGTTGATAAGAGTATCCGTTGGAGGCTTTGGCGGTCCGATAGTTTTAATTATTGGGGTAGACGCCGAGGGAGAAATTACCGGAGTAAGAATACTTGACCATTCAGAAACACCGGGGTTTGGTGCGAATGCCTCCTCATCGTCGTATTATGTTGAAGGTACTACCACTTTTTACGGTCAATATACCGGTAAAAAATACGATGACCCATTAGCGCTTGGCGGCGATGTAATTGCGGTTTCCGGCGCTACCATCACCAGCAGGGCGGTTAACTCATCGATCAAGGCAGTCGCCACTGCCGCCAAGTCATGGCTCGACGGGGCGGAATCGGTCGTTGATCACCGCGAATCAGAGGAGGCACGGGATGAGTAATAATTCTGGAGGAAAGCGCCTGTCGCGCATTTTTACCAACGGCCTTGTCCGTGAAAACCCCCTGCTGATACTGATGATTGGACTCTGCTCCAGTCTGGCGGTGACAACCGCGGTTGATAACGGGATTGGCATGGGGCTTTCCATGACCTTTGTGCTGCTTATGTCGGAAGTTGTAATCAGCATCTTCCGCAAGCTGATCCCCGATTCAATCCGTATTCCCATCTTCATTATTGTTATCGCCGCCTTTACCACGGTTATCGACTATGTGCTCAAGGCGTGGTTTCCCGATCTTTCAAAGGCGATGGGGGTGTTTATTCCGCTCATCGTTGTTAACTGTATCATTATGGGGCGTGTTGAAGGCTTTGCCTCCAAGAGTTCGCTTGGCGATGTAATCGCCGATTCCTTTGGCATGGGGCTGGGCTATACCTGGGTGCTTGTCGGCATTTCTGCAATACGGGAACTGCTGGGGAACGGTACGCTGCTCGGTTTGCAGATACTGCCCGATTCTTATCAGCCGATTGGCTTTTTCAAAATGCCCCCGGGCGGCTTCTTTGTCTTCTCGCTGTTTATCGCCCTGAACCTGTATCTGAAAAAGAAACTCAAGGATCCCGCTGCGGCTGCTGCCGCAGGATGCGAGGGATGCCCGCCCGAAAAGGCCGGCTGCTGCGGAGTAGGGAGTGAACAAGTATGAACCTTTTTAAAATCTTTATTGCTGCGCTTTTGATTGACAATGTGGTGCTGCTGCGGTTTATCGCCCTTTGCCCCTTTATCGGAATGAGTACCGACGAGGATAAATCCATCGGCATGGGGTTGGCGGTAACCTTTGTAACGGTGATAGCAACCTGTGTAACCTGGCCGATTTACAAATACATCCTCGAACCGATGGGGCTGGTATTCCTTCAGATACTGGTTTTTATCCTGGTTATCGCCTCGCTGGTTCAGTTGGTGGAGTTTTTTCTGAAAAAGTCGGTAAAGTCGCTGTACGAGTCAATGGGTATCTATCTTGCCCTTATTACCACCAACTGCGCGATTTTGGCGGTAACATTTGACGTAATTACCAACGGCTACAATTTTATCGAATCCATTGTGTATGCCATCGGTGTTGCGATGGGATTTCTGCTTTCAATGCTGCTTCTCGCGGGTATTCGGAACCGGCTCAGGACAAGTCCCATTCCGGCTTTTCTCAAGGGAACGCCCATACTTTTTGCCGCGACCTCGCTGCTTTCGATTGCCTTTATGGGCTTTAAGGGGTTGGTACAATGAGTATTATTATATCTACAGCCGCATTTGCGGCAGCGCTTGCCTTTATTCTTGGGACTGCCCTGGGTTTTTTCCGTGAAATATTTGCCGTGCCGGCTGATCCGCTTGCCGAAAAAATTCGCGCAGCGCTGCCCGGCGCGAACTGCGGCGCCTGCGGTTTTCCCGGCTGTGAAAATTACGCGCTTACTATCGCCGCCGGAAATGCCGGCATAAACGCCTGTACGGTGGGCGGCCCCGCCGTGGCGGCAAAGCTGGCGGAGATAACCGGGCAGTCGGGCGGAACGATGGAGCAGATTATCGCGGTGCTTGCCTGTCAGGGATCGTATCTGCACACGCCCCGCAAGGGAATTTATACCGGCCTTGAAACCTGCCGAGGGGCAAAAGTAGCCGGCGGTACCAAACTCTGCTCATTTGGCTGTCTTGGTTTCGGCGACTGTGTTAAGGTCTGTAAATTTGACGCGCTGGGTTTCAACAAGGAAAAGGGACTGCCCGTTATTGATTACAAAAAATGCACGGGCTGCCGGATGTGTATAAGCGAATGTCCCGTGGGTATTATCAAGGGCGTTACCGCTGCCCAAAAAGGCGCGATAACCCTCTGTTCCAACCTCAGCCCCAACAGGCAGGCAGTAGCAAAAAGCTGTAAAATCGCCTGCATCAAGTGCAGCCTGTGCGTCAAGAACTGTCCGAAGCAGTGCATCGATTTGGGCAAAAATATCCCCGTGGTGGATTACACTAAATGCGATTCCTGCGGTACGTGCGTGGAAAAATGTCCGACCAAGGTGCTTAAGATTATCGAGAAAGATATATTGTCGGCTTAATTGGCAAACTGCCTGACGGCAAAGACGGCTGTTTTCCGCAGATCTCCCACTGTTTTCCGCTGCAGCACAACAAGCCGGAAAATGGCCGCCTCGATCAGGCTGTACAGATAATCATCGGCTGTTTTGATATTGACCTGTTTCAGTTCGCCGGATTTAACGCCCTCAATCACCATTATCGCAAGGAAATGACGCAGCCTGAGCGTGCGGCGCCGGACGATCTTTTCCGGTTCGGTATTGTTTTTTGAAAGATGCAGAAGGTAGTCAAGGATTACGGAAAGCAGGCGGCGGTTTTCTTCAAGCTGGCGGAAAATATCATGCAGGACTTTTGTAATTTTTTCGATGCTGCCCAGCCCAGCGTCGGTATATATTTTTCGTATGTCTTCCTCAACTTTGGACAGCAGCTGCTTAATGCTGAAATTGAAAATTTCCTTTTTGTTCTTGAAGTAGATATACAGGGTGGTACGGGTTATTCTGCAGCGATCGGCAATTTTCTGAAAAGTGGCGTTTTCAAAACCTTCGTCCACAAAAACATCAATGGCCTTTTTCAGAATTTCCTTCCGCCTTGCCTCATGTTCCACAACGATTGACATGGTTATACTCCTTATAGTTTCACGTACTGAAAAAAGAACGCCGGAACGGGGCCGCCGCATATCTCCCGGCAGGAATCGGCCTTTCGTCCAAAAAAAGATTCAAAGCCCGGATGGTCGGTTATTACGGCAAGTTTCCATTTGGGAAAATTCCGTGCGAGAGCCGCCATCCCGGCATAGATACGCTCCGATTCCTGCCGGTCGCCCAGCCGCTTTCCGTAGGGCGGGTTGGTGATGATAAAGCCCCGAGGCTCGCCGGGCTGTGCATCGGAGTCGTCAAGAGGCGGCCTCGCTTTGTCCAGGGGCATGGTCATTAATTCCGGCAGAGCACCCGCTTCATCCAGCGCGTTTTTTCTGTCAGCCAGCCTGTTTACCAGTCCGCGCGCGCGCGCAAGGTTTGAAGCGGCAATTTTAACCGCCGCCTCGTCTGTGTCGCTGCCGGCGATACGAATCGTCCGGTTAAAATTAACGTTACCGCACAGTTCATCCCGCACCGCCTGTTCAATTGAATCGTCTGCGATGAAGAGATCGCGTATGGCAAAACGTCTGCCAGCGCCCGGGGCCATATCCCAGGCGTACATAAGCGCCTCGGCAAGGATTGTGCCGGAACCGCAGAAGGGATCGTAGAGCGGGTACTTCCGTTTCCAGCCGGAAAGCAAGAGCATCGCCGCGGCGGTTGTCTCCCGCAGGGGGGCAGTGCCTCCTTCCGGCCTGTAGCCGCGTTTGAAAAGCGGCTGCCCGCTCAGATCGAGAAACAGGGAAACCATGTCTTTTTCAACATAAACCCGGACTTCTGCCGACGCTCTGCTTTCGGGCAATCGTTCCAGAGCCGCCGCCCTGCACAGTCGCTGCGCCGCCGCCTTGTGAACAATTGACTGGACGCTCGTCTGGGCCTTCATCTGTGAGCGGTTAGTGCGAACCTTTCCGACCTTTAGCCCCAGCCGTGCCGGAACCAGCGATTCCCAGGGAACGGCAAGCGTCCCTTCAAACAGAGCGTCAAAATCAGCGGCGGGGAAAAGACCGACTTCCAGAAGAACACGGTCTGCCGCCCTTAGTCCCATAAGGGCTTTGTACAGGCCGGCAATGTCGGAGCGGAAACGTACCCTTCCGAAGCCGGAATCAAGTACCGTTAATCCCAGTTTTTTTATTTCGTTAGAGACCACTTTTTCCGCTCCCACGGCGCACAGCGCGGCGGCAGTACGCAGGGCGGTATGGCTCCCCTTGTTTTCCACGCTAACAGTATAACATATTGTGTTCTTTTGTCGAGAAATGGAGGCATGAGAACAGGATAATACACTTAAAGCGATATATAATAATGCTATAAGCGAAAATATATGAAATTTAATAGACTTATCTTTATTTTTTGTATATTAAGTAGACGAATTTTGATTTTTTTCTAAAAAACTATTGATTAGTCGCCGTATATACTGTATAATTCCGTATATGAGTGAAAGGCTCAATCAGTACTTAAATGAGGTAAACATGAAAAATCGAATTTGTTCGTTATTTTTTATTCTGTTGACAGCGGCTCTGTTTGTTTTTTCTTCCTGCGTGGATTTACTCTACCCGCCGCAGGAATTGCTGTCCAACTTGAACAATACAGTCAGCAAATCCGGCGGTTTTCGCGCGCCTGCGTGGATGAACATCCGGCAGTTATCTGAGAATGAAATCCAGATCGAATGGGAGTATATAGAGGAAGCCGATTATTACGTTATTGAACGTTCGCCTCCTCCGGAAGGTACGACACAGCAGGGCGCCGATCCTGCTTCCTTTGCCCGGCAGATAGTGTACAGCCCCCAGTTCCAACAGCCCGGCAATGAAGAGTGGGGACCGATTGGAACACTGGATAATACGCCCATGCCATATTTCAATGACAACAATGTAAAGCCCGGCTATGAATACCAATACCGGGTAAGCTCGTACAGTGATGCACACGGCGGTTTAAGCGAATTCACCGAAACCCCCGCTTCCGTCACCATTTTGGATGTCATTGTGGAGGCAAGCAGGTACGCTTATATTCCGGAAGCATCTGCCAATGATGCCGGTGTGTACCCGGTAAAAATTTCCTGGAAAAAGCCAAATAGTGACGACATTACTTCCTTCCGGATAGAACGTTCGGACGGTTCAGGTTTTTCCCCAATTGCCGCCCTGGGCTTAAATGCCCCTGTAGATACAGAGGGTTTTTATTATTTTATCGACGAGAACGAATTTGCACAGGTAGGCAAAAAATACGATTACCGTGTATGCTTCCTTAACAATTCAAAAGATGATGTTCTCGTCTCGGCTAAAAAAACCGGCTGGGGCGCATTGACCCCTGAAACGTATCTGATCGAATACAACAAGGTTATGAATACTGCGCTTGGCAGACTTACCTATATGTATAAAACACCCGATACGTCAAAAATCGGAACAGAGACAAAAAATGGCGGGTTAAGCGGAACCATTTACTACAAAGCATCATTGGTAAGCCTTGGATTGGGCGGTGCTGAAATATTGATTCAACTGACCAATTATTGTGACTTCTACGTCGAAGGCGATGAATCCAAGGATGCGTATTTCATCCTGAACGGCAATTCAGATACCAAGACAAGTATGTCCGCTGCCGGAAACATGAGGGGAACCATGAACGTTACCGGAATGTATCCGGGAACGGTGGTCTACGGTACTGTTTGGAGTACAACTGCCAATCCGAATGCAGGAGTTACCATTTCCGGCGGAAAAGCCGCTGGCGGTTTTTATGTAGTTACACCCCAGGGGCTGCCCGGTAAAAATGTTCCATGGAACCAGAGTATTCCTGAACCGGGGATGTTTATGGCAACAGCGGGTTTTGACGCGAGTGATCCCGGAATCGAAGCAAGTAAGAAGCTCCCCTGGTTAAACTGGTAGCTTGGCATATTGACGTATAAATGAAAAAACTGCTCTGCACGCTTTTCTTCGTTGTGGCAGGCACGGCGCTGTTTGGAAATGAATTTTCCTTAAGCGCCGGTGCCGGCGGACTGTTGGGCGGTTCGTTTACGCGGTATTCCATTTCTGCCAACGGAAAAATCGGCAGCCTCGATCAAAAACAGGAAGCGGATCAGTTTAATTACGGTTTTTTTGCCTTTTTTGACGCTACCTACGGTATTTTCAGCGTTTCTTTTCAGAACGGATCATCTGCAAACAACGATGGAGGCATGGCCTACAAGAGCTGGGAATCCATGCTGGGTTTCAGTCTTTTGGGCAAGTACCCGTTCAGACTGAATGATCGGCTGACAATTTTCCCCCTTTTGGGCGCAGAATATCAATTGTGTTTGGTCAAGCTAAAGACAGAACCCGATGACAGTACAGTTTACCGGTGGAATGATTACGAAGCATTTGAATTGCGCGACTGGAATACGTTTTTTATCAACCTGGGAGGCGGTCTGGATTTTAGTCTGCCGAAGAATTTTTTTCTTAGGGGTGAACTGCTCTATAGCATCAGGTTGATGACTCCCTATGAGCAAAAATTTCTTGATCAGATAAAAAAAGATACCGGCGATTCCAGTCCACAATTGAGCGGCCTGAGCAGCGGCCCGTCACTGCGGATCAGTGTGGGCTACACATTCTATCCTGCCGGAATTCAGCGGAAAAAACCACAGTCAGCCGAGGAAGAACCTGTGCGGCAGGAAGCGGTACTGGATGATCGGAAAGAGATTGCTGCCGCCGAAGAAGCCGATGTAGTCGAAGAACTCGAAGTAATCGAAGCAGTCGAGGAAGTTGAGGAAATCCAGGAAGCCGATGAGGTCGATGTAGTCGAAGTAATCGAAGCAGTCGAAGAAATCGAAGAAGCCCCGGAAGCCGAAGAAATCGAAGCAGTCGAAGAAATCGAGGAAATCGAAGAAGTCCCGGAAACCGAAGTAATCGAAACAGTCGAAGAAATCGAAGAAGTACCGGAAGCCGAAGTAATCGAAACAGTCGAAGAAGTTGAGGAAATCCAGGAAGCCGAAGAGGTCGATGTAGTCGAAAAACTCGAAGTAGCCGAAGAAGCCGATGTAGTCGAAGAACTCGAAGTAATCGAAGCAGTCGAAGAAATCGAAGAAGTCCCGGAAGCCGAAGAAATCGAAGCAGTCGAAGAAATCGAGGAAATCGAAGAAGTCCCGGAAACCGAAGTAATCGAAGCAGTCGAAGAAATCGAAGAAGTCCCGGAAGCCGAAGTAATCGAAGCAGTCGAAGAAATCGAGGAAGTCCCGGAAACCGAAGTAATCGAAAAAACACCGGTTCTTCCTGCCCAATATGTAGTTACCACCGGGGATACCCTGTGGGACATCGCCGGAAAACCGGAAATTTACGGAAATCCATGGCAATGGCGGCGTATCTACGAGGCAAACAGAGGCAAAATGCCCCAGCCCAACAATCCCCATCTCATTCATCCCGGCATGATACTCGATATTCCCAGCAGAGCGGGCGAGATCAGGGCAGGGATCAGGGGAAAAGAATAGGCCTGTAATTATTGGACTTGTTCGACAACCCTATTATTGTCTGCCCATCGTCTCTAATAGTTGAACTTTTTTTCCGCTTTGTCTAAAATATGACTATACGTCATAAAGGAGTGATCATGGGAATTTCTGAGCGGAGAGAACGGGAAAAAACAGAGCGAAGGAAAGCCATTTTGGGCTGCGCGAAGGAATTAATTCTCTCGCAGGGGGTGGAGCAGGTGAGTATGGAGGATATTGCCCGCAGGGCGGAACTTTCCAAAGCCACTTTGTACCTGTATTTTTCCGGCAAGGATGTGCTGCTAAACGAGATATGCGAAGAATCTGCCCAGATTTTTCTGGACCATTTCAGGCCGTTTCTTGAAACCGGTCTTACCGGCATAGCCGCCCTGAAATGTTTCTGGCGCGGCTATGTGGAACTGTTCGGCAGTTCCGACGAAATGATCATTATTTTCCAGGTTCGCAATTTTTTGAATTCCTGGCTGCCCGTTGTTTCACATGAAGGGGAGGGCAAATCTCCCTATGTGGATGCAATTCTTGAAGCCATGAAAACCATAATCGATCAGTGCAAAACAGAGGGCGTTTTTGATCCCGGCCTGGATTCCGTTCTTGCAACGAACCTGCTGCTTTCAATGTTTTCAATTATTGTTGGAAATGCCTCCCGTATGCCCCGGGAAACGAGGAAGATGCCCGCCCTTATGACAGAAATGACCACAGCCTTCCAAATCATCATCCGGGGCTTTGCAAGGGAAGGCATTGACCGTTCCTGTTTGGATATTGCGGTCGCATAATTTGCTTGCCTATCTGCCGCCGGTTTCATTATAATTTAGATATGACCAAAAAAAATATTTCGGCGGCAGTTGTTGTTGCATTTCTGCTGTTGGCTGCGTCGTGCGTAAGTGCGCCTTATCTGGAAAAAGCGAGATTTACGGAAAAGCATTACACCTTTACGATTCTCAATAACCCGCAGCAGCCAAAAGACAGCCACCAGCTTGAGTTGGCGCTCTCGCTGCTGCAAATGAACTACCCCGCCGAACAGGCAGAATTCCTTGACGAAGTCCTGTACATGGAAGGCGGCATCAACGGATATAAAGACCAGCTAATCAGCGAACAGCGGGAAAATTACCGCAATACCCTGTCGGTTTTAAGTGACATGGAGAAGAGGGTGCTGACAAACGCCCCCTGGCGGTATGTAGAGGATATTTTTGTCAGAGATCCAAAAGAAACGGCGATTGTGGTGGAGCGGGAATTCTTTTCCTTTACCGGAGGCGTTAGGGGTATGCCAACCAAGCGGTACTATGTGATTGATTTGGAAGAACTCCGTGTGCTGAAGGTTGACGATTTTTTCCGGGATTTCCAGGGAACTGCAATCCGCGCTGTTGTGTATGAAGAATTGCGAAACCGCAGCGGCATGGAGGAAAATGTACCTTTATCGAGGGGTATTTATCTGAAAAATGAACCGGAGCTGAGTTTTAACTTCTTCATTACCCAGGATGGCATTGGCCTGCACTGGGATCCTTTTGAGATTGCCCCGCATTCCGAGGGCAGAATAGAAGTTATTCTTCCCTGGCGGAAAATCAGGCCGCTCTTGCTGCATGAAGGCCTGGAATTACTGACAAAATTCGGGATTTACCTTTTCGTTTAACCGGAAAGGCGGCATAGGACAGCGATAATGAAAATCCGGCTTAAAATGTTTCTGGTTGTACTGCCTCTTGTTATTGCGACTCTGGTGTTTGCACAAACGTCCTCTTACTTTCGCGCGGTCAACGGCGTGACGCGGCTGGCCCGGCAGCTGCTGGGCTTCAAGCTGAACGAACTGGAAAAATACGCCGACAGCCAGTGGTCGCTGCTTGTTGAAAACAATTACGCCGAACGGCAGGATATGGCAGACGCGGCGAAAAAGGCGGTTGAACTGTACGCGCACAGCATCCTCCTCAGCGAGACGGAGCGGATTTTCGCCGTTGACGGCGCGGGGAATGTAGTCATGGCTACCGGACCCCTTGCGGTGCTGGACAGGGAAAAAGGGCCGCTCCTGCGGCTTGTGCAGGAGGAAAATTCCGGCCTCCAGAACGCCGTCATTGATGGTGAAAAGCGGGTTTTTCAGGCGTTCTACTTTGCCCCCTTCCAGTGGTATCTGTTGATAAGCGAAAAAAGCGGCGTGTTTTACCGTGACGCAAACAGGATTGCCCTGCAAACCATTATTACGCTGGCGGTTTCGATTCTGGTTACATCGATTCTGCTGGTAATGGTAACGGCACATCTTACCAATCCCCTAAGCCGGATTGTCAAAGCGATGAACAACATTATCAACTCGGCCGATCTCTCATCACGGGTTGAAATTGAATACCAGGATGAAACGGGGAACCTTGCCTATACCTTCAATCAGATGATTGGCGAACTGGATCATGCCTATGGGCAAATCAAGCGATATGCTTTCGAGGCGGTGCTGGCGGGGAAAAAAGAGGAGCGCATACGGCAAATTTTCCAGAAGTACGTTCCCAAGGATGTCATTGAGCGTTTCTTCGCCTCCCCCGAAAAAATGCTGGTCGGGGACAACCGCAATCTTTCGATCCTCTTCTCCGATATTCGCAGTTTTACCACCATCTCCGAAGGCATGGCTCCGGACGACCTTGTCAATTCATTGAACCGCTACTTTTCCGGCCAGGTCGACATTATCTACAACCGCAAGGGCATTGTTGACAAATACATCGGCGATGCGATAATGGCGTTTTGGGGCGCGCCGGAAAAGCATGACGACGATGCGCTGCAGTCTGTTCTGACCGGCCTTGACATGATCGATGCCCTGTCCGGTTTTAATGCAAACCAGCGCAGGCTGTCCGGGCCGGAGTTCCACATCGGGATCGGCATCAACTATGGCGAGGTGACAGTCGGCAATATCGGCAGCGAACGCAAGATGGATTATACGGTTATTGGCGATTCGGTGAACCTCGCCTCGCGGATGGAAGGCCTTACCAAGACCTATCATTCCGAATTGCTGATCTCCGAATATGTTTACGCGCAGTTACAGAAGGAAAACCCCCGGGAGCCGCTGCATTTCCGGCTGCTTGATACCGTTGCCGTAAAGGGCAAAACAACAGGCGTAAAAATTTATACGGTAAAACGTTCGCTGAGCGCGGCAGAAGCGGCGGCATGGCCCTTGCATAACGGGGGAATGGAACTGTATTACCGCCGTTCTTTCCGGGAAGCCGCTGAAAAATTCAGGGAAGTTTACCGCCTGCTTTCGAAAGATCCCGTTGCCGAAAGCCTGTACCGCCGCTGTGCAGAATACGCCGCCGCTCCGCCTCCCGCCGACTGGAACGGCGTGGAAGTAATGAAAACCAAGTAATTATCCATAAGACCTCACGCCAAGACGCAGAGGCCGCAGAGAAAATGCAAGGAGAAAAAAAGCCATACCAAACTTTTCACTTTTCCTTTGCGTCTTTGCGCCTCTGCGTGAGATTATTTTCGGTTACTGCCCCAACGCCTGCTGGATTCGTGCGAGTCTTTCGCTGAGTTCCCCGATAGTCATATCCTGAATGGACCTTCCCTGTACAACTTCCTGAATGGTTTCGATAGTGTTCTCTCGGGTTGTAATGGTTTGATTTAACGCGGCATTTTCCGCCTGAAGGGAAACAACCGTCTGTCGTGAGGACTCCGAGTTTTGGGTTTGTGTGGCAAGGTTTGTTTCCAGGGACGCTATCCGGTTATCCTTCTCCCTGGCGCTTTCCTCAAGACGCTGCTGCAGCCGGGTGTTTTCTTCCTGCAAATCTGTCAGGGCTTTTTCGGTATTGGGGTCGTACAGTCCTGCGGCGGCGGCCTGGTTCCTGCGGGCCTCATCTATCATTGTTTCAAATGAATTTATCGCCTGGGTGTAGAGGTCTTTGCGCGCCTGTATGGAACGAAGCGCCGCAAAGGCAGGGGTATTAAGAAATTCCCGCATTGCCCTGATGGTTCCGGCAGCTTCCTCAAGACGGTTATCCCTGATCTGAACGTTAAGATTGGCGAACATCGCACTCATTTGGTTTTCTACTGCCGCAGCATGGGCCTGTTCCCTGGAGAGCCGGTTCATTTCACCGAGCGCCATGTCGGCTGCTGCTGCGCTCATTATTTCGTCAAACAGGGCATGCCCGGCGCTGTTGTACACCCTTGTCCCCATGCGCACCTGTGCATCGGTTTTTCCGTGGAAAAAAAAGAGCGCAGTAAGACCGCCTGCCAGTATCACAGCGGCGGCGATGTTGACTGCGAAGGGAAATCGGTTGCCGCTATTTTTTGCCTTAAATGACTGTTTTTTGCCGCCTTCACCTGCACTTGCGGCCAGCGAACGGCGGTTGCTCTCCGCGATACCGTTTATTTTGGCGAGAATTTCCCGCTGTTCTTCTTCACAAATTCCGGAGTCTGCGTCAAAGACAATTCCGAAATCGTCTTCCGTGCTGTTATTCGTCATCTTTCATTCTCCCCGCGCTGACCCTTGCCACCTGCTTGTTTGAAATTCTTATCCCTCCGGCCTTTAGCCCCCGCACGCTATAGTCCTGTGCCCTGAATTCCTCAACAAGAACCTTGAGCCTTGGTTTAGGCACATACTTCACGCTGAACGTAAATTTTGCCCTTGTATCAACATGAAGCACCGCCGCCCCGTCGGGTACAAGAAAGTAATCCTTCCCGATGATCCAGCCTTCGATAATGCAGCGCTTGATATAGGCAAAGCCGGTTTCCTTTTCCCTGTATAAGATCGAAAATACCGTTTTGGACAACTCTTCCTTGTCTGCAGCGCCTATCCACCATGCGTCGGCGCCGACAAATAATTTCTCCGGCAGATCGGTTACCGTGTACATGCCGTTTTTGCGGATTGTCAGGATACGGTCGAAAGGCGATACTTCGGCGACCTTCGACCCGGAAACATTGGTTCCCAGATAGCCGGTTTTTTTGTCGTACTTCAGCTCTACGTCCCTTTTTACGATTTCTTTTACGTCGATTTTGCCAAAGGCTCCGACCTTTGTTTTCCTGGCTCCCGGCGGCAGCCCGCCCTGTTCCAATTCCGCGTTGGACTTGATTTTGGAGATTATCTCTTTTAGGTAGCCGATGGAATAGGCGGTGATATTTTTTAGATGGCCGTTAATCTCCTTGATCCTCGTCTGTATCTGCTCCATCTCCTCGCGTGCCCTGTTGATGTCATACAGCGAAATTCTGCGGATGGGGATGCGCAGAAGGTGTTCGACATCGTCGTGGCTGACGCCCCGCGGGCCTATTTCTTTCAGGAAGGGATTAAAGCCCGTGATAACCGCGTCTTCGACTCCCTTGGCGGTTTTCATTTTTTCGATGCCCTTGTAAATCCGCTGTTCAACAAAGATGCGTTCAAGGGTGCGCTGGTGGAGCTTATCCAATAGTTCCTTTTTTTCCAGTTCAAGCTCTTTGGTAAGGATTTTTACCAGTTGTTTGGCATGGTGCTTGATCACCTCGGTAACGGTCATTATTGCCGGCAGGCCGTCCTTGATGACAAGGAGGTTGACGGAAATGGACTGCTCACATTCGGTAAAGGCAAAAAGGGCGTCGACAGTTTCCTGCGCATACACGCCCCGCGCCATTTTTATTTCAATCTCAACCTTGTCGGTGGTATAGTCGTTGATCCCCTGAATTTTAATTCTTCCCGCCTTGGCCGCGGTTTCCACGCTGTTGATCAGGCTTTCTGTCGTAGAGCCGTATGGCAGATCGGTGATAAGTATGCGCTTGGGGTCTGAGGTGTCCAGTTTTGCCCTGACCAGCACCTTGCCGTTTCCGTCACGGTACTCGGAAACATCCACAAGTCCGCCGGTGGGAAAATCGGGGTACAGCTGAAAGCCTTTTCCCGAAAGGCAGGCGATCTCCGCCTCCAGCACTTCGACGGCATTGTGGGGCAGTATCTTTGTGGACATGCCGACTGCAATTCCCTCCGCGCCCATCACCAGTACCACGGGTATCTTTGCCGGAAACAGCACCGGCTCCCTGTTGCGCCCGTCATAGGAGGGAGCCCAGTCGGTCAGTTTGGGGTTATAAAAAATATCTTTGGACAGGGAAGTAGCCCTGCATTCAATGTAACGCGGCGCAGAGGCTTCATCGCCCGTGTAGATATTGCCGAAATTTCCCTGCCGGTCAATAAACAGATCCTTGTTGGCAAGGACTACCAGGGCAGAATTGATGGAGGCGTCACCGTGGGGATGGTATTTCATGCATTCCCCGACAATATTGGCGACCTTGTGGAATTTGCCGTCATCTTTTTCAAACAGGGTGTGGAGAATACGCCTCTGCACAGGCTTAAGGCCGTCTTCCAGATCGGGAATCGCACGGTCTTTGATAACATAGGATGCATATTCAAGAAAATTGCGATCAAAGAGATTTTTTATGTATGCCATTGAAACAGTATAACATTTTTTTTCATTGCTAACAATACTTGACAATAGATAAATAACATTATATACTTTTCTGTAAGGAGATAAAAAGAAAAATGCCAAAAACAAAACTTACCCCGGGATCCGCAATTAACGCGCTCCTGAAAAAGCACAGTTTGAATTACAATCGTCTTGCCAAGGCCATTGGTATTTCCAGCGCAATGGTCCGCCTTATTGCCCGTGATGAAAATCCGGTATCTGCCAATGTTGCTTTCCGGCTTGCGAAATTTTTCAAAAATAAACCCGAATACTGGCTCGATCTGCAGAAGGACTTTGATATTGCCAAAACCGCCGCCGATAAGAAACTCGCAAAGGTGCTTGCAGCTATTCCGGCTGTGGACAAGGTAAAGTTTGAACGGAAAAAAAGCACTCCAAGAAAAAAGACAAAACCTGCCAAAAAAGCCAAATCTGCCGCAGGCAGGCGGGCTGTCAAGGGCAAACGACCGGCCGCGCGCAAAGGTGTCAGAGGCAAAGCTGTTGCTAAAAAGAAGACTGCGGGCAGAAAACCTGCCAGGGGCAGAAAGATCGCCGCCGCCAGAAAGCCGGCCGCAAAAAAGGGCAGAAAGCCCGCCGCAGCCAGAAAGCCGGCTGCAAAAAAAGGCAAAAAGCCCGCCGCAGGCAAAAAGGCAAAGCCGGTCCGCACACGGAAAGCTGCCCGGAAGCGGAGCAGACGCTAACGCCAACTATAAAGAGTCAACGAATTACACGAGTAATGAGGCAAATATAAATTTGCATTTGTATTATTCGTGTTATTCGCTGATGATGTTAACTTAAGACTATTTTGTAACCAAATACTTCCTGAAAGAGATCGGATTTTTCTTCTACGCCGATCAGTTCCAGTGAAATATCAAAGGCTCCCTGGGAGTGCAGGGATATGGTCTGTGCCCGGTGTTCAAGGACAAGGCTTTTGATCTGCTGGGTATGACCCCGGTCAAGGGCGTCGGCAACTCTCAGGATAGACGCCATTTTCAGTACAAGGACTCTCTCTTCGCGCTGGAGGCTGATGTACTCAATATCGGTCTGTGCCGGAGGATCCCCCCTGTGGTAGCGAATAACGTTTGCGACGATATCCTGTTCATTGCGGGGAAGGCCGAAAATTTCCGAATTAACGACAAGGTACTGGCCATGCTTGTTGTGGCCGGATCCCTTGATATACGAGCCAATGTCATGGAGGATAGCGGCGGTTTCCAGCATCATCCGGTGGCGGCGGTTCATGCCGTGTTCCTTTTCCAGCGCGTCAAACAGTTCCAGGCAGAGTTTGGTAACATGCAGCGCATGGGCCTCGTCAAAATGGTATTTTCTGCCCAGGCTTACGGCAGAAGCGATGATCTGTGAAAAAAATTCTTCCTGAAGTTCGGAATCCACACCCAGGGCAAGATCGACAAGGTAGCCTTCCCGTATTGACATCTGGGGAACTACTACCTTTGCGGCGCCTGTCTGCTCAAGGAACAGTTTCAAAACGAGAATTCCGGGGATGAAGCCCTCGGCTTCTGCATAGGTTATTCCAAGTTTCTGAATGCAATCCTCTATGCTGTAGCTGCGTACTTTTTCGGCAAAACTGATAAAATCGTCCCGTTTCATTACACTGCAGTGATCGTTTACCCTGACGCCCATCTGGGATGATGCAAGCCGCGCATCGGAACCTACAACCACAAAGGTACGCACTTTGGCCATGTCCATTTCTGCGTTCACGAGATGCATTGTGTTTCTGATTGCTTCGCTCAGGTAACGTTCACTGATCGAGTTGGATCCTGCCCGTAGGCGTATCCGCTGATCGAGTATCACTGTTCCCAGCTTAATGCTGTGCGCCGCTACCATCTGCCCCTTTCTCAACAGCATTATCTCGGTTGAACCGCCGCTGATTTCAATGATCATCGAATTGGCGCGCCAGAATATCGGAAGATCTCCCTTGATCGCATAACGAACTCCAAGGTACATGAGCCGGTTTTCTTCAATTCCGTCTATTACCGACGGGTAAAAGCCTGTTTCCTGCTTTAGCCGGTCGATAAACACGTCACGGTTCCGGGCTACCCTCAGCGCGCTGGTCGCGATAACGCGGACATTTTCGGCGGCAATACCCCATCCGGCCAGCAGTTCTGCGTAGTTTTTCAGTACAGCCAGACATTCAAGAAGGGATTCGCGGGAAAGTTCGCCGGAGTCAAAGACATCGCGTCCCAGGGTTACCGGTTTCTCGGCGCGGTCCAGCACTTTCCACCGGCCTCCCGATTCCATCTGCGCGACAAGCAGCCGTATGCCCGTGGAACCTATTTCAAGGATGGCGACAAGTTGGTTTTCCATTTTTCTACAGCTTATCAATCAGCATTGAGCATTTCCCCGAGGGGATGGGCAGGGTTTTTTTCTTCTTGCCGAGGATATTTATGGTAAAGTAATAGAGTTTTTCACTTTCCATATGAATCTCCCAGCCCCGCCCGCTCTTGTTTGAGAGAATCGTTATCATGTTTTTTTTCAGCGAAAGGTTCTCCACCCCCATTATTTCAAGATTTGGAATAATCCAGTCCACCGTTTTGCGGGGAAGGGAAATAAAAAGCCCCACGATATTCTCGATGGTAAGGCAGATCGTGGAAAGTGCATCGTAGGAGAGATATTGGGCACGGGGAAAATCCGGTTTGCCGTGCCATTTGGCGGGGCCTTCCCTTGTCGGCAGGTAGGCTTCCCAGAGGTTGCCCTTGTGGTGATTGCCGTCGGGACTCATCGAATCCAGCATGAAGTACAGGTGGCGTATGGCACAGTCACGGGCCATATCCCACCGCTGGTAACGCTCAAGCCCCTTGATCACCATGAAGGTAAGGTGGGGATAAACGGAACCTCTGTACCCCTTGCCGT
>Ga0082212_10000445_pt1 | contig 59972 bp, 44 predicted proteins | sample TergutNt197P3_FD_71548 | JGI IMG/M metagenome (GOLD analysis project Ga0082212, IMG submission 71548) | Neocapritermes taracua P3 segment gut microbial communities from Petit-Saut dam, French Guiana - Nt197 P3 | ecosystem: Host-associated > Arthropoda: Insects > Digestive system > Gut ... | reverse complement strand
CACGCTGCGCCGGTCTTTTTGCTCTCAGGCGGCGCGTCAAAACCTTGAAAGGCTGCTAGCATTCCTGCGGTTTTGCCACACCACCTGAGAGCAAAAATCCTTGGCGGATCATTGGCAAATATTCACGCACGCTGGTATATCATCGCTTATCATCGCTTATCATGGTTTAGGGGGGTCCATATGGACATACTGATTCGCGATATTCTCGCAGTCTTGCCTGATAGCGTCGAAACCCGATCGGTTTACATTACCGGCAATGCTATCGCCTCGGTTACTGATAAGCCCGAAGGCTTCAACGCCGAAAAAACAATCGACGGAACCGGGAAAATACTTATCCCCGGTTTGGTCAATGCCCACACTCATGCATCCATGACATTCCTGCGCAACTGCGCCGACGACTTGCTGTTCAACGACTGGCTGTTCGGAAGGATAATGCCGCTCGAAGACAAGCTCGCCGGTGAGGACTGCTATTGGACAATGCAGCTTGCCGTCATGGAGATGCTCCGCTCCGGCACTACTTCATTCATTGACATGTACTACTTCATGGACGACCTTGCGCGCGCAGTCGAGGAGACAGGCATAAGGGCAGTGCTCTCCCGGGGCCTGCAAGGCGGCGCAGACGACCCGGCTGCCGGCGAAGCGCGTCTGCGGGAGGCCCTTGATTCGGCGGAACGCTGGAAGGGACGCGACAATCTGTCTTTCATGCTCGCCCCTCACGCGCCCTACACCTGCGACGACGGCTACCAGCGCGAAGTCGCTGCTGAAGCCCGGCGGGGCGGCTTCGCGATCAACACTCACCTTGCGGAAAGCCTGGCCGAGATCGATACGATCAAAGAACGCTACGGATGCACACCCATAGAGCTGGCCGAGAAATGCGGGCTGCTCTCGGAAACGACTGTCGCGGCGCACTGCGTCCATTTGACCGAAGGCGATATTGAAATCCTCGCCCGGCACGGCGTGCATGTCGCGACTAACCCCGTGAGCAACCTTAAGCTCGCTAACGGCGTCGCGCCCATTATGAAACTGAAAGAAGCCGGAGTGAAAATCGCGCTCGGCACGGATGGCGCTGCAAGCAACAACACGCTCAATATGTTCAGGGAGCTTTCTATGCTTGCGCTCATACACAAAGGAATCAACCACGACGCGCTGGCTATCGGCGCCCGCGAAGGGCTGCGCATAGCCACCCGCGGCGGCGCGGCGGCAATGGGGCGCGCGGACATCGGCGAAATAGCGCCGGGATATGCCGCAGACCTCGTAATACTCGACGCGGAAGCGCCGAATATGCAGCCTCTCAACGATCCTGCCGCGGCGCTTGCGTACTCCGCGAACGGCAGCGAGGTCCTGACGGTGCTCGTCGGAGGCCGGGTGCTCATGGAAAACAAGGAGTTCCTCACTATCGACTGCGAGAGAGTCCTCCATGAAGTAGACAAAATCTGCGACAGGATAGGGACACGTAATTAATTTGTTTAGTTAGGAATTAGGAGTTGTGTTTTGAACATCCGGTTCGTCCGCGCAGCGGACACAGAAACTACTAACTACTAACTATTAACTACTAACTATTAACTATTAACTATTAATAAGGAGGCGGCTTCTTCGGGAAGCCGGAGATATGCAATGAGTGAGATTCTCGATATATCGCTCGCCCCCTCGGGCGAAAAGAAAATCGCATGGGCATGGCGCAATATGCCGCTGCTGCGCGAAATAAGGGAAGAATTTGAAAGGACACGGCCATTCGAAGGCATAAGAATCACGCTGTCAGTCCACATGGAAGCAAAAACAGCCTGCCTGTGCCGCACGCTGGAAGCGGGCGGCGCCGAGATGCACGCAACAGGATGCAATCCGCTATCCACGCAGGACGACGTCGCCGCAGCGCTCGCAGCCGGCGGCCTCGACGTCAACGCCAGGCGAGGCGTCACACCGCAGGAGTACGAGCGCCACCTCACCATGGCCCTGCAGACAGGCCCGAACATCATCATCGACGACGGCGGAGACCTGGTAAACATCATGCACACAAAGCTGCGCGAGCTGATCCCCGGAGTCATCGGCGGCTGCGAAGAGACGACTACCGGCATTAAACGCCTTCACGCGATGCACGCCGACAAGGAACTCAAGTTCCCTATGATTGCCGTCAACAACGCGCAATGCAAGTACCTGTTCGACAACAGGTACGGGACCGGCCAGTCTGTCTGGGATGGCATCAACAGGACGACGAACCTGATAGTTGCCGGAAAGAACGTGGTAATCGCCGGCTATGGCTGGTGCGGCAAAGGGATCGCCATGCGCGCGAAAGGCTTCGGAGCGAAAGTAATCGTCGCCGAAGTCGACCCGGTAAAAGCCCTTGAGGCGATGATGGACGGCTTTAGGGTCATGAAGATGGACGAAGCCGCGCCCATAGGCGACCTGTTCATAACGGCGACAGGCTGCGCAGGCATAATCACGCAGCGCCACTTCGACAAAATTAAGGACGGCGCGGTGCTATGCAACGCAGGGCACTTCAACGTGGAAGTCGACGTCGGCTGGCTTGACAGCCATGCGGAAAAACAGGAGGGAAAGCCGAACATAGCAGGGTACAAGCTCGAGAACGGCAGGACAATATTCGTGCTCGCGGAAGGCCGGCTCGTCAACCTGGCGTCCGGCGACGGCCACCCTGTCGAGATCATGGACATGAGCTTCGCGATACAAGCCCTGTCCGCGAGATATCTCGTCAAAAACCGTGACAGCCTCTCCCCCGGCGTCATCCCCGTGCCGGAGGAAATAGACCTGGACGTAGCGCATAAGAAACTGCTCACCTGCGGGCTGTCGATCGACACGCTCACAGACGAGCAGAGGAAGTACATCAGCAGTTGGCTCCTATGAAGAAAGTAATGCTGGTTTTCGGGACCAGGCCGGAGGCAGTCAAAATGTGCCCCCTGGCGCTTGAACTGAAGCAAAGAGCCGGCTTTGAGACCATCGTATGCGTGACAGGGCAGCACCGCGAGATGCTCGACTCGGTGCTGAGCGCCTTCTCCGTCGCCCCTGACTATGACCTTGCCATCATGGAGGACGGCCAGTCCCTGTTTGATATTACAAGCAAGGTTATGAGCGGGATGCGGGAGCTGCTGGAATCAGTCGCTCCGGACATCGTGCTGATACACGGCGACACGACGACGACCTTCGCCACGGCCTTGTCGTGCTTCTACCTCGGCATTCCTGTCGGGCACGTCGAAGCGGGGCTGCGCACATACGACCTGGGCGCACCCTACCCTGAGGAATTCAACAGGCAGGCCTCCGATATAACCGCCGCCTTGCACTTCGCGCCGACGGAGACCTCGCGCGACAACCTGCTGCGAGAGGGTAAGCGGGCCGGGACAGTATTCGTCACCGGCAACACGGAGATTGACGCGCTTAAAACTACCGTCAAGGAAGAGTTCTCGCACCCCGACCTTGACTGGGCAAGCGATTCTCGCCTCGTGATCCTGACCGCGCACAGGCGCGAGAACCTCGGGGCGCCGATGCGCCGGATGTTCAGGGCAATCAGGCGCGTCGTGGATGAGCACCCGGACGTTAAGGTCATATACCCTGTACACATGAACCCGCTTGTAAAAGAGGCTGCGGACGAATGCTTCGGCGGCCATCCGCGCATCAGGCTGACGCCGCCCATCGACGTCCAGCCGTTTCACAACTTCCTCGCGCGTTCATACCTGATCCTGACCGACAGCGGCGGCATTCAGGAGAACGCTCCTTCGCTCGGCAAGCCGGTCCTGGTTCTCAGAGACGTGACCGAGCGGCCGGAAGGCATCGAGGCGGGGACCCTGAAGCTCGCGGGGACAAGCGAGCAAAGCGTCTACGAGGGGTTCAAGTCGCTCCTCGAAGACGCTGAGTTGTATGAAGCTATGAGCAAAGCCTCAAATCCATACGGCGACGGCTTCGCCTCAAAGAGAATCGCTGATGTACTGGAGGAGTATCTTTTCTAAATATCGCAAAGACAGGACGCAAGCGTTAAAAGCGATGCGTAGTAGTAGTCCCCCAGCCGCTTTATTTCTTCCTGCTGGTCCTTGAAAGAGCGGTCGTAGACTGTGACCAGCGGGAACCCCGCGCCTTTTGCAGAAACCGCCGCGTAAAGAGCGTCTTCAAAAACGACAGTTTCATGCACTTGCGACCCAAGCGACACCGCGGCCCGGAGATATATATCCGGGCTGCTTTTGCTTGTCTTCTCCTCCCCGCAAGTGAAGATGCGCTCAAAAAACCCGAGGATGCCCACCCTGGCCAGCGCCGGCTCTATGAGATACCTCTCCGTTGCTGTAGCGGCGCACATCCTCACGCCTCGCCGCTTGAAAAAGCTCAGGACTTCAACAGCGCCCTCTTTTAGCTGCGCTTTGTTATGGTAGAACTCCCTGAGGAGCCCCCTTATCGCCTCATGTATCTGCGCGGCCGTTTCCGTAATGTCGTACTCCGTTCGGAAGTACTCGTCGATCTGATGCCCGCCTATCTTCAAGAGCGCGTCGTGCAGGTCCGGCTTTGGCTGCTTCCCCCTCGTAACCAGATAGTCCGAAGCTACGCTGTCCCAAATCGGCATCGAGTCAAGGAGCGTCCCGTCAATATCGAAAATCGCTGCTTTTATTGTGCTGATATCAAACATACACTACCATTCTTCATATGTATTTTATGGTTCGACCGGCAGCGCGGCAGCGGCGCCCGCGACCGCAGGCAGGCCGTACTCGCGCGAAAGCATGTCCGCGAGCCGCTTCAGGTTCTCCTCCCACTCGGCGCGCTCCGGCGGCTCGTAATCCGCCAGCGGGTACGCAATGCCGAGCGACTCGTACTTTTCAATACCCATCCTGCGATAAGGCAGCAACTGGTACTGCAGTACGGAGCCCAGTTCATCGCGGATGAACGCGCCTGTCGCGCGAATGTTCGCTTCATCGCCGTTGTAGCCCGGCACGACAGGCGTGCGCACTACGAGTTTCTTTCCAAGCTCGCAGAGCCTCCTGAGATTATCCAGTATCCTCTCGTTGCCTGCGCCGGTGCATCTTTTGTGCTCCGCTGTATCCATGTGCTTTATATCCGCTATCACGAGGTCCGCGTGTTCCAGCGCGGCTTCCATATGCTCGCGCGGGCAGTTCAGGGCAGTCTCGACGCAAGTGTTGACCTGCGCCTCTTTGCAAGCCGCGAGCAAATCCCGCGCTATCTCCCACTGGAGCGTGACTTCGCCGCCGTTGAGCGTAACGCCGCCGCCGGTTTTTTTGTAGTAGCTGAGGTCTTGCAAGATAACGCTCATGAGTTCCGGTACAGTTTTCCTCGCGCCCCATACCTTGATAGCCCCGGAAGGGCATGCCGCAGCGCATTGCAGGCAGTCTTCGCATGCCGCGCCCATGCTTACAGCCTTAATCGCGCCACCCTCCTCGAACTCGAGTAGGGCCTCGCCGGCGCCGCATTCCTTAACGCAGAGCCCGCATTTTCCGAGCGTCAGGCACTTCGAGGGGTACATACCCAGGCGGGTGCGCGGCTGTATCGTTTCGGGGTTCGAGCACCAAAGGCAACGCATGGTGCAACCGGTGAAGAAAACAGTCGTCCTGATGCCCGGCCCGTCATGAATCGTGTACTTCTGGATGTCGCTGACGAGCGCGCTCGGCTCGCCTGCCGCAGTCCGAAAAAGCATTGTAAATATCCCCGCGCCGTCAGTCGAACGAAAGCTCCGTTCTCCCGATCAAGTCGTTTTGCAGCTCGCCTGACAGCTCCACGAAGTAAGCGGAGTAGCCCGCTATGCGCACGACGAGGTCCTTGTATTTCGCCGGCTCCTTCTGCGCCGCCAGCATCGTTTCCTTGCCTATTATCGAAAACTGGCTCTGCATGCCCTGATTCTCGAAGTAAGTGTCCATGAGGCCGATCAGGCTTTCCCTGCCTGTTTCGCCCGAAACCGCCGACGGCGCGAACTTCCAGTTGAGGATAATGCCGTTGCCGATCCTGGAATGCTCCAGTTTCGCGACGGAGTTGGCAACAGCCGTAGGCCCCCGCCTGTCGTGCGAGCAGCATTCTGTATGGACAGGCCCGATGCAGTCCGAAACCGGCTCATAAGCCTTGCGTCCGTCGGGAGTCGCCGAGACAAGCGTGCCGTGCATGACGTTGTTCGTCACGGAGTAGATGCCGGGCATGAACTCCCCGCCATGCGCTGTCGGCCTGTGTTCTACGTGCTCGCAGTAGCTCGAGATAACAAACCTCGCCTCATCGTCAGCGTAATCGTCGTCGTTGCCGTAGTGGTGCATCTTATCGCTGTTTACCAAGGCATACAAAGGCTCATACCCTTCCCAGTTCGCCCTCAGCGCGGCCAGCAGTTCCTCGCCCGTCACGCGCTTTTCGTCAAAAATGAGCTGTTTGATAACCGAAAGCCCGTCAGCGGCCGTGCCTACGCCTACGCCCTGCGGCCCGGAATGGTTGTACCTGGCGCCTCCCGCAGTTACGTCGACTCCCCTGTCGATGCAGTCGTCTATGAGCAGGGAGAGGTACGGCAGAGGTTTCAGCCGCTGGTGGGTGAGATCGATCTTGTGTATGCACGACACCATGAGGTCGCACCAGTATTTCATCTGCTTATCGAAAGACTCGCGCACTTCTTCGTAGCTCCTGAAAGTAAGCAGGCTGCCGGTATCAATGGACAGGCCGCCTCCCGCGCCCGCGCAGACAGCGTGCCTCGGGCATTGCGCGCCGCAGTCGATGCAGCGGCCCGCGTTGATGGCAAGCTGCAGGATCTTTGCCAGGTTCAGCGAGCCGGAGTCGTGCCAACCGTAGGTTTTGCCCGGGATGCAAGGCTCGACGCAGCCCACGCCGACGTATGTGCGCGCGACTTCGAGCGTCTTGCCGTAACCCATTAGCGACGCAATGATAGGTTCGTCGTTGAAAATCTTCGGTTCGCCCGTGCCGATGCGTATTACATTGAAAACCTTCCTTTTAAACTGATCCGGCGTTTCCTTATGAAGGCGGACGCCCATCCACGGGTTCGGGATCCTGGTGTGCGCGTGGGCGTCAAGCACCATGTAGCTCAAGTCGTTCGTAACGTCGTCGCCGTGTTCGTCCACCCCGCCGACATCCAGAGCCGTGCCGCCCATGATCGTGCCGCTGGAGAACGTTATGGCGTGGATGTCGCGTATTTTCCTAAGCTGATGGATTTTGAGAAATGAGTGCTCGATAAGCTCCTGCATAAACTCGCGGGTCAGCGTGCCCCTGCTGATGTCGTTCCTGTAGAATGGTTCAAACAAGACGTCGAAACGGCCGTATGTTACAGAATGCCCGTTTGTCTCGATGATGATCATGTTTGTGGCGATATGCCACAGTTGTATGGCCTCCCAGAAGTCCCTCGGCGGCTCTGAGGCTACCCAGAGGCAGTTTGAGGAGACGCGCTGCAGCTCCGCCTTCCTGACCGGATCCTCCTCCGCCTGCGCAAGGCCCAGCGCGAGCTCTCCATATCTCCTGATATAGCTCTCGACGCCTTCCAGCGCGATGAGCTCAGCATTATAGAACTCCTCCCTGCCGACGTCTTCGTGGTTCGTCGTATTTAGCGACTCCAGCTTGTTCTCGATCAGCTTGCGGATGCCGCCGAAGCCGAGGCGGAAAAGCTTCTCGTAATCTGCGCAGACATGTCCGACGCCGGCGTACAGGTAAAGGCTCTCGAGGTACACCCCTTTCCCGAGATGCGAGCCTTTCGTTTCTTCATCTGTATACGTTGACAGTATCGCCTCGGATACCGTTTTGCCTTTCCATCTTGGCTGCAGTTCCATGATGTCACGCTTCGTCTTTTCGTCGATAACGTACCTGTCGTTAGCCCTATCTTCCATCGGGCGAAGGGTGATCTCTTCCACCAGCCAGTCGATTGAGTGCTCCGCGTAAACAGGCGCGCTGTTCGGCGGCGCTGCGAGTTCGCCGACAATAAGCTCATCCGGCCAGATGTTGATATCGACATTCTGAAGCACATCCCGGAAAGCCATGGCGCACTTGATTTTCTGAGGGTAGGCTTCATGCTGTTCATAGCTGCGCGTCAGTATCATAGCGCGCCCGGAGTCCGCCGTGCTGTCTATCTCTTTCATTCGCGTGAGCATCCTGTTTATGCGAGGGAACGGAGACGGGTCCTCGGTCATACCCGATATGCCGACTCCCCATTCCCTGTCCGCAGGCTCTATTGCCAGCGGAACTTCCGCAGTTGTCGCTATATCTGCAATAGTCATAAGTTATCTCCTCTCTTGTATGCTTGTGCCCTGTATGGTAAAATCTGTCAAACCGATTGGAAGTCTTTGCGGCAATTGAGGATTCATATCTATGATAATTATAAGTTACGGCAGCGACATTGTCAATAATACGCGCGGAGCGCTTGAAGCGTCGGACATAGGTAAATACCTGCGCCCGGGCAGCAATGTCGCGATAAAACCGAACCTGGTGGTCCCCGGCCCCGCGAGCCTCGGCGCGACGACGCACCCCGAAGTAGTAGAAGGCATAGTGCTTTTCCTGCATGGCTTTGGAGTCGGCAGCATAAAGATCATCGAAAGCTCGTGGGTCGGCGACAGCACCGCCCGGGCTTTCAAATACTGCGGCTATGAAGAGCTTGGGGATAAGTATGGCATACCGCTAATCGACTTAAAGAAGGACACAGCGACTGCGCTCATATACGAAGGCGAGACGTTTGAGGTTTGCGACGAGGCGCTGAACACGGACTTTCTGATCAATGTGCCGGTGCTCAAAGCGCACTGCCAGACGCGCCTCACCTGCTGCATGAAGAACCTTAAAGGTTGCATACCGGATAAGGAAAAGCGGCGCTACCACACACTTGGCATCCACAAACCGGTCGCGCAGCTCAGCAAACTCATCAAGACAGGCTACAACGTCGTCGACGGCATTTGCGGCGACCTGTCATTTGAGGAAGGCGGGAACCCTGTGCCGGCGGGCAGGATCATCGCCGGGCGCGACGCCCTGGAGATCGACTCGCTATGCGCGCAGCTTATAGGCTACGCCCCCGACGAGATAGGCTACCTCCTTATCGGCAAGAGCATCGGAGTCGGTGATTACTACTCCGAGAAAACGCATATACTCGAACTCAACGCCGAGGAAAAACCGGTCGGCGCCGTCAGCGGCGGGCGCGAAGCGGAAAAGTACTCGAAGCTCATTGAAGAAGAATCAGCTTGCTCGGCATGCTATGCTTCGGCCATATACGCCTTGCACAGGCTCGGCGGAGAGACCGGCGAAGCAGGCAAAATCCATGTAGGGCAAGGCTTTAGAGGCAAGTCGGCCGAAGGTTTTGGCATAGGCAACTGCGCATGCGGCTTTACAGAGCACGTGCCGGGCTGCCCCCCAAAGGCGACCGCAGTAATAGACGCGTTGAAGAAAAGAAAGGCCGGCTCATGATCCTGCTTGAAAGCCCCGGGCATGACCCGTATTTCAATCTCGCGCTCGAACAGCATATATTCGACAAAATGGACCGCAGGAACGAGTACTTCATGCTATGGCAGAACGAGAGCTCCGTAATTGTCGGCAAAAATCAAAACACCTACGCTGAAATCGACCGCGCATTCATCGACGCGAACAGCATCCCTGTCGTTCGCAGGCTGTCCGGAGGCGGCGCTGTATACCATGACTTGGGTAATGTCAACTACACGTTTGTTTCAGATTGCGCGGGCGACTCAGCGTTCGACTTCAGCCGCTTCTACTCCCCTGTTCTCAAAACCCTGGAAAAGCTTGGCGTCCGGGCGTCGAAACGCGGCAGGAACGACATCGTTATAGGCGGTGAGAAGTTCTCCGGCAACGCGCAGTACTCCAAGCAAGGGCGAGTTTTGCATCACGGGACGCTCCTATTCGATACTGACCTCGAGAAAATGCGCCGTTCGCTGATGCCCCCCGAAGGAGTGCTATCCTCCAAGGCAATCGCGTCGGTGCGAAGCGGCGTCACAAATATCAAGCCGCACCTTGCCAAGCGGCTTGACGTCGCCGGTTTCATCGGGCTGCTGCGCGAGGCGGTCTCGGAAGAGTTTAGTCTTGAGACCCGCCCCCTGGCTGCGTCGGACATCCGCAGCGTTGAAGCGTTGCGTGACGGGACATACAGCAAATGGGAATGGAACTACGGCTCCTCTCCACAGTCTGATACGATGAAGCAAAGACGCATCGAGGGCTGCGGAACCGTGCAGGTGCACTACACGGCGAAAAACGGCAGGATAAGCAGCGTCGCCTTCTACGGCGACTATTTCGGCAATGGTGACGCAACGGTCCCGGCAGGGCTGCTCATTGGCCGCAAGCTTGAGGAGCAAGACCTGCTCGATGCCCTTGCAGGCATCGACGTCGGGGAGTACTTCCATAACCTCGATGCGAAGACGCTTGTTGATATTGTGTTGCGCTAGGGCGGGGGCGCGTGCGGTTCAGTGAGACAATATCACAAACGGTTCATCGGCGCGTGCGCAGCGATTCACAAATTCTTGACAACCCTGCGTAAAAGCAGTAGAATCAGTCCGTAATGTGCGCCGGTAGCTCAGCCGGATAGAGCATCTGCCTTCTAAGCAGAGGGTCGGGGGTTCGAGTCCCTTCCGGCGTGCCAACAGCCTTGCGTCGCAAGGCTCTGTCTAAAGTGCTGCAAATGCGGCACTTTAGTCGATTTTCTCAATAACCAATCGCCCCAAAAACGAACCTGAGTTATAACATTACTTCCTGTTCAACTGTGACCCCGGACTCTAGAATAGACTGCGCAACCGGGTAGAATACAGAGTCGAACTGTCCGTCGTTCATTTTCTTTTGGAGTAGCTCAAGATATGCCGGTGAGCGCCTTAAGCCGTGAGTTTTATGCTCATCGAAATCCTCCCGCCCCATCCTCCATGCGGCAAGACTCGGAAAAAGCTCCCGTTTCAATCGCGTAAACATTAAGAAACCTCCAAGATCGATATCGCCCCAGAAAAGCACCCGTGTTGCGGACGTCATACTCCCTGCTAAAAGGCTAAACAGGCTGCCTTTCGCCGGGGAGTAGAATCCCCCGTGACAGACGACCAACGTATCAGACGGAACTCCCTGTATGATTTGACGCGCGTAATTGGTTCTGTTCTCTATGAATAATAACGTAGCGATATGTGAGATATCAATTTCGGTCAGCAGCCGCAAATTGTCGGATTGCATACAAAAACCATGTTGGAACACATCGGCTCGTACTTCGTTATCAGTAAAAAGCAGCCGCGCGCTCCCGCAAAACTCAATAATCTCAGGATTTGTTAGTATTCCTATCTGCTCCATTACAGCGCTTTGAGTCAGATGCTCGTCACCCATGGAATGGTATGCGACAAGTTCCGGTTCATAGGCTTTTGCAATAGAAATCAACTGCGACAGAATGTTTTTTTCAAGGAATTTTGAGTCGCTAAAGCAGTTGACGCTGATGACCCGCATCAGTTCGGGCCCGTTCTCGGTATATTGCAGCACTTTCAATACAGCTTCGTCGAGTTTCTCATTCATTGTCAGCAACCGCGAAGTCCGCAGGTTTAAGCGCAGCCGCGAGTCCTCGTCTTCAAGGAATTTGTTCTTCCACGGAGACTTAATCTGTGGTTTAGCATTACTGATTATTCTCCGTATAGCATCGGCAGTCTTCGACAGCGGTTCGCGCCCGGCCCGCTTGTAGACCTTTTCCAGTTCTTCCAAATTCAGGATCACTTTGTCGTAAAGCCAACCATCGTATCCTTTCCGCCACAGCGCTGTTATGAGCATTTCCGCCGCCAGTATCTCAATGGCATGATTAATGGCAGTTGCATTAGGGTCGTTCTCGCGATAACCTTTGATTTCGCCCTTTGACAGATTGAGCATTATGCGCCGGTTTGATTCTTTTCCGGGAAGACAGTGCCCGCTGCGCTCGTAGCGGTCTAGCAGCAGATTCAGTATATCAACTTCGTACGCCATAACTAATCCAATCCTTCCACCTCAGGCGGACACTATGTAATGGGTATAACACCAGCTATTGAACCTGCGCATCTAAGCATCCAAGTCTTTATGGTGCAGATATAAAACGGACGTCATATCATCCGGTCTTACTACGACCATTGTGCGTTCTACCAATGGGGCGATGTAGGGCGCTTTATTATCCGGGGCTGCGATTATAAACTGGAATCCAATGTCCCTGAGCATATTGATACACTCCTCGATGCGGCTGGTATCGATCTTGTCGAACGCTTCATCGAACACAACAAGCCGTAAACTGTTTGCTCCATGACTGATTTTGTAGGTTTTCATCAGTGAGGCAAGAATAGCAATATAGAACGGGGTCTGTCGTTCCCCTCCGGATTTGCTGCCCATTGAGCGGCTCAGCGGATACTCCTTCCCGTTCTCCCCGACTTCCACGAGATCGAAGTTCAGATAAGTTCGAAATGATTTATACTTCTCAATGTTCTCATCTACTTGCTTGCGGCTGACAACGTCGGTACCCTCAGACGCGATCAACTGAAATAGTGTCTTTACAAGGGGTTCGTATTCGGACATGTCCGCGCCGGGTTCCAGCAAATCATAAATACTGTAACCATCAAGTCTATAATTCGTTATCATGTCGTGATACCGGCGCATTTCCGCATTTTCTGTGGGATCGCACCTGAATCTGTACCTGACTTTGCCAAATTTATATTCATCAAGCGCCGTATTCAGGAGCTTGATTTCCCGCTTGACTGTGTCTATATTACCTTTTATCTGATTGATAAACTCGTTATTGAACATTTCCTCCGCGCGTTTTCTGGCGGATTCAACATGGCTGGTGTATTCTTCGAGCTGTATGGAACTTGCTTCATCGTACGCCTTGCGCCACTCGCCGCTCGAGATATCTGTGCTGATTGGCGATGTGTTGTGTTTGTGGTTATACTCCTCAGCCTTGTCGCGAAAACCGTTTTTCAGATTATCCAGACGGTTTTTAGTCTGGATAAGGGCAGGCTCGAAGTCAAACCGGACTTTTGCAGCCGACCCTTTTTCCTGCAAAGCGCTCTCATATCGCGGCGACGTCCGTTCGGCAAGCTCATCTCCTTCGGGATACATCACAATGAACCGTTTTTTTGCCTCTTCCCACTCCTCTTCTTTTGCGCTGCTGAGAATAAATTGAGCGTTATGCTGAGCTTGTAATATACCATTATTCTGGCTGACTTGCTTTATTCTGACTTTTAAATCAGTTAGTTCATCCTCGATTTGCCTCATTTCTTTTTCCAGTTGCTTTGAGTAACTGTCGTCGATGCGCTGTATCTCTTTCCACAACTCGTCGCATTCTCTGTCAAGATCCGGTAGTTCGCGTGTTCCTTCAACAGTGACCTTCAGGTCTGAAAGGTACTCATCGCTCATAGTCTTTTCATCTGCTATCGGCTTGAGAAGCATAATTTCCGCATCAAGAACTTCAATGTCCGACTTCTCTTCACTAAGGAGCCTCTCTATCTCAGCTATCTGCAACTCGATAGAGGATTGCCCGATATATTTCATGCGCCAATCATCTTCATTCATACGGGCTGCGGTATACCCGGAGTAAAGCATCCCCTCCGGGGTTACGGCAGAGCGTCTACCTCCGATGCCTTCGATACTATCCACTCGCTCAACGCGCCCCAACAGGTAGTCGACATATTTACCGGCGGCAGGATGCTCAGTCTCTATAACATTTGCCAGGCTGTTTTCCAGCACAGTAACATTCTCGTTCAATATGCTCCCGGTGTTCACCAGGCGATAGGAGTAGCAACGATTCTCCCGGCTATACCTCCGGAAAACTTTAAGAGCCTCCCGATAATGGTCGGGTTGCGTGAGCATGTAAAGCTTTTGACGGCGAAGGTACCCCTCCGTAACATTCACCCACACAGGGTCGGTTATTGATATCAAGTCCGCTAGTATGCTGATTACCGTATCGTTGCCATATTTCTCTGCGAGCGCAGTTTCGAGATATGACTTCATTGCAAGCAGATCCTTCGGGTAACTTTTAATACCCTCCCTAAGCGCGGCGAGTTGAGTTTGGTAGTCTTCAACTTTGCGCTCCGAATCGCTCCGGAGGCCTATCAGGTTTGATACCGATATGAAAAGACTGTTGCGCAGGCTTTCCAGACCGGTGTTCATTCCGCTCAGCGAGTGCAAATCAAGGTTTCCAAACGTCTCTTTTGTATACAAACGGTGGTTTTCCAGCAAGTCGTTGAGCCTAAAAAGCTCGGCTTTGTCAATATTCAGCGCCACCGTTGCTTCGGCTAATGATTCAAGGCGCTGCTTCCATGCGGTCAGGCGCTGCTGGAGTGAGAGAATGGACATATCCCGTTTGCCCGCTATTGCTCTGATGCTCTCATTGCAGGCGTCCAACCTGATTTTCAGCTCTTCCTTCCGTTTTTTCTCCGGATCGGCGTCTATCAGTTTTATCAGTTCATTGTGCCTCTGGGTTTTTTCGACACTTCGACTCTCAAGATCTTCTTCCTCACGCACGCAAAGCTCGCGTTCATCCTCCAACCGTGCCATCTCCGCTTCTGCCGCGAGCTGTTCCTCGCGCGGGACGTCAACTATTGAACGCGCTATTATGTACTCCTCAGAAAAGTACGTATCGCGCCTCGATGAGTACTCGTCGCAGATGGTTTTCAGTTCCGAGAGTTTCCTCTGCCTCTCTAGAAAATCAGTCATGTCAAGCTGCATTCGCTGGTACTCGTGTATTGCGGTCCTCATCTTCGGAACATCAATATTATCCTCGATAGGGCAAATGTTCGTTACTATGAAGTCCTCGATCCTGTCAAGAGGAACGTAAGCGACAGCAGTGCGGAAAACACTAAAGAAATGCTCGTCGTATATACCGAGTTTAATGAGAAGGTCGCTCTTGTACTCACCCGGCGTAAAGAGTTTTATCTGGACTCCAAGCGTTTTCATAGTACTCTTAAAGTCTTTTCTGCTCCGCGCAGCCTTGCCTCCGTTCTTTTCAGCCAGAGCCCATTCCAAACTGAAATCCTGCCCGATATAGAAATAGTCCTTGTCGTGCAAATTATCTTCTGCGAGATCGAACACGACCCCGTAGCAAAACGCTTCGCGGTTGAGCATATCGTAGAAGTCGGCTACTATATAACTGCTGAAAGCCTTGTCCTTACGTTTCCACTCGCTGTCGCTGAACCTTCCGCGCAGGTATGTGACGATGTTCCTGTCAGACTTGTTACCGGTAGCGGATCGGTTAAAATAGCGGCTGTTGATTTCTCCCAACAGTATTACCTGCAGCGCATCGACGATCGAGGACTTCCCGGAGCCGGTTTGGCCGGACAGAAGATTTGACTGTTGAAGGTCAATGGTTTGAATACTGTAATACATCCAGTTGACTATGTGTAAACGACGAAGTTGAATCAAATCTCTTCATCCTCCTCGCTGCTTTTCTCAGTGTCCGGAGTATCATTTTGCTCCTCCGCCTCGCCTGAGGACATCATTTTAAGTACATTTGCCGTCTTCTCTGATGATATCGCGCAAATAACCGAAGGCAGGATGGCAAGCCTGGCATCCATATCCCCCCATTTCCCTGTCATACGGGAAATGATGTTTTTGCCTGCAAGGGTACGAAGCGCTTTCTCACGATCAGTCTTTGGAACACTGTCAACAGCGCCCAGTGTGGTCAGCTGCTCAATAATATCCCGTACCGTGATATAAACCTCTCCTGACGCCGAAGCGTGCGTTTTCTTATCATCGTAAATAAGACGTACCGCCAGAAGAAAATAGCTCTCAATCTTGTTTAGCACGACTCTTGCGACGCTATAATCGCTGGTCAGATACAGCACGCGCGCGAGCTCATCGTGCCGCAGCTTCCAACCACTGTGCCCGAGGAGTTCTTCGATCGCGTTATAGTGAGACATGATAAAGGAATAGTGGAAGTTTGCTTTCTTTAATGATTCATTCGGCGAGAAAACAAACTCGTTTATATAGTTTTTGTGAAACAGTTCCTGGCACACCTCCCGGACCGTTTCCAGAGCAGCGTCGTCGTAATCGTCAATTATCATGGTCCCTGCCTTCTTCCTTCGTCGTCGCAAACTCCACTCCGCTCCGCCCTCACAAGTTCGGGCATACGCTCCGTTTCGTTGCTCCTCCTCTTCAAACACGACCCACTTCGTTGGGCTCATGTTTGATTTTCCTGATATTTCTTTTTCATTGATTATTTGACACTACCCTTTATAGTAAAATCAGGTATGGTATATCTGCCCTTACCGATAACATTGTCTGAATCTTCATAGGAGTACTCGCAGCGGTAATCGGCGCTGTTCATAGCCAGGAAAATCGCCATCAGGTAATCGTCGTCTTTTTCGACAGAAAAATCACGCGCGGTCACAGACCCTCGCGCTTCGATCATTGGCTTTATGTAGTCGTTCACATTTGACGTGGTATACCTTGAAACGCGGGCGTCAACTAGTTTTTCGATATCCTCATTGCTGACGGTGACGTCCTCCTCTATCAATAGATCCTCTCCGGTAACGCGTTCTCCGCGTTTTCTTTGAAACCGCGAACTCTCTTCTGTGACCTGCTTGACGTCGAGAATGTTGATGCACCGGCTCAGCTTGACCCAATCATCGCCCGGGCGCTCTTTAGCGTCTGTGAGGAGCGCGATTATATTGCCCTTAACGCTTGTATCCATCGAGAGCATATATGTCAGTTTTTGGCGAGTGATCCTGATGTATGTCTGATTCTTCTCATCAAGTTGCTGAATGAATGATTCGATATTATCGAAATTCTGCTTGATGAAATTCAGCATGTGCAATACCTTTGCCCATCCATCCTCCTGCGACTGAATGCGTTTCGTTTGCACAGCGGAAGATATGATCCGCTCCAGCAGCATCGTGTCGCCCTCGACGTCCTGCAGCAGATCCAGGATCGGACCCTTGAAACGGTCGACGCTGTCGTCGACTTTTATCGGGTATATTAGCTTGTCCACTACGTCCTGAACATATCCGTACAAATGCTCGTCAAGAATCGCTTCAGGCTTGGTCTTCTTCAGCACCGCGTCATAATAGTTCTTGATTTTCGAGTACATCATCTTCAGGCTCGTCAGCAAGCGTTCCGTACTTTCATAGGCGTTTTGAATGCAGACATAACCGCTGTCAGGCATTGTGCGCACCTGCTGTAGATTAGAGAATGTATTTACGACGTGCCCCGACTGGTTTTCTAGTTTTACAAGGTCTTTTAAGAATCCGGTCAGTTTCTTTCCATACAGCGTAATAAAAAGCAGTTCCGATGAATAGTCGCCGGCTTCATCCAGGTCTATCCATTCGCTGCGAAGGAAAAGCCGTATGGTAAACGCCAGATTGTCCTGCTCAAAATCGCCGGATGGTTCTTCGTCATACTCTTCCTCGTCAGAAACATCAAGCGCAAAGTTTTCACGATGAAACATTCGCCGCAGCTCAGCGACCAATGCGCTTCTGGGGAGAGCTATGCGCTTGGATTCTTCCAGTATAAGTTCGATGTTCAGGAGCACATGGATATAGGACTCGCGGTGCTTTGAGGTCAGCGGGTTGAAAAAGCGATGCGGAAAATCCTTTGGGAGCACTGTGCCACAACCTCTCAAAACTCTCGTATGTTGGCAACGATCATTAGTCTGTGGACTCCTCGTGTTCAGAAGATATAAGATGTAATTTTTGGTTTTTATCGTGGGGATTGTCCGGGTTTGTGAACGCAATCCTGTCTTCATCGATAAGTTCATTGACTATGCGTAAATAGGCTCCGCTCCTATGCGTCGAGTAACCAACCATTATTGCCAAGTCCTGGGATGCTCTTGGCTGTGTGGCAAGAGCTTCAATTATTGCCTGCTTTATATCGGCTTTCCTTTTACGCTTTACAGTTTGCGACAAAGGTTGGGCTATGTCTTTAATGAATGCTTTATGAACAAAGAATGTGACGCGGAAGTAGCTCCTGTCGTCATCTGTTTCAAAAAGAGGGGGAACAGAACCGTTAGCAACAAGAGCTTCCAACATGGTGGGTATGCCGGTGTTTCGGCCTTCGACTAAATGAAGTTCTTTCAAGAACTCACCAATACGACGATTACGATATCTGGTGGCGATCATCCGCAGATCCTTTATGCTTTCGTCCGAAATTGATCTATCGGGTCCGGGGAAGCTGAGTATCTCTAATTTGTCCGGCGTCGCAGTTACGGTAATTGGTTCAGGTATTTGATACGATTTGTGATGGATCGCGTTGGAAACGGCTTCTTCTACTGCGGCATACGGATAATTGTATACACGTTCCGCTTCTGCCATATTTGCGTACTTGACGACTTTTTCTTTTATTATGTAATTTCTGATATAGGCTAAAGCGTCGCGCAGTTGGCGGTCTAGTGGTCCGGTAAACATCTTTTCTGTCATGCCTGTACCTGTTTCATTCGGTTTGTCGACAACTTCAATGCGGGCGTATCGAAAAAAATCGTCCGGACGATCATTGAAAAACATGAGGCCAACATTCAATGGTTTGTAGTATTCAGACGCGCCTTCCGCTATTTTCATGTTATTTGCCAGTGCCTGAAGCGGCATGATTTTTGCGGCTTCATATAACCCGCTTTTCACTTCATGAAGAAAATTCACAATCAAAGACGGACGCAGATCCTCTATGTTTGCTTTCGGGTTCATCCTGTCGTCAAACGGGATAACTTCTGAAAGGGCAAACAGTTCCTGGGTATCGTTTGCGTTTGCCTTTATTGTACTGGCTAGCTTACGAATATAGTATGACTTACCAGACGACTCCGATAATCTGTCCGGGCATTTATACGGACGATTCGTACCTCCCGGAATCCAAACTACGAGCAAGTCTTTGCTTTCGTATACGATATGCTCAGTAACGGGAATATATCTGGGCTCGATAAGGTTGCAGATGTTGAGTAGTTCTCTGTTTATTCTATCTATTGAGCCTTTTGTAATGCCAGATACAGGCAAGCAAGGAACTCCATCCTGGGCTTCGACGCCTATCAGAATATATCCTCCGCCCCAATTGTCAATATCATTCGCAAATGCGCATATTGAGTGCAGACTGGATTCAGGGTTCCAGTTGGCTTTGAATTCGACCCGAGCGCTCTCTATGACTCTCAAGTTCACTAAATCATCGGTGTTTATTGGTATAGCCAAGGTAACATCTCCATAAAACCACTTAATCTGCGCTCGTAGCTGCGCTCGTTCCTGCGCTCATTACTGCGCTCATATTCGAATAGTAGCACAAAGCTTTGTAAAAGGCAAGAAATTGTTCGGCTCACTGTTGTTCAGATCACAGCCTACTTTCCACCACAAACCCATCCGCCGTCGCTGCAACCTGGTTCGTTTTTGGCACTATCTGGCGTGCCAGTTGTCGAAAGTGCTGCAAAAGCAGCACTTTCGGTGTTATTATGGATAACCAACCGCGTAAAACGAGCTTACGACCACTCGATTTATCCGTTCCTCAGCTACTCACCGGCGCCCTGTACCCGCATTTTCTACATACCCCTTCTTCATCGAGCGCAATGCCGCATAGCGGGCAACGCGCTTTCTCTTTTCCGGGCTCATACTCTTCCGTTGCGCCGTTTACACCGCTTGTAAACGTGATCTTGACGATATTCAGCTTATCCTTGAGCAAATCGTGCACGATCTCAATCATACCCTCGACGGTCATTGTTTCTGTTGTGACGACCAGGCGGCTCTCCGGGTAGGCTGTCGCGAGATCCGTCTTGAAGGCCGGTCCCTTTTGCTTGTTGCTCGGCGTCCCGCTCTTTATCACTTGCTCTTCATACACGTCGAGAATCGCGGGGAGCAGCGGGTCGTCTTCTCTCAGGATAAGCGCGTGATCGAAGTTTTGCAGGACTTCCCAGGCGGTTTTCTTGATCTCGTTGCAGGGGAACACCATGTTCACTCCCGCGCGAACGGTGTCCTCAACTTCCAGGGTCAGCACTCCGGTATGCCCGTGCAGGTATTGGGCTTCGCCCTTGAATCCGTAGAATCTGTGCGCGTATTGCAGTTCGATCGTCGTAAAGCTTCTCACAGTTTATCGTCTCCTTCTACATATATTATTTATTGAAATAGTTGTGTCTGTTCAGGTACCCACTACCTCCAGGCGTTACTTGCTTCGTTCGTTGATAGCACTATACCCCTACGTACCGCTTAGGAATGACGCGCGGCTATGAATAATCGACTCCAGCAGCTCAAGGCGCTTCTCGCTCATATCGAACTCCCCGTGGCGCTTGAACTTAAACCCCGCCATCTCCTTTGCGAGTTTGCGCTGCCTGCTCGTCAATAGCGACCTGATCGCCTCCGGCTTTGCCCTGGCGTACATTCTTTCGCCGAGTACGAAGTATACTGACTTGCATACGGGGTTTGCCAGGTCGTCCTCAGAAAGATCGCCCAAAAGCGCCATGCCGTTATCAAATATCGGCGCGAGCCCTATGATGTCCATCGAGTCGTTATCCTGTATAAACCCGAAGTTCCCCAAATGCCTGATGTTCACGGTAAGCGCGTCAAACAGAATCGTGTCGGCCAGTTGCTGATACTGCCCGCTCCCGCGTTCCAGCTTTTGCACGTATCCGTTAATATCCAGGAGCAAACTGCGCGCGGAGATATATGAAAGGTTTTCCGAGGTGAAAAGCTCGCAAGTCGAGCACAGTTGCCCCATCCACATTTCCAAGCCATACTTTACATATCGCAAGCCCAAGCTCTCCGCGACCTGCGAGGCGTAGTACTCGGAAAACTGTTCGGACGCATAGGCGCCCTTCCAAGGCAGGCTGGCCTTATATAAATACGTTACGCCCTCTACCCTTCTCCAGGCTTTGCTAACGTGCCCGTCAGTCGTGAACTCCGGCGAGCGCGTGAATTCCGTGATGCTGTACGTCCCCTCGCCGGTAAACGCAAGCCGCGAGATTTCTTCGCTTATGTCATTGCTGAACAGATTGCAGCCGTCCCAGTTTTTAGCCTTGTCGTCAGTCCGCTTCATCCAAAAGTCGTCTATAAGCGAGAACCCGCCCGTGAAGTCGATCATGTCCTCAAAATGGGCCCCGAGCGGTTCTTCCCCCCGCAGGACGTTATACCCGGCAATGCCGTGGAGCGTGGGTGAGAACCTCTTGCCGAGGAAATACGCTATATTTGGTACGACCCGCATTTCAAAGGGCATTCTCTGCTCGTCCATTACGCTGACGAGCCCGACTTCTACTGTGTCGTCATCTTTCTCATTGACGCTGAACTCGCAAACGGGTATGTCCTTGCGCATTAAGTAGAAGTTACTCATCTATTCTATATCGATAGTAATCGCGACGTCCGAAAACAGCCCGGGTATGGACACGCCCAGGCTGTCCATCGTTACTTGGCGCCCTGTCGCCTCAGCATAGAGATTTGCTATCCGGTTCAGCGCCGCGACGAACACCCCGCTGCCGGATTTTTCGTCGAAGACCCTGTCTATCACATTGGGTCTGAACAGGTAGTCGCTTTCGTCCAGGTACACCGGCCCGAATCTCTCGCTTTCTACGAAATCGCACTTGACCCATTCATTTATGAATGCCATCATATCGTCGTCAATAATGTCGTATGTTATCCCATTGACTAGGATTTTCTTCGTTTCACGATTTACGTCGGAGACTTTTATCTCGCTCATGTTATACAGATGCACGCCTGAGCATATCATCCAGAAAACCAGCCCATCTCTCAGAAACCTGTTGGGGTTCGGTTCGTAACTGCTCCTTACCGCGTCAATAACCTCTTTAATCGTCTCCGGTGTGTCCACCCTCATGAATTAGCTCCTATCTGTCCTATAAGTATTCCCGCAGCACGGCAATAAGATCCCCAAACACCAAAGGCTTGCCGATATGGCCGTTCATACCGGCGTCCAGGCAGTTTTTCACATCTTCCTTGAACACATTGGCTGTCATCGCGATTATCGGGATGCTTCTTGCGCTTGCAACGTCCATGGCTCTGATTTTTCGGGTTGCTTCAAGCCCGTCCATTTCAGGCATTTGCATATCCATCAGTATCATTTCATATACATCATGCGATTGCGCAAACATACGGACGGCTTCCTCGCCGTTTTCCGCGCAGTCGATCTCAAGAAGCGTGGGTTCCAGGATGGCAAGTACTATCTCACGGTTGATCTCCACATCTTCCGCCAGCAGTATGCGCCGTTCTTTGTAGATGCCATCAACGACGTCGGCGGCGCTTTCCGGTTCTTTTTGCGCCTGGCCCAGATACTTGCCCACGACGTCCGCCACAGTAGAGGGAAACAGCGGCTTTTGCATGAACAGGTCCACGCCGGCTGCTCTTGCCTGTTCGCCGATGACGCTGTAGTCTACCGCTGTCGCCATGACGACATACGTCTCTTCTTCCCCGCTCTTTCTTTTTCTCAGTTCAGCAGTCAGTTCAACGCCGTCCATATCGGGCATCCTCCAATCCACAAACAGCAGATTGTAGCCGCCACGCTCGAAAAATGCGATTGCCTCTTTCCCGCTCTCGGCGATGTCGCAGTCGCCGCCGAACTTCTCCACGATACCTCTAAAGTCTTTCAGGATGTTCGGATCGTCGTCTACTGCCAGGATGTGGACCTTTGACCAGTCAATGGGCTTGTAAACCGGCTTTTTCTCGCCGCGCCGCATCTTTATCGTGAAAATGAACGACGCGCCCTTGCCGAGCTCGGAGTCTACCCAGATGTTGCCATCCATCATGTTTACGATGCTTTTTGAAATCGCGAGGCCCAGGCCTGTTCCGCCGAACTTGCGAGACGTGCTGCTTTCGGCCTGCTGGAATGACTGGAACAGTTTCTCCTGCTGCTCCGGGCTTATGCCTATGCCCGTATCGGAAATTGCGAATTTCATCTCGCATACGCCGTCTTCCTCGCCCAGGAAATACGTCTGTAGCTTTATGTTGCCCCCATCCGGAGTGAACTTGATCGCGTTGCTCAGCAGGTTCGTGACCACCTGGGCAAGATGCTGTTCGTCGCCGAACATAAACTGCGGTATATCCCTGTCGACATATACTGATAACTGCTGCTTCTTGTCGTCTACGCGCATTGTAATGACGTTTATTACCCGGACCAGCATTTCCTCAATGTTGAAGTCTGCCGGAGACAGTTCAAACTTGCCGGACTCGATTTTCGAGATGTCCAAGACGTCGTTTATGACCCCCAGAAGGTGTATCGACGCGCCTTCTATCTTGTTTAGCGCGTAGTTCTTCTGCTCCAGGTCGTTTGACTGTGTCCCAATGGCGGTCATGCCTATGATTGCGTTCATTGGGGTACGGATCTCGTGGCTCATGTTGGACAGGAAGCTGGTCTTGGCGCTGCTCGCTTCCGTAGCGCGTTCAAGAGCGTCGGCGAGCTGTTCATTTATATGGCTCAGTTGTAATGATTGCTCATGGCGGGTGATAGAGTTTACGAGCATCAAGCCCGCAGACGTAAGCATATTCACCTCATCGTCAGTAAAGACGCGCTCCCTCCCGCAGTCGTCGATACATGCGATGCCCCAGAACATCCCGTGGGAGAACAGCGGGATCGTAAGCGTGGATTTGAGCCCAATGGACTCCATGGCTGCGCGGTCTTCCGGCTCAAGCTCCGAGACCGGCCCGTTCAAGTGGTCGCCGCGCAGGAATATTTCCTTCCATGCGTTGCTGTATTTGAGCTTTGTCCCTATCGGTACAAGCTCGTTATCTACGTTGTCTGCGGCCCAATCATGCCTTAGCGTGTAGTGGAGCGCTTCGGCAACAAGCTCGTTCTGCCAGATTTGCACCCGGTCAGCGTCCATATGGCGCCCAATCAGCTCCATGCATTCAATTAGGGACTCCTGGAAGCCGTCGTCACTTGACGGGGCGAGGAGCGCCACGGCGACTTTGTTCGTAATGTCGATCAGTTCGCTGTGGTGCTCGTTTCTCCTTTCCATCTTTTTCTGCTCGCGCATTAATGCGATACCGGCAACGCAGCTTATTATCCCAACGAGGAGTATGATGATCAGGTTCACCAGCCTGATCTGCTCGATCCTGGAGATCGTCGCATGAGCGTCGTCGATATAGCTGCCGGCGCTGATGTACCAGTTGAATAGCGACAATGCCGTGAGTATGGCGACAAAAACGATTATCAGGCTTCCTATCGGCAGTTGCCTCTTTCGCCCGGTTTCCGCCTTTCGTTTTTTGCGGTTGTTGTTTTCTTCTCCCACGCTAAAGTCCATTCCTTTCGTAATACTTCAGGCGAAAATCGTCCATGAAAAGGAATGGACTTTTTGTGCATCAACTCGCGGTTCCCCGAAGGGGGAGCGATTGGCACATTCCCTAGGTTAGCGTGATTTATCACGCTAACCTCCTTGGCGTCTGTCCATTCATTTTCTCACCCATCATAACCTGCGAACATTTTGACAGACGCGGGCACAGTTGTCAACCTGCTTTGTGATGTTATCAGCACTATTATTGCAAAAAGCCTTGTGGAAAACGCCGCTGGCTATTATAATCAATTCTGACGTTCAACCGAAGTTGTCGCGATGGCGCAAGTCGCGCCCCTGCAACCACATCAATAACCGCCCGGAGCAGTTGCAATGAAGATGTTTTTTTTAAGCCTTGCGGCAGCGAGGCCTGCCTCCGCCATTCTTCGCAAACCTGTGGCGATTGCCTTGCTGGTTTTTCTGCTGGCTTCGCTGCTGTGCGCATGCTCGGGCGGGAGTGCGGATATCAGCGCGTATGAGAATGACTTGATTGAGATAGTCGGCCTGCCGGGCGGGGATTTCACCATAACCCCAAAGGAGCTGCTGGCGCTTGACTGCGTAACGCGCACGGCGACAGGCGCGACAGAAAAAGCAGGGACAGTCAGCGCGACAGGCCCGTTGCTTGACACATTCCTCGCAGGGTACGGGCTGAAAGCTTCGGACTTCGACAGGATTAGGTTCCTTGCAAAGGATGATTACCGGACGATATTGCGCGGCGAGTACCTAACGGACTACGAGGTAATCATGGCTGTGTCCGCAGGTAAACAGGCGTTTGATGAGAGGCTGCGCCCCATGAGGCTCTTGATACCCGAAGCGGAATCCGCTATGTGGGCTTACGGCGTGATACGTATCGAGTTCGTGTACGCCGACCCTTAGGAGCCTTGGACAAAACTCCATATTTAAAGGAGGGTTCACCTTCAGATGACTATACAGCCTGCGCAGGAGATTACCAAAGGCGCCGCATCCGAGGCGTCGAGCTATAAAGGGTACATCAAGGCTCTGACGGACAGCGCGTTCAGCTACGCGCTCCTGCTGGACCCTGACGCCAAAATCCTGTACTTCAGCGACAGCCTGATCAAGCTTGCCAAGATAGAGGACCGCGCGAAATTCATTGGCATGTCGATACTTGACGCATACGACAAACTTTTTACCGACAAAGACTTCATCAGCAAAGCCGGATCGCGGCTAACCCGCATAATATCCGGGGAAGACGAGTTCCATGAAGACGACGTCATTACCTGGCCTACGGGCGAAAAACTCATCTACCGCATCACATACAAGCGGGTAACGGGCGATGGCAGCGATTTTGACGGCATAGTCATTTTCTCGCGCGACATCACCGACATCCGCCTTGAAGAAGCGAATCTACGTATAAGCGACTTGATGCACTCGTCTGTCCTACCCTGCGCCGTATGGGACGAAAAAGGGAACCTTCTTGTCTTCAATAAGAAGTTCTCTGACACTTTCGATATTCCGGACGGAATCACCGAGGATAGATACAACGAAATATTCGGCATCATCCAGCCGAGCCGACAGGCAAGCGGCGGCATTACTGAAAACATCCGCCGCAAAGAAATACGCGAAGCTATGGACAACGGCTTTTCCCAGAGCTCCGTCTGGCTCAAGAAGCGCGGGGGGATCCCGTTTTACTGCTCAGTCAACATCACACGCATCGCATGGCTGTTCAGCTTCAGGCTGGTCGTCTTTTACTATGACCATACAGACGCTATAACAAAAGAGGCGGAGGCTAACGAGCGCACAAAACTGATGCTCAACTCCATGCCGCTGTCGTGCACGCTCTGGGATGAAGATTTCAATTGCATAGATTGCAATGATGAAGTTATAGAGCTGTTTGGCGTGGATGATAAGCAGGAGTATTTAGACGGCTTTTTCGACTTTTCCCCCGAGTACCAGCCTGATGGGCGCAATACTGCGGAAAAAGCGAAAGAAGCGCTGGAAATAGCATATCGCGAGGGGCGCTACGTGTTTGACTGGATGCATCACAAGCGCGACGGATCGCCGATTCCCGCAGAAATTACGCTCGTACGCGTCAAGCACGGAGAGAAGAACGTAATATTGGGCTACACGCAGGATCTGCGCGAGTATCAGCAGCTCGTCAGGAATCAGGAAGAGTCGCGCACCATGATGAGCAAGTCGCTTGCGATCCTCGAAAATGTGGACGCGTTGATTTCCGTGACCGATCTGGATTACACTCTGGTATATATGAACCAGAACATGGCTGATGCTTTCAAGTTGGACCGTGACGATTGCATCGGTCAGAAGTGCTACAAAGTTATCAGGAACAAAGAAGAACCCTGCTCAATGTGCAGGCTGCCCGAACTGCTCCCCAACAAAGACTCGCTGCCTATCCTCATGGACGAATATATCTGGGACGACGTACTGTGGATATGGACGGAAAGCAAATCCTCGATTATCCGCTGGGTCGACGACTCCCTCGTGATGTTCCACAGCATCAACGACCGGTCGGTCAAAAAAGCCTACGAAGACGAGTTGATCGTGGCGATGGAAGCTTCGATCGCGGCTTCGGCTTCAAAGACCGCTTTTCTGGCGAACATGAGCCACGAGGTCAGGACTCCGATGAACAGCATCATCGGGTTCGCCGAGCTTGCGCTCGACGGCGAGATACACCGGAAAACGAAAGAGTACCTCGAAAAGATCGTCGAGAGCGCGAAGTGGCTGCTGCATATAATTAATGACATACTGGATATTTCAAAGATCGAGTCCGGTAAAATCGAACTTGAGAAAGCCCCGTTCAACCTTGAGAACGTCATCGCGCGCTGCCAGTCGGTAATAACGCCCGCAGCGAGCGAGAAAGGCCTTGAACTCATCATCGGAGCCGTCCCGCTGCTGCGCAAATGGCTGCTTGGCGATTCGGTCAGGCTCTATCAAGTACTGATGAACCTGCTCGCAAACGCGGTAAAATTCACAAACACAGGCACGGTGTGCCTAACCCTGTCGGAGCAGAGTATCGACGAGCGGTCAGTAACGATACGCTTTGAGGTGACTGACAGCGGTATCGGCATGTCGCCCGCGCAGATTGAAAGGGTGTTCGATTCGTTCGTTCAAGCGGACTCCAGCACTACAAGGACTTTCGGCGGCACAGGCCTCGGGCTGACGATAACAAAAAGGCTTGTCGAGCTTATGGGAGGCGAGCTTAAGGTAGACAGCGCTCTGGACATTGGCAGCACCTTCTCATTTGACATAGCCTTCGAAACCTCGGATACGGGGGATGAGTCGCCTGAGCTCTCCGATATTACGACAGTGATTAAGCCGCATTTCAACGGCCAGGTCTTAGTCTGTGAAGATAACTCGATGAACCAGCAAGTTATTTGCGAGCATCTCATGCGGGTCGGCCTTCAACCGGAAGTCGCTGAAAACGGGAAAGCCGGCGTCGAAATTGTACAGGAGCGCAAGGAGAAGGGTGAGAAACCATTTGATCTGATCTTCATGGACATGTACATGCCTGTGATGAACGGCATCGAGGCGGCCTTGGAGATTTCCGCGCTTAACACCGGCGCCCCGATAGTCGCAATGACGGCGAATATTACGACCGGGGAACTCGAGGAGTACAGAAACAACGGCATGTCCGACTATGTCGGCAAACCTTTTACTTCGCAGGAGCTTTGGCGCTGCCTGCTCAAGTACCTGACCCCGGTTGGCGCGTCAAGCATTGAAACTGAAGCGTCGGCTGAGTCTTCCGGGTGGTTGCATGACGCCGAGCTCAAAATGAAACTCGAGGCGAGCTTCGCGCTGGGAAGCCGCAACAGGCACGACGAGCTGCTTGCAGCTCTTGCGCAAAACGACGTCGATCTGGCGTTCAGGCTGGCGCACAACCTAAAAACAAATGCCGGTCTCATAGGGCGTACAGGGCTGCAGGATGCCGCAGCGAAGATCGAGCTCGAGCTCAAGGAGTCGCGGACGCCTACACTGGATATGATCCAATCGCTCAAAACAGAGCTCGACTCAGCGCTCAAGGAACTTGAGCTGCGCAACGGCGTGTACGCGCCTGCCGCTGCGCTGCCCTTGAAACAAAGCGCGCCGACCGGCGATGAAGCCGGAGCCGAAGTCGATGCCAAAGCCGCAGCTATCCTTGCAAAGCTGGAGCCACTGCTGAAGAGCCGGAACCCCGAATGCCTGGCTCTGCTTGACGAGATCAGGGCTATCCCCGGATTGGGCGAGCTCGCGTCGCAAATCGAAAAATACGACTTCAAACTGGCTTCGCAGACCTTGGCTGCGCTTATGAAGGAACGCAATGAAAAGGGGAATCAGTAATTATGGCAGAGCCAAAAAACAACACCGTCCTGATCGTGGACGACGAGGAGTCAAATATATTCGCGCTCACGCACATACTCTCCCCTTTATATACAATCCTCGTAGTCAAAGACGGGCAGGACGCCATAGAAGTCTCGCAGGAGCAGCAGCCCGAAGTCATCCTGCTGGACATTGTCATGCCGGAGATGGACGGGTACAGCGTGCTTGCCGCGTTGAAAGCTTCGGATATTACCAAAAACATACCGGTAATATTCATAACCGGCCTGAGCGCCCCGGATGACGAGGAGAAGGGTCTCGCTCTGGGAGCTGCAGACTACATCATCAAGCCTTTCAGCCCCGCCGTGGTAAAGCTAAGGGTACAAAACCAGATGCAGCTTATCGACCAAACGCGCCAAATCATCGCAAAGGAGACTGCAGAGAAAATCAGCCATGCCAGGAGCGAGTTCCTGTCGCGCATGAGCCACGAAATGCGTACGCCGATGAACGCGATAATGGGCATGACCTCCATCATGCAATCCGGCGCTACCGACAGCAAGCAAAGCGAGATGCTCGAGAAGATTGCCGTCGCCTCGGAGCAGTTGCTGAAGATCATTGACAACGTCCTCGATCTGTACGACATCGAAGATAATAAGCTGCGCCTGACGGATGCGCCCTTCGATTTTGGGGACATGATCGACCGCGCGCTCGCTAAGGCCGGCAAGTCCGCAGAAGCAAAAGGCCAAATGCTCACCAATAATATCGATCCGTCGATACCCGACGCCATCATCGGAGATGAGTCGCGGCTGGAGCAGGTCATAGACAGCTTGCTCTCGAACGCCGTCAAGTTCTCGCCGGAACGCTGCGCAGTAGGCCTCAATGCTTATGCACGCGGCGTGGAAGGGGATGCGCTCACAATACAAATTGAAGTAGCGGATAACGGCATAGGCATGAGCGCGCAGGAGCAGAAAGCTCTCTTCATACCATTTGAACAAGCGTACGGCGGCGTTGACAGGAAGTATGGAGGCGCCGGGATGAGCCTTGCGATTTCGCAGTACATCGTCGGGCTGATGGGCGGCGAGATAGAAGTCGACTCGCAGCAAGGCAAGGGCTCAGTTTTCTCGTTCACAGCAAAGTTCCGGCTTCAGGAGCTTGAGACGTCCGAGCAAGAACGGGCGGCCATTAGCGGCAAACTCGCCCTGCTTGTCGATGATGTGGAAATAAATCGCGAGATAGTCATGGCGATGCTTGAAGACGCCGGGCTTGAGTTCGAGTGCGCGGAGAACGGCCGCGAGGCGCTGGAAATGTTTGAAGCCGCTCCGGGCAAGTACGACGTAATCCTTATGGATATAAACATGCCGGAGATGGACGGGGTTGAAGCGACCCGCAGAATACGCGCGTCAGACGCAGCGGAGGGCATCGGCGTACCTATCATCGCGATGACCGCGAATGTCCTGATGAGCGAGGTCGAATCATATATCGAAGCGGGCATGAACGCGCATATAGGCAAACCTGTTGACTACAACAAGCTAATGGCTGCGATAGCCGGGAGCCTGCCATAGGAGCAAGAAGCAAACGCGAAAAACGGGATTCGAACTCATAGCCGAGCTCGAATCCCGCTTTTGTTTGCTATCGTTCAGATGGCGCTGTACCAGACTTTATACGCCCTTATGGCGAAAACTGCCGTCATCTGGTTTTCGAGGGTTCTCTCCGAACCGAATAGCCCATCCCCAACGCCAAACGTAATTTTGGTGTCCGCAGCATACCCCACATAGGGCGCGGCCCAGGCCGGCACATCAGTATACGGGTTCTCCCCTTGCGACTCCTGCCCGAAGAATACTTCCGCCGCGCGACCTATCATAGTGACAGCCTGCGCCCTGTTGTACAGCGAGTCGGGCGCGTACTTGTTTTCATCGGCGGAGACGCCTTGCGTCACCTCCGCGTGCTTCAAAAATGTCACAGCGGCGCTGTCCGTATCGTCAAAGCCGCCTTCCTGCAGGTTCCAGCCGCGCTCCAGAGCGATCTCTTCCATTGTGCTTCCTGACGCTTTTTCTATCAGCAGTACGATCGCTTCCGCTGCGGACAGGCGCGTGGTCCCGTTCTCCCAGCCTCCGTTCGCTACTGAGTCCGGTACAAGCCCTGCTTCGAGCGCTTCCAACACTTCGAGCTGCGCCCATGCGGAAGGCGGTTCGCCGGCCGGCGACTCAATATATATGCTGTTGACTGCATGCGCACCGCTGGTGCCGTCTACCATCAGCCTGAAATACCCGGGTCCCTCGTCGGTGTTCCTCAGGTACGCTGTCCATCCGTCGTCGCCCTTTACCTCATAGGCAAGCATAGCGCAGCCCAGGACGAGCTCGCCTTTTGTCATCGTGAACTCTGAGATCCTGCCATAGTTGTCTACCGTTGTGAATGCTATTACCGCTTCGTTATCGACATCCTCCAGCAGCACGGACAGGGGCGTCCCCCGGACAGTATCAACCCTCGTTCCGGCTTGCGTAGCGATCTCATAGTCGTTTTGCGCGCGCGGGAGCAGCAGCACATCAGCTCGCGTGTACTCATCCTCCAATACAGTCAGCACTACCTCGTCAAGCGCTTCGCCGGCAACAATCTTGTTCACATTCTTTGCCAGCAGCGGGCTTGTGACTTCATCAACTTCTTTTTGCCCGACAAACAGCCGCAAAGAGCTAGCGTCGGCTTCTTCATCAGGCGATTCAAATGGCTCCGGCGGAACCGGCGGCTCAAGCCTGTTCTCCGCGCTTTTCCATGCAAGCATCGGGCCGGCAGGCTGCGCGCCTTCCGCGCTGTCGTCATAGAAATCGGGGAAAGAAAAACGCTCGTCGCCGAGGTCGAGCACCGTTCTGTACCCCTCCGGCGCCAGAGCGGCGATCTTCCCGTTGGCGTCGTAACCGCTCAAAGCAAGCAAACCCTGCAGGTCTACCCCCTGCCCGCGGTAGAATATCTTCTGCGGGAAGCTGCTGATCGCTGAGTAGACGCGCTCCGCGGCTAAGTCTTCAAGTTCTCTCAGCTCTTCCAGGGTATACGCTCTCTCGTTCGTGAGATCCGCCGCTGTCCCCCTGGCGCCGCCCGGCAAATCGCTCCCGGTTATCACCAGTACAGGGTCTTCCGTTACAAGCAGGTCTACATCCACGCGCGCCATTGCCATGCTTGCCGGCGTCAGAATGAGCGCTGCGAGGATGATGCAGGTCAGCTTCTTTGCCAGTCTTTTCGATGATTTTGCTTTACTCCACATAATAAAGTCCTTTCCTTTCGACGCCCCCCCTTGAGTTAGCACAAGGGGGGGCTCGTTGTTGATTATTCCGGTGTTATTGCGGCATGCTATGCCACTGCTGCCCCTTCTGCCGCGCCGCCGGAGAGGATCTCGACCAGCGCGTCAATCTGGTCTTGTTCAAGCCCGATGCCGAGGAGGTACTCGTTCGCTGCTTCGGCAAGGTCGATTTCCGCAAGGTCGGTGCCTTTGTCGACATCGGCCATTAGGCACATTAGCGGGAGTATCGCGAAATTCGCGAACTTATCGTAGTCTTCCCCGCCCTTTTCAAAGTTAAAGTAGTTGATGTATGTCAGCATATAATCGTCCACAATCTCCTCGATAGTGGCGCCCATGAGCGCTTCCAGCAGAGCAGAGACGAAGCCGACGCGGTCTTTTCCTTCCGTGCAATGGATGAGGTACGGCCCTTCGTTTTCCAGCAGGAACTCGATGCCTTCTTTCAGTTTATCTCTGTTTTCGTCCAGGTAGAAGAAGTCAACTCCCATGTTAAGCGCGATTACGCTGCCTGCCTCATACAGAGCGGCGTAATACGGCGAGTCAAAGGTTTCTGCCGCAATGAAGTCGTCAATGGCCTTCTCGTTGTCCGCAAAGTTCAGAACAGTAGCGATGCCGGCGGCTTCACAGAGCGCGTCTACGAATGCGGCGCGGCCCAAGCCCGGGTTGATTGGGCTGCTGCTGCGGTATAGCACGCCTTCCGCGATCCCTCCGAGAGCTATCTCCCGGAAGTTGGCGAATACTTCATCTGACTCGAAATCATCGCGCTTGAGCGAGCGCTCGGTCTCCATAGGCCGGTCAGCTAACACATCCAGGTATCCGCCTTGCTCTTTCATGGTGAAGTATACGAAATCACCAATCGCGCATGGGTACTTAACGGAGAATGCACCCATGTTAATTGCTACTACGACTTCCCTTGTTGCGCTGCCGCTGGGGATGCGGACGAGGTTGTCCATAACGTCGACGTCGTTGTAATTGGCGCAGATCGGCATATCGAGCTCAATATCCCCGATTTTTACTGTAACGATGTCTCCAATTGCGAACCCTTTGTCAAACAGCTCGCTGCCGTTGATTGCCAATTGCAGATTGCCGCTGGAGCCGTCGCTTGCGCCGTAAATAAGGCGATCAACTCTGCCGGCGGCGTAGTCCAGCCCGTTAAGGTACTCATTCATGTTCAGGAGTATCTGCGCGAGCTCGGCGCGTGACGCGGTCCCGTTAGGCGCGAGCTCTGTGTCGCTCCTGCCGTTGATGATGCCGGCTGCCACGACTTTTTCCATGACTTCCTGCTCGACGGCCCAGCCCGGTATTTCGTCTGCGTCGTCGTACTGGCTCAGGTCGGCGGTGTCGAAGCTGTAGCCCCTGTACTCAATATAGCGGACGATAATCGCAGCGAGCTCCACGCGGGTGATGCTTCTTGTCCCGACGAACAGCCCGTCAGAACCCTCGCTGATGCCTGTGGTTTTTGCCCATAGCGCGGGGTTGAAGTACCATTCGGTTTCCGGCACATCGCTGAAGTTCTCGCCGTCAACGGCCGGCTCGCCAAGCAGCCTGTAAAGCGTCGTGAACGCGGTCGCGCGGTTCACCTGCGCCGCAGGTTGCCAGCTGACGTCGCTGGTTCCGGTCATGATCCCGTTTTTATACACATAGTCCATGGCCTTCACATACCAGCCTGCCGCGTCGATGTCGGCAAAGGTTTCGACGAGCGTTATCCTGCCCTGAGGTTCGGCGTATTCTTCGCCGACTACTCCGTCAAGCTCCTCTGATATGTAATCAATGAGGGTCTGCTCCATAGCGATGCCGGTCTCATAAATCGCGGTTTTCTCTTTGAATATGGCGTAAGTGTCGCCGCCCGCGGCCGTGAAGTCGTTTGTGGCGATCTTATACACTTTTTCCAAATCAAGCGCCTCGCCATTAACCATGACGTCTCTGATGCGCATGCCCGGGTTCGCCGGAGCGTAGTATGTAGTCCCGGCATACTGCTCGCCGCGTTCATACGGGAGGTAGTTATAGATGGAGAACTCAATGCCGGAGACCTGCGGGAAAGCGCCGACAGCCGCCGGGTTGCTGAACGTCGCCGCTTCTAAGGCCTCCAGTAACTGCTCGCCTGTGACTTCAATAATAACAAGGAGATTATCATATGGGAACACAGTTACCATATCGTCCATGTTGATCTCATACGGGAACTCCGCCTCTGCCACACGCGGGATAGAATCGCGGATACCGCCGCCGTTTGTCAGAGCTGCATCCGCAAAGCCCTCGCCGTACAGCTTGTTTGCAGACCAGAGCAACGCGTCGGTAGCAAAGTCGCCAAGGTTCGTCTCAACGATACGCACACCGCGCGGGTCAGTCGTGTTCTTGCCGTAGAGGAGGATTTCCGTTGTGCCGATAATTGTAGATTTCAAGGTGTCGACTGTTTCAGCGTTGTAGTCATAAATGATGGCGTCCAGTTCTTCATCGACGCCGTCATAGTCCTTTACTCCACTGCGTATGCCAAGCAAACAGGCTGTGAAGCTGCCGTCGGCCGGGTCGTAGATGACGACGCCGATGTTGCCTAGATAACTACCGGCGCTTACCAGCAAAGTATCTCCAACCTCTTCGCCTTCCTCGAAGGCTGTATGGCTATGACCGTCGATAAACAGGTCTATGCCGGTTACAGCCTCGAGCAGGTCATACGAGCGGTTGCCGGTGCTCTCTTCGTCGACGCCCAGATGCCCCAGGCAAACAATTATATCGCAGCCTTCGTCTTTAAGGTAATCTACCTGCTCCTGTGCCGCTGCGAACATATCGTCGCCCATCAGGAACTCAATGCCCTTGACTTTATCCGGGTGCGCTTTCGTGGCAGCTTCCGGAGTCGTCAGGCCGAATACGCCGATAGTCAGGCTGCCGAGTTCAAATATCGTGTTCGGTTGCAAAATCAGCTCGCCTGCTTCGCCATCGTACTCGTTGCCTTCTGTATATACGATGTTAGCGGCGAGAATCGGGAAATCGGCTTCTTCAAGGATGTCAAACAGGTTTTGCGTCCCCCAGTCAAACTCATGGTTACCCGGGGACATGGCGTCATACCCTGCAGCAGTCATGAACCTCATAGCGGCGGCGCCTTTTTCGTAGTTGATCAGCGTCGTGCCCTGCGCCGCGTCGCCCGCGCTGAGCAGGAGGACTTCTGCGCCGGCGGCTTCAAAATCTTTCTTCAACTGCGAGACTGCCGCCGTGCCGTATTGGATGTCACTTACGACGTCCCTGCCGTGCGTGTCGTTTGTGTGGATGAACACTACTTTCCCCGCAGCATCAGCAAAGAAGTCCTCATCTACCGCGAAAGCGCCAATGCTGATGAACGACAGGCACAGTACCAATGCCAGCAGGATCGCCAGGGATTTTTTCATTCGCTTCATAAAATGTTTACCTACTTTCATTTTGTTATTCGGAAATGGCTTCCTGTTATCGCCTATAATAGCAGATAATATCCGAAATGCAATACCCGATTGCGCAAAAAAGCAATAAATCACAACACTTTTTGCAAAACTACCGCGTAAATGCCTCAACTTGCTCTTTACTTTCCCCTAACTTGCTCTTTACTCTCTCCTTTCTTACTCCTTTCTTCCTCTTTACTTGCTCTTTACTTGCTCTTAACCATTATTATTGCTTTACCATATTAAGAATCTATGGTAGAATACGATTCAAGGAGTAGATAGTTGTGAAACAGAGAAAACGATGGCACAAAATTGTAATGATTCTAGCTACGGCATTGGCGATGCTGTGCGTTTTCGCGTTTGTCACCGCAAGGCCGCCGGCCAACCTGCCGAGCTTCGACGAACCGCTCTACGAGCCTGAAGCCCACACCCCTTCCCTGGTGCCGACTTTCACTCCTGACCTGACGCCTGAAACGCCTGAATCAGCCGAGCCCACGCCCGAGCCGGAACCGGAGCCGGAGCCTGAACCCGAACCCGAGCCCGAGCCGGACCCACCGATAGAAGCCTGGCCGGTCTGGATGTACATACCCGCGCTTGGCGTCGACGCGCCTGTACAAGATACCGGCACGAACAGCAAAGGCACGACTATGGAGATAGCGCCTTCCGGTTCGATCATTTCATGGTGGCGGGAGAGTTCGATACCGGGGAACGAAGGCAACGCGATATTCGGCAGCCATAACAGGTGGAGCGGGAGCAACGGCCAGCTCTTCTCGCTCGATACGCTCGAAGTCGGCGATGAAATGGAGATCGTTTACGATGATGAGACGAGCCTGACTTTTCGCCTTGAGAGCGTGTTCGTCTACGCGTTGGCTACCGCTCCGGCAGACGTTATTATGCACCTCGGAGGCGAAGCGCGAGTCACGCTTATTACCTGCAAAGCGCCCTTCAACCCGGTCACAGGAACGAGCGATAACAGGATAATTGCTATCTTCAAAGAAGAAAGTGTTTTCGAGATCCCCGACCCTCCGATTACTCCATTCCCACTCAGAGAAATCCACGATTGATTTTTTGCTGCGTAACCTCCAACTTTTTGTTGACAAACGCTCTACTGTTTGCTATCATTGCTAACGCGTGTACCTGAGTTGCTGGTGTAGCTCAGCCGGTAGAGCAGCTGATTTGTAATCAGCAGGTCGGGGGTTCAAGTCCGTCCACCAGCTCCATCGCATTATATGGGGGAATACCCAAGTGGCCAAAGGGGGCAGACTGTAAATCTGTTGTCACCGACTTCGGTGGTTCGAATCCACCTTCCCCCACCAGGAATGGTATGCTTTTCCAAGGCTCCAAGAAAAAAGTAATTATAATGAAAGGATTGATGACATGCCGCGAGGAGTAAGAGGTTCAGGCAAGAACAAAAACATCGATGAAAGAATTGCCGACATCGAAGCAGAAATCAGCGCTCAAAAGAAAACTGTAGCAGCCCTGAATGCAAAGAAGAGAAAGCTACTCAAGGAGAAGAACGACGAGAGCAAGAACGCCCTCATGAAAATCGTCGCCAACTCCGGGATGACGGAAGACGACCTTCGCAACTTGATCGACAAGATCAAAAACTAGCTGACGAGTGGTAGACATAGAGGGGAGCCTGTCATGGGCTCCCCTGTCATTTGATAAAATATGAAATTAAGACTAAAATTGTACGCCATCGCTCTTGTGGCCGCCCTCTTGACATCTGCGGCAGGTTGCTCTGCGCAAAACCGGGGGCTGCCAAAAAGCGAAACAAGGCTCATGCTCGATACCGTATGCACGATAACCGTGTATGGCGCGGGAGATAACTCAATAATTACCGAAGCTTTCGACCTGTGCGCGAAACTCGAAGCGCTGCTCAGCAGAACTATCGAAGGCAGCGACGTCAACCGTGTTAACAGCGCCTGCGGAGCCGCTGTCGAGGTAGACCCGCTGACAGCGCAAGTTATAAATGCAGGGCTGTACTACGGCGATCTGTCCGGAGGAATGTTTGACATCACCATAGGCAGGTTGATCCGGCTATGGGACTTTGGAGGCGCCCCGTCTGTGCCTCCCGGAGCAAAGCTGGTCGAGGCCATATCCTCGGTAGATTACAAAAAAGTCTCTTTAGCAGACAACACTGTGCAGCTTGGCGATCCCGAAGCGCTCCTTGAGCTGGGCGGGCTCGCCAAAGGCTTTGTCGCCGAGCAGCTTGCCCTGTTCGTCATGGAGAGCGGCGCAAGAGGGGTCATTGTCGACCTGGGCGGCGACTTGTGCTTCAAGGGAGCTAAGGAAGACGGCAGCCCGTGGCGCATTGGCGTCAGGGATCCTGATGGCGGAAAAAACGATCTGATCGCCGTAATCGATACTGATGAGGCGTCTGCAGCTACATCAGGGGTATACGAACGCCGCTTTGAGCACGATGGCATTAGTTATCATCATATCCTCGACCCGGGCACAGGCATGCCTGCCGAGAGCGATATCGTCAGCGCGACAGTACTGGCGAGCAACGCCATGGACGCTGACGCCCTATCGACAGTCGCGCTGCTCCTGGGCAGCGCGAAAGCGGCAGGCGCGCTTGAGAAGTCACCTGCCTTCATCGGCGCGCTCCTTGTACTTGGTACAGGCGAGCTCATCACGCTGGGAAATGTTAATGTATCCTCAGCGTCAGCGGCATGAGCAAAACGAGCAGTATATACGCCAGCAGGTTGAACAACCCGCCGACTTTGATATAATCTCTAAAACGGTAACCGGCAGTAAGCGTCATGGCCATCGGAGGCGTCGATATTGGAGTTGCGTACCCGACGTTCGCCGCGATCGCCACAGCCAGCGCCGCGCTTTTCGCGTCGTAACCCATCTCTACCGCCGTTAAGATTGCTATTGGCGCGAGCAGCGCGCCTGTTGCTGTGCTGGACATGAAGTTTGTCAGTATGACAGCCACAAGCGCAAGGGAGGCAAACAGCATCCATGGCGAAACCCCGTCGCCGAGAAGCGCTATCATACCCCTTGCAATAATCCTGCCCCCTCCGCTCTCGTCGAGCCCCGAAGCTATGCTGAAAGAGCAGCCGAGCAGGACAATCGTCGTCCAGTCAATCTTTTCAAATACTTTTTTTCGCGGCAGGCAACCGGTCGCGATGCAGACCAGAGCCCCGAACATCGAGACGACGCCCGGCGGCCATATCCCTGTGATGAACCCGACGACGCACAACACAAGAACGCCGAGCGAGACGCACAGCCTGAAACGCCCGCGCCGACCGCTCCCCGCCGCGCCGCCGGTCTTCGGGCTGATTGGTATATTATCCCCGCTCTCCGGCTCGCGCAAAACCTCTCCGGCCGTGTTCTCGGGAATAGCGAACGCCCTCTTTTGCAGCTTGAAACCTATCGTAACCATATATATAATGAGTAGCGCGAGGATCGGGAGTCCGGTGTACCCGGGCTCAAAAAAGCCAATCGTCTCATAACCGCCCTCCCGCAGCAGCCCCTGGGCGATGAGCTGCGGCGTTGAGCTCACAAGCGTGAGCCCCCCTCCCGCGACACAGGCGATACCGACTGTCATGTACGTGTTCTTCCTTGTGAGCTTGCCGCCCGAAGCAGCTACCGCTGACGCGACTACCGGCAATAGTATAGACGCGGTAGCGGTGTTGCTCAAAAACGCTGAAAACGGTATGCTGAACACAATAAACGCAGCCAGGAATCCCCTCTCGTTCTTACCGACGAGAGCGACGATCCTGCCTCCGATCACACCGGCGGCCCCGGTCTCGAACAGCGATGCGCCGACGATCATCATGCCCGCGAGCATGAAGACGATATCGTTACCGAAACCGGCAAACGCATCCGCCGGAGGCAGTATGCCCGCAACGGCCATAGCAACGCAAGCCAGCACCGATGTGACGGCGATCGGGAGCAGCTCCGTTATATACAGCACGAGCATTGCCCCTGTGATAATAAGCGCGACTAAACCGGATTCCATCGAACCATACCCTTTCCATGACCCTTTCGCATCAAATCATACCACATTCCCCCTTTATAAATCTATCTAAATGTGATAGAATCGAAACGACAATACATCCAGGCAACAAGAAAGGTACTGATATGATAAAGCAAGCGTTTTCGAAAATATTCGGCACCCGAAATGACAGGGAGCTGAAAGCTCTAATGCCGATCGTCAATAAGATCATCGACCTGGAAGACGAGTACCGCGCTCTCCCTGACGAGACTCTGCGCGCGAAAACCGCACTATTCAAAGAAAGGCTGAAGAACTCAGAGCCGCTCGACGATCTCCTGCCCGAAGCCTTCGCGACAGCGCGCGAGGCCTGCGACCGCGTCCTGGGGATGCGCCCGTTCGAAGTACAGCTCATTGGCGGAGTCGTGCTGCACCAGGGCCGTATCTCGGAGATGAAGACCGGAGAAGGAAAAACCCTGGTCGCCGTCATGCCCTCTTACCTGAACGCGCTCACAGGCAATGGCGTGCACATCGTCACAGTAAACGACTACCTGGCGCGCCGCGACAGCGAGTGGATGGGCAAAGTCCACAGGTTCCTTGACCTCAGTGTCGGCCTCATCGTCCACGGGCTCACTAACGACGAAAGGCGCGCCGCGTACAGTTGCGATATTACCTACGGGACAAACAACGAGCTCGGGTTCGATTACCTGCGCGACAATATGGCGCTGTACAAGCAGGATATGGTCCAGCGCGGGCATACTTACGCGATTGTGGACGAGGTTGACTCGATACTGATAGACGAAGCGCGCACCCCCCTGATTATATCCGGCCAGGGCGACGAGTCCACGGATATGTACACAAAAGTAAACGAGTTTGCCGCCCGCTTGAAAAAAGTCGTATACGCGACGACCGACGAGAAAGCTCAGGAGGATGAAAATCTCGACGCGGACTACATAGTCGACGAGAAAGCCCGCTCCGCGACCCTGACCGCCCGCGGAATCGACAAAGCGGAAAAGCACTTCTCGCTGGATAACATTGCGGATCTCGAGAACAACACCTTATCGCACCACATCAACCAGGCGCTCAGAGCGCACGGGATTATGCAGCGCGATGTTGATTACGTCGTCAAGGAAGGCGAAGTTATCATCGTCGACGAGTTCACAGGCAGGCTTATGCTCGGAAGGCGCTACTCCGAAGGCCTTCACCAGGCCATAGAGGCCAAGGAGCATGTAGAAGTCGCGAGGGAGAGCAAGACCCTCGCCACGATCACATTCCAGAACTACTTCCGCCTTTACGCGAAGCTTTCCGGCATGACCGGAACGGCTCTGACGGAAGCGGAAGAGTTCGGCGCGATCTACAATCTCGACATCATCGAGATTCCCACTAACAAGCCTCTTGTGCGTATTGATAACCAGGACGTCGTGTACAAGTCGGAGGACGGCAAGTACAGGGCGATCATCGACCAGATCGAGCAGTGCAACAAAAAGGGCCAACCCGTGCTGGTAGGCACAGTCTCGATCGAGAAGAGCGAGCACCTCTCCTCCCTGCTGAAAAAACGCGGCGTCCCGCACAACGTCCTGAACGCAAAGCAGCACGACAAAGAAGCGGAAATAGTGGCGCAGGCCGGAAAGGTCGGCGCAGTGACGATAGCGACTAACATGGCGGGGCGCGGAACTGATATCATGCTAGGCGGCAACCCCGAGTACCTCGCGAAGAACGACCTGAAAAAATCAGGCCTGCCCGACGAGATCATTGCCGAGGCGACCGGCTTTGCGGAGACAGGCAACGAAGAGATTTTATCCGCGCGCGAGCTGTTCGCCGAAAGAATGGAGCAGCACCGCGGCGTCACCTCCGTCGAAGCGGAAAAAGTCAAAGCATCAGGCGGCCTATTCATACTGGGAACCGAGCGCCATGAAGCAAGGCGCATAGACAACCAGCTCCGGGGACGTTCCGGCAGGCAGGGCGACCCCGGAGAGACCCGCTTCTACCTTGCTTTGACCGACGACATAATGCGGCTTTTCGGTTCCGACAGGATGATGGGCATACTGGATACCCTTGGGCTGGACGACGATACTCCGATCGACAGGAAGATGCTCTCGAACGCTATCGAAACCGCGCAGCGCAGGGTTGAAAGCCGTAACTTCCAATCACGCAAAAACGTGCTCGAGTATGACGACGTCATGAACAAGCAAAGGGCATTGATATACGAGCAGCGAAAGAAAGTGCTTGACGGGGACGATATAAGGCAAAATATACGAACTATGATATCTGAAGTGATAGAGTCCACGGTGAGCTCGGGGTTCACGGAATCCGAGCTTATCACGCAGCAGCCCGTGCTGGCCGAGACAATTTCGCCTTTCGAGAATCTCTTCGTAACCAAAGGAACGCTTAAGCTCCCGGAAGCCGGCATCGCCAAAGACGAGCTTATCAGCCAGCTTGAAAGCAAAGCGCAGTCTGTGTATGCGGCAAAAGAATCGGAACTCGGCATGATACCGGGAAGCAACACCCCGATGATGCGCGAGCTGGAACGCGTCGTCATGCTGCGCGTCGTCGACGAGTACTGGATGGAGCATATCGACGCCATGGAAGAGCTCAGGGACAGCGTCCGGCTGCGCGCCTACGGCCAGATAAACCCGGTGGACGAATACAAACGGGATGGCTTCGATATGTTTGAGGCGATGATCGGCGGCATAAAGGACGAAGTCGTGCGCAGAATGTTCACCGTTCGCGTCAGGAAAGAAGAGACACTCAAACGGCGGGGCGTCGCAAAGAATATGAACGCCTCAGCGCAAAACGCGGGCGGCGACGACTCGGAGAAGAAGCAGCCTGTCAGGAAAGGCGCGAAAATCGGCCGCAACGACCCCTGCCCCTGCGGCAAGCTCCGCCCGAACGGGCTCCCAATGAAGTATAAAGACTGCTGCGGGCGGACAGCGTAAAGCTCAAGCGCCCCGCTCAAGCACCCCGCTCAAGCACCCCGCACAAGCACCCCGCGCAGGTGCATGCTTCATTTTTAAGGAATCTCATATGCTTTCATCAAAAAACAAGCTCTACATTATATTCATACCGCTCCTTGCGCTGCTGACGCTGCTGCAAGGCTGCTTCCCCGCCGCTATTCCCGAGGCGCCTGTACGCCCGGTAGTGTCGGAAGAACCGCCGGAAGAGACATTCGCGCCCGATGACACTTATGAAAACGAAACATCGACCGGCCAGCGCGGCCGCTTCACACTCAGGTACGACCCGGAAGGCTCTCTAAACCCTATCACAGGGATGAACAGCAACAACATCCTTCTGTGCTCCCTGCTCTATGAAAGCCTGTTCACACTCGACGGCAACCTCGGGCTCGAGCCCCAATTATGCGCTAACTGGACGCACGAAGGCTACGCCATATACGAAATCGAAATCCTTCCCGGTATAGCTATGAACGACGGCAGCACGCTAACAGCGGACGACGTCGCGTACACGCTCAGTCAGGCTGCTATACGCGGGCGGTACGTCAACCGCTTGAAGAACATCGACAAGATTACTACTGACGGAGATCTCGTAGTGTCTATAAAGCTCAAGACCGCGAACCGCCGCTTCCTGTACTTGCTCGATATACCGATAATAAAGTACGGCTCTATCGACGCCGCGATCCCGCCGGGCACGGGGCCCTATGTTTTGACAGGAAGCGAAGTTGTCAGGCTGCAGCGCGCGATATCGTACAGGGATTACGACGACCTGCCGCTGACAGTGATATACCTGCGCGAATGCGGCGACGATGAGGAAGCAGAGCTGTTCGAAGATGGGGCGATCTCCCTGCTGTGGGACGACCCGTCCGGCACATACGATAAAAGGCTCAACCGGACGCGCGAAAGCCGATATTACGATACGACGGCCCTGCAGTTCATAGGCTTCAACACCCGCTCCGTCGCCCTCAAGGAGCCGGACGTCCGCCGGGCCATTGGCTGCGCGATTGACCGCGAGTACATTACCACCGTAATCATGCCCGGACAATCGCTCAAATCCTCGCTCGCTCTCTCCCCGGCCTATGAGTACTATGACCCGCAATGGGCAGCGCCGGCGCAGGATATTCAAGTGGAAATGTCCGCGCTTCTGGATCGCGCCGGGCTGCAGGACTTCGATAACGACTCCTATCTGGAATACCCCGACGGCCTTGGCGGATTCTTCAAGTTCACCCTGGATTTCATAGTCAACAATGAAAACGCGTACAAAGTGCGCGCGGCGCACCTGATCGCCGAGTCGATGCGCCAGACAGGCCTCGACGTAAAAGTACGCGAACTGACATGGGACAACTTTACCAATGCCCTAAACAGCGGCAACTTCGACATGTACTACGGCGAGACCGCAGTCAGCGCTGATTTTGACCTGTCCGCCCTGGTGCTTCCTGAAGGCAACCTTAATTATGGTAAAACCGGAAACCCCGACTTCAAGCAATATATAGCGGACTTTCTGGCCGCAGAGACGCCGGACGATGAATGCCTTGCGGCGAAACGCCTATGCGATAAAATTCTCTGGGATGCTCCATTCGTGCCGATTCTATATAAAAGGTACGCTGTCTACTCACCGCTTGGCGCAATCTCCGGAGCAGCACCAAGCCAGTCAGGAGTCTTCCGCAATATCAACGAGTGGTCTATCGACGCATCAATGCTAAGGTGATCTGCAACCCAACTTGTATGCGAACAAGGTAAAATAGCAGTAGCTGTTAAGCTACCTTCACAGCGCTTCAGGAGGGCTCGTTATTGGGAGTATTCAGGTGCTATACGGAAAAACGCGAAGGCTTCGACGTCGGCGCAGCCGCGCTCCTGGCGGACTTGCGCGGCTTTTTGGGGATGACAGGCATCGAAGCTTTGCGCCTGCTGTGCAGATATGACGTCGAAGGAATACCGGAAAGCGTCTACACAGCGGCAAGGGAGACTGTTTTCTCCGAGCCGGCTGTCGACCTGATATACGACGAGGATTATAGTCGCGACGGCCGCGAGAGTTACTCCCTCGCGGTTGAGCCTCTGCCCGGTCAGTATGACCAGAGGGCAGACTCATGCTCGCGCTGCATAGGGCTGCTGTCGCAGGCTCCCGCTCCGCCGGTCAGGACGGCGACGCTTTACTTGTTCTACGGCGACGTCGGCGATGCTGACCAAGCGCGGCTGCGCGACTACCTGATCAACCCGCTGGAGTCGCGCGAGGCGGATATCGCGAAACCCGATACGCTCGGGCTCGCTTACATGGAGCCGCAGCCTGTGGAGACGCTCCAAGGCTTTACTGCCGCAAGCAGCGACGAGCTCGGGCGGTACCTGTCCGATTTCGGGCTTGCGATGGACCTGTCCGACGCCGCAATGATGCAGGCATACTTCAGGGACGAGGAGGAACGCGACCCGACGCTGACGGAGCTGCGCGTCATTGACACATACTGGTCAGACCACTGCCGCCATACGACGTTTAACACGCGGCTTACGGATATCTCCATTGGCGAACCTGCCGTTGAGGATGCATACCGCAAGTACCTGCAAGCGCGTCTGGAAGTCTACGGAAACGATGCGGACGAACGCCCGATAACGTTTATGGACATCGCTACGATCGCCGCAAAACTTCTTCGCCGGCGCGGATTGTTGCAAAACCTCGACCTCTCTGACGAAATCAACGCCTGCTCTTTTCATGTCGACGCCTCCGTAGGCGGCGTTACTGAAGACTGGCTAATCATGTTCAAGAACGAGACGCATAACCACCCCACAGAGGTCGAGCCATACGGCGGAGCCGCGACATGCATCGGCGGAGCCATACGCGACCCGCTCGCGGGGCGGGCGTATGTGTACCAGGCTATGCGCGTGACAGGCTCCGGGGATCCGCGCGCGCCAATCGGCGACACAATACCCGGCAAAATCCCTCAGCGAAAGCTGACGACAACGGCCGCTCGCGGCTACTCGTCATACGGGAACCAAATCGGAGTGCCTACAGGCCTTGTCCACGAGTTCTATCACCAAGGATATATAGCAAAGCGGCTGGAGCTCGGCGCCGTTGTAGGCGCGGCCAGGGCATGCGACGTCGTCCGCGAAGCCCCGAGCCCCGGCGATAAGGTTGTGCTGATAGGCGGCAGGACAGGCCGCGACGGCATCGGGGGCGCGACCGGATCGTCTAAAACGCACACGACCCGCACAATCGGCGAGATGTCCGCCGAGGTTCAAAAAGGCAACGCCCCGGAGGAGCGCAAACTCCAAAGGCTCTTCCTCGACAGCGAAGTGACGCGGCTTATAAAGAAGTGCAACGACTTCGGCGCGGGTGGCGTATCAGTCGCAATCGGCGAGCTTGCCGACGGCGTCGACGTCGACCTGTCGCAGATCCGCCTGAAATACGAAGGGCTGGGCGCTACTGAAACCGCGATCTCAGAGTCTCAGGAACGCATGGCAGTAGTCGCGTCACCTGAGGATGCGCAAACCCTGATCAAAAAAGCCGCCGCTGAAAATCTTGAAGCTACGATAGTCGCCGGTATTACCGGCACGAAGCGCATGGTCATGCGCTTTGCGGGCGCCGTCGTCGCGGACATTTCGCGGGAATTCCTGTCGACAAACGGAGCGGTCAAATACGCGCCGGTGAGAGTCGCGGCAAAGAAGTCCGCCTTCTACGCAACGCCGCAGGATTACGCCGCTGCCGCCCCTGCCGCCGCTGTCGCCTCTACCTCCGTTACCTCCGTTACTACCGCTGCCGCCGCTGTCGGGAACTGCGCCCCCGGTGGCGCCGCGCTGTCCCCTGCCGCCGCTTTGCGGGCTCTTGTCCGAGACCTGCGTTATTGCTCGCAGCGCGGCCTCTACGAAATGTTCGACGGCACAGTGGGAGCATCGAGCGTTCTGATGAAGTGCGGCGGGCTGACGCAGTCCACGCCTGTGCAGGCGATGGCTTCCCTGCTACCGGCTGCGGGCGCTGAAACTTGCACGGTCATGTCGTTCGGATTCGACCCGTACCTCTCTTCTGCCGACCCGTTTGAAGGGGCGCGGGCTGCGGTGATTAACTCAGTCGCAAAACTCGTTGCGGTAGGCTGCTCCCCCGATTTAGTTTATTTATCCTTGCAGGAATACTTTGGCCGGCTTGGGGACAATCCCGAAAAGTGGGGTATGCCCTTTAGAGCCCTCCTTGGCGCCTTCACCGCGCAGATGGACCTTGAGGTAGCTGCGATCGGAGGCAAGGACAGCATGTCCGGCACATACGGTGAAATGGATGTGCCTCCGACTCTCGTTTCGTTCGCGATAGCCCCTTGCGAGGCGGGGGCAGTCATATCGCCTGAGTTTAAAGAAGCGGGCCACGATATTGTTTTGGTGACGCCATCGCCGAACCTGCCCAAAACAAAGGAAACATGGCGTGAGATCAACTCGTCGATCGCCGGCGGCGAGATTGTCTCCGCGTGGGCTGTCACGCAAGGCGGTGTTCTTGAGGGACTTTTCAATATGTCCCTTGGGAACGGGATTGGTTTCGAGGCTGACGCCGGGGTAGGCCCGGACTCGGTTTTAACTTGCGCTCCGGGAACGATTATCGCGGAACTGGCGCGCCCTGCCGGCATCGCTGCTCATGGCGCAGTTGTGATAGGCAGGACTATTGCGGATCCCGTGTTCAAGCTTTGGGGCGAGAACCTGAGCATCAGCGAACTGAAAGCAGACTGGGAACAAGCGCTTGAAGAGGTTTTCCCGACTGAGGCTGCCACCGGCGCGCCGGGCTTAGCCTTTGTGCCGAAAATCACCTGCATCGAACGCCCCGCCATTGTTGCCGGCGAGAAGTTTGCGAAACCCCGCGCGCTGATTCTGGCCTTCCCCGGGACGAACTGTGAAATCGACACAGCACGCGCCGTTGACCGCGCCGGAGGCATATCCAGGATAATCGTAGTCAGGGACTTGACGCCCGCTGTGCTTGAGCAGTCTATTGCGGAAACCGCAAAAGCGATTGCCGAGAGCCAGATTCTCATCATCCCGGGCGGTTTCTCTTTTGGCGACGAACCTGACGGATCAGCCAAATTCATAACCGTATTTTTCAGAAGCGGCGCCGTAACTGACGCCGTGCACGAGCATTTGAAGTCAAGAGACGGGCTGATCCTCGGCATCTGCAACGGTTTCCAGGCTTTAATAAAGCTTGGCCTCGTGCCATTCGGCGAAATCGTGCCTCCATCACCCTCAAACCCGACGCTGTCTAACAACCGCATCGGCCGGCACCAGGCCAGGTACGTCTATACAAGGGTCTCTTCCGTCAAATCGCCGTGGATGAGCCTGAGCAACGTAGGGGACATACATGCCCTGCCCGTGTCGCACGGCGAGGGGCGCTTCACCGCATCCGCCGAAATGATTGACCGGCTATCGCGGCAAGGCCTGGTCGCTACGCAGTACACAGACCATGAAGGCGCCCCGTCACTGCGCGTATCCGTCAACCCGAACGGTTCGGATATGGCAATTGAGGGTCTGTTCAGCCCGGATGGCAGGGTTTTCGGGAAAATGGCTCACAGCGAACGCGCCGGCCGTTTCGTCGCGATAAATATAGAAGGTGAAAAACACCAGCCGATTTTTGAGAGCGGAATTAACTATTTTGCGTAAAGGAGATTAATACCTATGACAGACAGGATGCTCATTGACAAAGCTACCGAAGCAATGCAGAACGCTTATGCGCCATACTCGAAGTTCAAGGTCGGAGCTGCGCTTGAATGCTCGGACGGCACGGTATTCACAGGCTGCAACGTCGAGAATGCCGCTTTCAGGGCTTCGATTTGCGCCGAAGCTTCCGCTGTTGCTGCTGCGGTTACATCAGGCCGCCGCGAGTTCAAACGCATAGCTATAACCTCGGAAGGGACGTCGTACTGCTTCCCCTGCGGGGTATGCCGCCAGATGCTCAACGAGTTCGCGCCTGATTTGGAGCTGCTCTGCGCGCGCGCCGACGGGCGCTATGTCAGCTATCCGCTGACTGCTCTGCTGCCCATGTCGTTCGGCAGCGAGCATATTGTCACATTTTTGTAATATTATTTCGCTTTACTCTCCTGACATATTTGATATAATACTAGTATTCGCACGTACCATTTGTGGAGGAGCCGGAAGTGGAAGGTTTCACAAGAAAGTTCGACGTCGTAAGCGGCGGCGTCAATACCAGGGAAATCCTCACGCTTGTCTATGAAGCGCTGAGGCTAAAAGGCTACAACCCGGTCAACCAGATAGTCGGGTACATTCTTTCCGAGGACCCCACTTATATAACGAACCACAATAACGCCAGGAGCTTGATATGCCAGCTCGACAGGGATGAGCTACTGCAGGAACTCGTGACGTCCTACCTCGATAACGCCTAGTGATGCTTAAAACACGCTTCTTTTCCCCGAGCTATTGAAAAAGCTATTGAAAAAAAGTAAAAAAATAGAAAAAAGTGTTGACATTATAGAAACAATGGGTTACAATTCAGTAACAGATTTATGGGAGGGTACCAAATAGTGGCTGCAGCGACTGCACAAAAGAGCAAGATTCTGATGTATAAAGGCCATCCGCTCAGACGGAAGGATAACCTTATATACTACGGAAGCATGGCGGACAAGTACATTATTATGCTCCAGGTAACGGAGGCCGCCGACTTGCAGGATCTCAGCGTCGCGACGCAGGTAGTTGTTCAACTGCAGCTTACTGACCCGGACCTCAAATCACGCGACAGGGTCGTGAAGAAAAGCGAAAAGACAAGCTTTTTCGAAGCGATGGACGTCGCGGCGGTCTGGCTGGAGCGGGCGCTGGCCTCGGGCTGATAGCCACAACAGGTAGCTGCGCAAAAGCTTCCACTCCTCCCCACCCCCGAAAGGAACGTTACTGATGAGAAAGATTGCAAAACCGCTGCTTATAATTATCACGCTATCGATATTAGCGTCGATGTTTACGCTCAGCGCATCGGCAAGCGGTAAAAAAGCCTACGGAGCGGCGACTGTGGCAGGCCCCGGCCTGAACCTCAGATCCGGCCCGGACACCACGCAGACAATACTCAAAACCCTCAACGAGGGAGACATAATCGTCATTCTCGAGCGCACGAACAGCGAATGGTTTTACATCAACCACCAAGGCGTCATCGGTTATGTCAAAGTCGAGTTCCTCAGAGACATCCTGGTCGCGGAGAATTTCAACGCCCAGGGTCGCGTAACCGGCGATAAAGTCAACATCCGCGCAAAACCGGATTACGAGTCAGAGCACCTCGGCACATATAACCGGGGCACGGTGATGACCGTCATCGGCATAAACAACGGATGGTACAAAGTCAAACATGACGGCAAAACCGGTTATCTGCGTTCCGATTACATGGAGATCGTCAGCGGCCAGAGCGCTTCGTCCGGAGCCGGTTCATCCAACACATCCCCCGGATCGGCCGTCTCGCACCCGCTGCCCCCTGCGCCCAACCCGAACATTGAGCTTGGTCAGCAGATAGCCGAGTACGCATTGCAATTCCTGGGCTACAGCTACGTCTACGGCGGCGCTTCCCCCTCCGGGTTCGACTGCTCAGGTTTTGTCTCCTACGTGTACAAGCAGTTCGGGATCCAAATAACCCGTACAGCTTCCAGCCAGTATAATAACGATGGCGTCAGAATAGCGAAATCCGATCTGGTCGCCGGCGACCTGGTGTACTTCTCCTCGAACGGAGGCGCGAGCATAACGCATGTCGGCATGTACATCGGCGACAGCGAGTTCGTGCACGCTTCCACACCGTCCGCAGGTGTTATCATAAGCCGCCTGGACAGCACATACTATATGAACGTCTGGTACGGCGCGGTGAGGATCGTCTCAGCATAAACTTATTGCGCACTATGAACTCCGGGCCGTTCCGCAACACCCGGAGTTCTTTTCATAATGTGCGGGCAGTTGTACAATTGACTGCCGATATTTTTGAGAAAAGAGGAACTACGCCATGAAGAAGATCATCAAAGCCATCGCGCTCATGCTCGCAATCACGGTGCTCGCCGGAACAGCGACGCTCTCCGCCCTCGCGGATGGAGGCGAAGAAGGCGCAACAGCAGTCGTCACTTCAGCAGGGCCGGACGGCAGCATTACTGTCAGCCTTCGCATAGAGGGCGTCGAAGAGTGCGTCTACTACAACAAAGCAGTACAAATCCCAGCCGGTTTCAGCGTTGCGGACTTGATGCAGGCAGCAAACGATCTTGAAGACGCGCCGGAAATAACTGTCATTGAGACAGCGTACGGCCCCTACCTCACCAAAATCGGCGACCTCGAAGAGTTCGACTACGGCGAGACCTCGGGCTGGCTGTTCACTCATAACGGCGAAAAAGCCGAAGTCGGCGCAGGCGACACGCTTCTCAGCGATGGCGACGCGGTAGTCTATTTCTACGCGGGTAACTATGGCGGAGGCGGGTTTCAGTATCCGAAAGCCGACATGTCCGGTTTCAAGAGCGACGGCATAATCAAGTTCACAAGCGAAGACACCGAGTATGACGAAAACTGGGACGCCACTACTACGACGAACCCCGTAGCGGGCGCAACCGTAACCCTGGGCGGAGCAGAGTACATCACAGATGAAAATGGCGAGATCCATATAGCGGATACTAACGGCGCAGCCGGCCTGTGCCTGTTGCAAATAGCGAGATTCAGCGAAGAAGAGGAATACGTTTTACCGACAGTACTGCGCTTCGCGCCGGATTATTCCATATATATCAGGTTTGCGGACGTCCCTGCTGACGCCTGGTATAATGAGGCAGTCGAGTACTGCGCCCTGGAAGGCCTGTTCATCGGCGTCGACGCCCAACAAGGCCTCCTTGCCCCTCTCAAGCAGCTCTCATTGGCCGAGCTGTGTACCGTGCTCGCGCGCATATCGGCAGTAGACCTCAGCAAACAGACAGACCCTTGGTATCAAACGGCGCTTGTGTGGGCCGATGAAAACGGAGTGCTGGATGTGGACCTGGATACGGACGACGATGTCGCCGAAGACAATGTCACCAGGGAGACTTTCATATACATGTTCTACACGACGATAGCGATGCTCGAAAGCCATGATATGACTCTCCGGGCTGATATAGAAAGCGCTTTGGACTATGACGACGTCGCCGGTGAGTACGCGGATGCTATATCCTGGGCCGTCGCGTCGGGTATAATCAAGGGTACTGACGCCGATAACCTGGTCGTCAGCCCGAAAGTCGAAGTAAACCGCGCTACTGTCTGCCAAATGCTGTACAACTATTATAACTAAGGTGGGCTGCACCCCGCAAAAAACTCCCGGCGCTCACGACCTAAAATCGTGAGCGCCGGTTTTTGTGTGAGTTCTTTGAAACTGTTTAGGTACCCCTGCCGGACTAGTACATCCCGCCCATGTCAGGCGACGCCGCTGCCATAGGAGCGGGCGGCTCCGGGATATCGGCAACCAGCGACTCGGTGGTGAGAACCATCGAAGCGACCGAAGCGGCATTCTCAAGGGCGGACCTGCAGACCTTAGTCGGGTCTACGATGCCGGCTTTGATGAGGTCGCAGTACTCCTCCTTAGCCGCGTCGAAGCCGAATGTCGGCTCCTTTGCGCTCTTGACCTTGTCGAGCACGACCGCGCCTTCGAGGCCTGCGTTCATGGCAATCTGCTTCACAGGCGACTCCAGCGCTTTCGCTGTGAGGAGCATCCCTGTCTTTTCATCTCCGGAAGCTGTCTCGATCAACTTCTCGATCGCCTTCGCCGCTACGACATAGATCGCGCCGCCTCCGGCGACGATGCCTTCCTCAACAGCGGCGCGCGTCGCGTTGAGAGCGTCCTCTATGCGGAGCTTCTTCTCTTTCATCTCAGTCTCGGTGGCAGCGCCAACCTTTATGACAGCGACGCCGCCCGAAAGCTTCGCCAGCCTCTCCTGAAGCTTTTCTTTATCGTAGTCGGAGGTCGTGATCTCAATCTCGCTGTTGATCTGCTTGATGCGAGACCTGATGTCATCCTGAGACCCGGCGCCCTCAACGATAATCGTGTTGTCTTTCGACGACTTCACTTGCCTTGCTGAACCAAGCATATCTACAGTCGCTTCCTTGAGTTCCATGCCGAGCTCGCTCGAAATGACCTCGCCGCCTGTGAGCGCCGCTATGTCGCGCAGCATCTCCTTGCGCCTGTCGCCAAAACCGGGGGCCTTTACGCAAAGGCAGGCGAACGTCCCGCGGATCTTGTTGAGGATGATAGTGGCAAGCGCTTCGCCTTCGACATCCTCAGCGATGATGACAAGCTTGCGCCCCGCCTGGACTACCTGCTCAAGGACCGGCAGTATTTCCTGAATATTGGAGATTTTTTTATCTGTTATGAGAATATACGGCTCATCCATGACCGCTTCCATCTTCTCGGTGTCGGTCACCATGTACGGCGTGATGTAGCCGCGGTCAAACTGCATGCCCTCGACGACTTCGGAGTACGTTTCCGCAGTCTTCGATTCCTCCACAGTAATGACGCCGTCCCTGGAGACTTTATCCATTGCCTCGGCAATGAGATTGCCGATAGACTCATCGCTGGAAGAGACTGCGCCAACTCGCGCGATGTCCTCGGAGCCGGCGACCGGGTTCGAGTTTGCCTTAATCGCATCAACCGCGACTACGACCGCCTTCTCGATACCCCTCTTCATGACCATCGGGTTTGCGCCCGCCGCGACATTCTTGATGCCCTCGTGGATCATCTCCTGAGCCAGCATCGTGGCTGTCGTAGTGCCGTCGCCCGCAACATCGTTCGTCTTAGACGCTACTTCCTTGACGAGCTGCGCGCCCATGTTCTCAAAAACATCCTTAAGCTCGATCTCTTTTGCGATTGTGACTCCGTCATTGGTAATGAGCGGTGAACCGTACTTCTTGTCGAGCACTACATTCCTGCCCTTAGGTCCGATTGTGAGCCGAACGGTATCGGCCAGTTGGTTAACGCCCTTCTCCAGAGCTCTGCGGGCGTCTTCGCCGTAAATAATCTGCTTCGCCATTAATTGACTCCCTCCTATATCATTCCACTATTGCGAGAATGTCGCTCTGACGTACGATCGTCATTTCCACATCGTCGATTTTGACTTCGGTACCGCTGTACTTGCCCGTTATGATCCTGTCGCCCTTCTTAACGACCATAACGACTTCGTTGCCGTCGATTACTCCGCCCGGGCCGACTTCGATAACTTCATACACCTGAGGTTTCTCCTGCGCGGCACTCGTGAGTATGATACCCGACTTTGTTGTCTCCTCCGCTTCGACCTGCTTGATAATGACGCGATCTGCCAATGGCTTCAATGTCATTTCCTATGACCTCCTTACAAATTTCTCTGAAACGTACCGCGTTAGCACTCTCGGGCTTTGAGTGCTAACATTGTAATAATAATCTAAGTGAGTTGATTTCGCAACTGGAATTTTTGCCATATTTTTGCGCGTCATGTTGTGCAATATGACGAACCGAAGAGCTGCCCGGAGAGCTGCCGGCAGGAGTGCCGGAGAAGTATTAGTTGAAGTACTCGAGACCCGGCGGGAATATAATGTTTACGCCTCCCGGTATCAACTTGAAATTTATGTCGTCGGAATAGATCGCTTCCCCGTCGACGTTTACGACAAACGTCTTCTCGCAGCAAATACGCAAGTAATCGCCCCGGATATGCGTTATTACGTCGGCAAGCTCGCGAAACCGGCCCTGCGAGTACCTTTTGACTATTTGGGCGACCTTGAGCCGCGATACTCCCGCGACGAGCAAAAACTCCAAAACTCCGTCGTCAATCAGAGCCTCGGGCACAGGGTTGAACCCACCGCCGTAGAACCTGCCGTTGCAGGCGCAAATCAGGGAGTAATCTGCGGTAATATCAATATCCCGGGCTATAACCCGCATCTTAGTCTTTACGCCCTTTATCGTGTTCACCATCAGTGACACGACGTATGCCGTCGATCCGCCGATAATCGGGATTTTGCTGTATTTATGCACATCCGTGCCAACCCTCGCGTCAATGCCGACAGAGCAGATGTTTACGCCGTACCTGCCGTTGCAGTCGATCAGGTCGACCGCCCGCGTCTCCCCTGCCACGAGCGTCCTCAGATCCCGGAACTTCGCCATGTCCCGCTCCCCGAAAGTCTTCAGAAAATCGTTGCCCGTGCCATGCGGATATATGCCAACGGCGACGTTAGGGCTCAGCGCGGCGCCGTTAACGCACTCGTTCAGGGTACCGTCGCCTCCGCAGGCATATACGCGCAGTTCCTCATGTTCAGTAGCTTCCTGCTTTATCTTGGCGCAGGCGTCCATCGGGCCTTGCGTATAGTATACTTCCGAAAGCTCATCCATAGCGTCGGAGAACTCCTGGATTTCCTTTATGTAGGTGTCATTACGCGCCCTCTTGCCGCCTGCTGCGGGGTTGACCACAAACAGATGCTTTTTCACACTCTGGCTCCTCGTCTTAGTAATACATATAGAGGTTGCACATGATCATTCCGTTGTACAGCTTTCGCCTCTTGACCGCGCTCTTTCCGAACGTGCGCTCAAACTCGGTGTGCGAAGACAGAATATACATCTTCCAGTTATCCAGCTTGCGGGCAACAGCCCCGAAATCGCGATATATGTCCTCCGCCTCGCTGCGCTCCATGACCCTCTCGCCATAAGGCGGGTTCGCCATTATTATCCCTCCGCCGCGTTCCCTCGCGAAAGCCTTTGCGTCCGCGACTTCGAAGCGAATGTGCCCGCTGACGCCGGCGCGTTTCGCATTTGCCTCGGCAATCGCGACATTGCCGGGGTCTATATCGCTTCCACAGATGTCGTAATCGCCGCTAAACTCACGGTCCCGCGCCTCCTGCTTTGCTTCAGCCCAAACGGCCTCCTCGAGCCAGCTCCATTCCTGCGCCGCGAACTTCCGCCCCAGCCCGGGAGCGCGGTTCAGCGCGGCCATGGCTGCCTCTATCGGAATCGTTCCGGAACCGCAGAATGGGTCGCACACTTCCTCCCTGCCCTTGTATCGCGATAACTTGACAATAGCGGCCGCAAGCGTCTCACGCAGAGGCGCCGCGCTGCTCACAGGCCGGTATCCGCGCTTATGCAAGCCTGCCCCTGTCGTGTCGATATAAAGGGTTGCGATATCATTCATTATGGCGAACTGGACCTGGCACTTTGCGCCCGTCTCCTCGATCCATTGCGACTTGCGATGCGGTATAAGGTGTTCTGCGATGGCTTTTTTTATAATCTTCTGACAATCGGGGACAGAATGGAGCTTTGATCCCAGCGAATGCCCTTTTACCGGGAAAGCAGCGTTCTCAGGAATGAACCTCTCCCACGGCATCGCCTTGACGCCCTCGAACAGCTCGTCGAATGTTAACGCGTTGGTGACGCCTGTTATCAGCAGGATCCGCTCGCCGGTACGCAAGTTTATGTTCGCCCGTGCTATCTCCCGTTCATCTCCGCTGAACGTGACCTGCCCATCTCTCGCGCTGACGCTATCCATGCCAAGCCGCCGGAGCTCGTCCGCGCATAACCCTTCAAGGCCGAACAGGCAAGGAACGCAGAAATTATAGCTCATCTCACCCATTGCTTATCCCCTGCTTCTCAGTTCTTCGACCATTTTTGCTATGTCAGGCCTTGCCTCGTCCATTTGCTCGTCCCAGTCCCCCGCGTAATAATACGCGAGGTCGCCCCCCGCTCTGATTCGCTGCACATACCCGTCGAACATCGCATAGTCGCGCTCGTAGACATGAAAACTGTTCGCCCTGTGCGTATAGCTGCCTACAGGCACACCAACCTCGTCTGCAATGCGTTTTTGCAGCATTACAAGCGCAAAAGCATTCATATATGCCGCTTTCGTCGCGTCATTGGAACGAAACAGCACTTTGCAGTGCAGCGCGCCGCCGCGTATGAGGTAATGCGCATGCTGCAGGCACGCGGGAGAGTCAGAGGCGAGGTCGTGCTCATCCCTGACGATAATCACAGCTCTCCTCGAATCCGGATTGCGCTTTAGTTCGCCAATCACCCACGGCACCTGGCTCTCCATGCGCCGGTGATATGTGTACTCCCAGTTCCCGCGCTCTATCTCGAAATCCAGTATGCCATCGAGCAGTTCCTGCCTGTATTGCTCCAACGATCTTGGGTCGCCTATAAACAGCTTGCTTATCATCGGCTCCGCCAGCGCGTTTGCCGCAGCAAAAGTCACGGACGCTTCCTTTTGCCGCGTGTTGTAGTCAGGGCAAGGCATCTCTTCGTGGTTCTCGTGCAGAGCTTCAAGGGCTAGGTGATACGCTTCGGGGAGTGAATCCCCTTGCACAAACAATTCAAACATAATGACCTCCGTACGGGTAAATCATGGTGTCTATCCGCTTCCCTCTAAATTTGCAGATACCTTGGTGTTCTCGTATCGCAGAAAAGCATACTGAATCACGCTTCCTGCGAAAGTGTAACTAAACGTTTCGCTGCGTTCGTAAAGCGCCCAGCCTTCTGCCTCGTCAAGGTTCGGGAAGAAAACGTCGGAATACGGCGAGGCCTCTATCTTCGTAATATACGCATGCTTGCACATCGGCAACAACTGCGCGTACACGTTTTGGCCGCCTATGACGAACACTCTATCCGGATCGTCGCTGCCAATCTCAGCAAGCAGTCGCTCAATGGAAGCGACTACTGTCGCGCTACCTGCTTCGAATACCGCGCTCCGGGTGAGGATGATATTCCTGCGGTCCGGCAGGGGCGCGCCAAAATCCTCGAAAGTCTTTCTACCCGCTATGACTACGCCATTGCGCGTAATCTCCTTGAACCGGCGTCTGTCTTCGGGGATAACTATCTGCTGCGTTCCCCGGAGCCCTATGCCCCAGTCGCTGTTAACGGCTGCGATTGCATTCATATTATGGCATTCCTCGTCGTCAATATAAGGATATATGGTGGCTGTTCAGGTACCCACTACCTCCAGGCGCTTCATTTCATTTCTTTCGCTCGAATGCGCATCCATGCGCATACTCGCGCGCTCCGCATATCATAGTATCACGAAAGTCACGCCGTTATTATGCAGTTCAAGGTCGCTGTCTTTCCTCAGCGCGCCGCAAGCAGCAAAGGCCTTGCGAGTTGCTTCATCGAAAATAGAGAAGACCTCGCCCGGTATGTAATCCTTGATAACGCGCCGGTTTTTCTGGCGCTCAAGGTACTTTCGCACCTCGACCCTAATGGCGCCTCCCTTTCCGGTAGACCCGTAGCCGTGGATAAGCTTGATCGCCGTGACCCCGAAGGCTCCCGCATTCATGATGTTGTACGTAGTCCGCTTTATTGCGTCATCGACAGTAGGCATACCCGCCTTTATGTTAACTTCCCGCAATATGCCTTCCATCTGCACGCACCTCTCGTGACCGCATACGTATTGACAAACCAATTATAATCATGTATTTTGTATATAGCAAGCAAATAATGCGAGCCATGATACGGAGAGGTATCGAAGTGGTCATAACGGGGCTGACTCGAAATCAGTTTGGGAGCAATCCCACGTGGGTTCGAATCCCACCCTCTCCGCCATTAGGAACTAATGCGAACTCTCCCCGATGTTTTTTCGTCGGGGAGACGTTCGCTTTTTCCTTTCCGTTGGTATAAATGGTCGCCACAAATAAAAAACTCAAACGGCAGTTGAATTTTTCAGAAGTTCAAATACGCGGTTATTGTTTTACGGAAGCGTCGGGCGTAAAATATAGTCAGGTGGTGGTTGATAGTGCGTGAGATTTTAGCGGGAAATATATCCCGGTACCGAAAAGATTTAGGCATGACACAAGAAGCCCTTGCGGACAAACTGGGGATAACATTTCAAGCGGTTAGCAAATGGGAAACAGAGCAGACTATTCCCGACACCATGTTGCTTCCAAAACTTGCGCAGACCCTCAACGTCAGCGTCGATAAGCTGTTGGGTTACTCCGCTTTCGGTGGCGACGTTTCGTATTACGAAAACGACTATCGGAGAGAAGAATATTTTTGGGGCGTTCAGCCGTCGAATATGTGTTTGAAAGTATTAGAATTACTGCCGCCGATTCGACCGATTAAGGTTCTTGATATTGGGTGCGGCGAGGGCAAAGACGCTGTGTTTTTTGCTCGTTGCGGATATGACGTGAGTGCCTTTGATATTTCAGAAGCGGGGCTTGAAAAAACGAAACGGCTTGCCGAGCAAGCGCGTGTTCGTGTGCGGACATTCCGCGCCAATATGTGGGATTATCGGCTGGAAGAAAAATATGATGTGCTGTTTTCAAGCGGCGCGCTCCATTATATCAAGTCGGAACTGCGCGACGAGGTAATGGCGAACTATAAATCTCATGTGAATGATAACGGCATTGTGGCTCTGCACGTTTTTGTGGAAAAACCTTTTATCTCGGCACAGCCAGAAAAAGAAGAAAACTCGTTTCACTGGAAGTCCGGGCAACTGTTCACTTATTTTCACGACTGGTACATTGAGCATTGCACCGAATATGTTTTTAATTGCAACTCGTCCGGCATACCTCACCGACACGCAGCCAACCGATTATTTGCGAGAAATTCTAAGGAGATATAGCCGATGGATAAACCGTTTTGGGAACAAACTTATCGTGACGATTCGGTATCCACTTTTGCAAAGGGAGCGACTTCCGATATTGCGGAATACTGGACATTATTCCCCGCAGGTGGAACGGTTTTGGACGTAGGTTGTGGCGAGGGTCGGAACTCTATATTTCTTGCTGAAAAAGGATTTGTTATTGATGCCTTCGACATATCCGAAGCCGGCGTTGAAAAAGCAAAGAGAATTGCGTCCGCTTGCGGGGTTGAGGTAAATTTTGTTTGTCGGAATTTGGCTGCGTTCGTTTTTGAGAAAAAGTATGACGTAATATTATCGCATGGTGTACTGCATTTATGTGAAGAAGCCGACAGAAACGATTTCATTGAACGCGCCAAACAGCATACCTCCGTTGGGGGATACAACGCCATCGGCATATTCACAAATCGGCTGCCAGCAACGCCGGATAACGCACCGTTCACCAAATCGCTTTTTAATGTGGATGAGTTGCCGTCACGTTACGCCGATTGGGAAATTGCACATCATCTTGAAGGTGTATTTGAAGATAGTCATCCCGGCGGTATTCATCATCAACACGCATACGAGAGAATCATAGCAAAGAAGGTTCGGGAGTGATATGAAACATAATGTAAAAATGATTGTGACTGACCTTGACGGTACACTATTGCGGACAGATAAAACCATATCAGAACATACAAAAACCATTCTCAACCGATGCTGTAAAACAGGAATCAAAATTGCTTATGCGACCGGACGAGGAGGGTCAGCGGAAAGAGTTGCTCCCAATGAAATTTTCGATGGTAGAATTTCCATGAACGGAGCCATTGGAAAAATTAAAAACTATATTATTTACGACCGCTTGATACCTTATGAAAAAGCCCGCCCCATTTTAACGGACTGTAATAGTCGAGGAATGAAAATTACATCAGAAATCAGCGGTATGCACTATTCAAATTTCGTTGTTTCGGATATATGGCCACAAATCAAAAATTATGAGATTGTTGACTTCACACAACATGATATGGATGCCGAAAAAATTTATACGCCAAACCCTACACCTGACGATAAATTATTTATAGAGCAACGACTTCCCGATGACCTTTATTTTGTTGTTACCGCCGATGGGACTGGCTATCTTGGTCAGATTATGCACAAAGACGCCACAAAAGCGAAGGCCGTCTCCGCTCTGGCTCAGCATTGGGGTATTTCTCAATCTGAAATTGTTGTTTTTGGTGATGATTTGAATGATATTGATATGCTTACTTACGCTGGTATCGGCGTAGCTATGGGGAACGCGCTTGATAAGGTTAAGGAAGTTTCCGATTGTGTGTGTTTACGCAACGATGATGACGGTGTGGCAAAATGGATTGAAGAAAATATTTTATGACGATTAAAAACAATTTTAGCGTTCCGCAGGAGCGCGCAGCAGACGGCAACGCCGGCTTAACGGAAAAACCATTTTTGGTTTTTCCGAGAGGGTCTGGGATACATCCCAGCAAGCCGCGAGCGGGAATGTGGGC
>Ga0082212_10000444_pt1 | contig 60254 bp, 48 predicted proteins | sample TergutNt197P3_FD_71548 | JGI IMG/M metagenome (GOLD analysis project Ga0082212, IMG submission 71548) | Neocapritermes taracua P3 segment gut microbial communities from Petit-Saut dam, French Guiana - Nt197 P3 | ecosystem: Host-associated > Arthropoda: Insects > Digestive system > Gut ... | reverse complement strand
CAGCAGGATGACATTCGCAAGCCGCTCATCCCCCGTTTGACGTGCGGCGCGGACCTCGTCACGCGCCCGCTCCAGCGTGGCGAACGGCGCCTTCTTTGTGCCGACGTTCGTGTCGCTCCCCTGCGGGGAGACATAGAACCCGAACACATACCGCTCATCCCATTGCTGGTCACCACACCCCGCCAACATCATCAGCCCCAGCGCCACGCCCGACACCCCGATCGCCTTCAACATCGACTCACATTTCATACTCGCTCCTTTTTTTTTGTTAATGATTAGACCTGCTCTAAAACCTGTTTCTCGGTCGTTACGTTCTGCCCGTAATCGCCCGCGCTTAGCCCGGCGAAAGAAAGATCCTCGTCCAAATCCGTCCAGTGCAGCCCGAACGGCGACACCTCGACGCGGTTAAGTTGCGCCTCGCTCCCCTTCGCGAGGCGCGGGTTATGGGCGACCGGAAAGCGTATCTCCAGCCCGCCAGGCATCTTGATTGAGACCGTCCCCCTGCGCACGGTGACGCTTGCGAGATCATTGTCAGGTGAAAAACACATCCCATTTCTCCTTGATGAGCTTGATGTTCTTTTTCGCAAGCTGTTCCGCCTTGCCCAGACTTTTAACGGACATCCCATGCGCTGTTTTTAATGCCACCCCATTACTGATTTCAAACACCGCCTCGCCGCCGTCATACGAAACATGCACATGGACAGGATGATGCTCATTACTGTAAAAAAAGAATCTGAATCCGTCCACCATAAAAACCGTTGGCATGACACTTTTCCTTCTGCAAGACATGAAACATTTAAGATACCCTTATTTCCCCTTGGCGTCAACGCTAATCTCGTGTCCTCTAAAATACAGGGAGCATAGGGGACGTAGGGGACGAAGGTGTTTTCCCCTTCCGCTCACTTCGCCACCTCCACGCGCAGGATGCGCAGGGTGGCGCCGTTGGCGTGGAGGCGGAAGTCGGCGCCGCCGTTCTGGCGGCCGGAGAAGCGGGCGTCGGGGAGGGCGAACGCGGCGGTGCGGGCGGGGCCGTCTTGCGTGACGGCAACGCGCGCCGCGCCTTTGTACGCGGAGGGGATGGGGGGGAGGGTGTCGTCGGCGGAGTCGTACTGGAGGCGGAGGTCGAGGGGCGCGGCGGGGTCGTCGCGGTAGGTCACGCGGATGCGGAGGGGGGTGCCGCCGGGGGCGTCGGGGAGGAAGCCGTCGGCGGCGCCGAAGTAGAGGTACGTGCCGTTGCGCTCTTTGGCGGCGACCCATGCGGGGGGCGCGGCGGTGCGGTCGATGACGGCGCAGCCGTCGCCGGAGGCGCGTCGGCGCAGGCCGTCGGGGGCGTCGGGGGTGGCGGTGACGGTGGGGCGGTCGGCGTAGCGTTTGCCGGCGTCTTGGTTCTGCGGGTCGGACTGCCAGGCGTTGATGAGCCAGAGCAGGGTGGGTATGTCCACGAGCCTGTTGGGGAGGTGGCGGGGGTCGCTGAGGCGGCGGCGGAGTTCGGCGTAGTAGGCGGGCGATTGCAGGATGGAGCGCACGAGGACGAAGTTGGGGGGCGCCTCTTCGAAGAGGTTGCTGACGGCGCTGACGGTGGCGTCGTTGAGGGGGGCGCCGCCGTTGGTGGGGAGGTCGGCGAGCATCTGGGCGAAGGGCATGCCGTCGCGCGCGCCGTGGGGGGCGGGGGCGCGGGAGAGGCCGATGCCGCCGGGCGAGAAGGCCTTGTAGGCGGCGAGCCCGCGCGGGCCGAGGGGCGGGGCGTTGCCGTCGATGTTGAAGCCGGTGACGGTGAGGCCCCAGCGGGTGTACCAGAGGGTGTTGTGCGCGGCCCATGCGTCGAGCGCGTCGGGCAGGCCGGGCGCGGGGCGGGGCGCCTGGAGGAGGGTGGGGTTGAGGTACCCGGCGCCTTCTCCGGCGACGAAGACCTCCCCGTCGGCGCGGGTCTTGCGCAGGTGGTGCATGCCGAAGGGGAAGCGCTGGGCGAGGCTGGGGTTGATCGCCCATGTGAGCGGGAGCGTGCCGCGCGCGGGGTCGTCCCAGATTTTGGGGAAGTGCCAATAGACCCATGCGGCGGAGTCGAAGTCGCCTTGGTAGATGGCGTAGTAGTTGACGGGGAGGAGGCTGCCGTCGGGGGCGAGGGTGCCGTCGCGGATGAGGCGCTCGCGGGTGGGGGGCGGGGCGTTGGGGACGGGCGCGGGGACGGGGTAGTGCTGGTAGAAGGAGGCGTTGGGGAAGGAGGAGTAGCCCAGCGCGTCGGCGTCCATGTAGGCGTTGTGGGCGGACATCACCTCGGCGAATTTCCATTCGGTCGGCACGCCGCCGTGCTTGCCCTTCGCGTCCCAGTGGGGGTTTTTGAAGTCGGTGTACTTGTACGCCCACGGGGGGAAGCCGAAGACCGCGACCATGGGGTCCCCGGCGGCGGCGGCCATGAACTCGCGCAGGGTCCGCAGGTCGGTGCCGGGGGGCTGGCCGGGGTCGTCCACGGGCGCCTCGTCCTCCCAGACGTTCAGGTCAACGATCGCGCCGCGCCGCGCCACGAGGTAGTCCATGTTGTTGACGGTGTGGTTCTGGAGCGCGCCCGCGCGGTGGCACGCGAGCCAGAAGGCGTCGATGTAGTAGCCGAGGATGGAGCGGTCCGTGCGCCCCTTCTTGACAACGTTCTCCAGCAGCCAGATGTAGGCGTCGTTCTTCGCGCTGCCCGTGGACGCGCGCGAGGTCTCGGGGATCGTGCCGTTGCCCGTGAACATGCCCGCGAACGACCGCGCCACGGGCATCGCGCCCGCGCCGGAGGCCAGTTCTGAATAGAGCGACCCCGCGCCTGTGTCGAGGCGGACGGGGAGCAGGCCGTCCGTCCCCGCCAGCGTCATCGCGAGGTTCGAGGTCGCCGGGACGCGCTCGTCCCAGACCGCGAGCCCCTTGGCCGCCGCGCCGAACCGCGCGAGCAAATCGCGGACGCTCCCGGTGCGTTCGACGGGCCGCCCGTCAAGCCACTCGCCCGGCGCGGTCATCCGCGCGAACCAGTAATCGTCCGGCGCGGCGTTGTAGCGCACGAACAGGCGCGGCGCGGCGCGGTTGGCCAGCCCCTGCAGGGCGGTCACGAGCATGACCTCATCGTAATGCCGCCTCAGCGCGGCAGGGTCGCCCGCATCCAGCGCCTCGCGCCGCGGGATGAAATCGAACACGACGACAGGCTCCGCGCCCGCGCCGGACACCGCCGCCAAAAACACCCCCGCCATCGCCAACGCCTGCCTGTATGCCGTCCTCACGCGTCCCTCCCTTTTTTGCGTTTCAGTATCCCATACCCGCACGTCCCGCATCAAGCACATTTTCGCGCGTGTTTCCTATGCGCGCGAATAGCCACTTATTTCCCCTTGACTCTCTGAGGACGAAAGATGTACACTTCCCTTATCTGGAAAAAGGCAATGAGCACACGGGTAGAGGAATGTGATTTCTTGGTGGTGGGCAGCGGCATCGCGGGGCTGATGAGCGCGTTGCACCTGGCGGCGCACGGGCGCGTGCTGCTGGTGACGAAGAAGCGTCTGAATGATTGCAACACGAATCAGGCGCAGGGCGGTATCGCGTGCGTGGTGGATGATGTCGCGGACAGTTTCGACCAGCATGTGCGCGACACGCTCGTGGCCGGCGCGGGGCTGTGCAGGGAGGATGTCGTGCGGAAGGTCGTGGCGGGCGGTCCGGCGCGGATCGCGGAGCTCATCGCGCTGGGCGTGCGCTTCAAGCGCCGTGACGACGGCTCGCGCCAGTACGACCTCGGGCGCGAGGGCGGGCACACTCAGCGGCGCATCCTCCACGCGGGCGACAGGACGGGCCAGAAGCTCGAGTCCGTGCTGGTGCGGCGCGTGCTGGCGCATCCCAATATCCAGACGCTCGAATACGCCATGGTCATCGACCTGATCACCACGCGCTGGCTGAAGCGCCCCGGCGAGAACCGCTGCGTGGGCGCGTACATCCTCGACCAGAAGACGAGCGAGATTTACGCCGTGCGCACGCCCTGCACCGTCCTTGCGACAGGCGGGTGCGGGAAGGTCTATCTCTACACCTGCAACCCGGACATCGCGACGGGCGACGGCATCGCGCTCGCGTGGCGGGCCGGGGCGCGCGTCGCCAACATGGAGTTCATCCAGTTCCACCCGACGTGCCTCTACCACCCGCAGGCCAGGCGCTTCCTCATCAGCGAGGCCGTGCGCGGCGAGGGCGCGGAGCTGACCGATGCCGACGGCCGGCCGTTCATGGGCGACTACGACCCGCGCGGTGCGCTCGCGCCGCGTGACGTCGTGGCTCGCGCCATCGACTCCGAGATGAAGCGCACGGGCGCGCCGTACTGCTGCCTCGACATCCGCCATAAGTCACGCGCGTTCCTGAAAGGCCGCTTCCCGAAGATTTACGAGACGTGCCTCTCGTTCGGCATCGACATCGCCAAGGACCTCATCCCCATCGTGCCGTCCGCGCACTACTGCTGCGGCGGCATACAGGCCACGGTGGACGGCGCGACATCCCTCCCCGGCCTCTCGGCCGTGGGCGAGACGGCCTGCACGGGCCTGCACGGCGCAAACCGCCTCGCGAGCAACTCGCTGCTGGAGGCCGTCGTCGGCGCGCACGAGACGGCGAACCGCCTCGTGAACGCGCCCGAACGCCTCCCCGCCAAGCTCCGCATCCCGGACTGGGAATACGGCACCGCCGTCGCCAGCGACGAGGCCGTCATGGTCGCGCACAACTGGATGGAGGTGCGCACGTGCATGTGGGACTACGTCGGCATCGTGCGCACGAGCAAGCGCCTGACGCGCGCGCGCAACCGCATCCGCAACCTGCGCCGCGAGATCCGCGCGTACTACTTCGACTACCTCGTCACGGCGGACACGCTGGAGTTGCGCAACCTCGCGCTCGTGGCCGATCTCATCATCCGCAGCGCCATGCGCCGCCGCGAGAGCCGCGGCCTGCACTACACCCTCGACTACCCCGGCGCCCTGCCTCGTGCGCACGACACCGTCTTGCCCGGACGCGACAAATGAGAAAAGTACCAGTCCCGCTGTTTACAGCGGAGAGTCTATGAACGCGAAACAGAAAATCTGGCAGGACGCTTTGACCCGCCTCCGCGCACTCGATGCGGCGTGGGCGGATGAGGCGCAACGCCACGCCGGGATTCTGGACTGCAAAGACTGGATGGCGGCGCAGGAGGCGGTGCCACGGCTTGCGGCGTTGGCGCGGCAGATGACCCCCGGCATGTCGCGCTGCCAGTTCTGGTGCGTGCTGGTGCCGGTCGAGCGCGAGGTGTCGCGCTGCAAGGTCACGGACATCGACATCCTCGACCACGACCTCCCGCCTGACGCGCCCGCGGCCGCGCAGGTGATGCCCGTGACCGTCGTGCTGGACTGCATCCGCTCCGCGTTCAACGTCGGCGGCATCTTCCGCTCCGCCGAATGTTTCGGCGTGGCGGAGATCATCCTCTGCGGCTACACCCCATTGCCGACGCAAACGCAAGTCGCCCGCGTCGCGCTCGGCACGGAGCGCAGCGTCGCGTGGCGACACGCCGAGGACATCCGCCAGGCCATCGCCTCGCTCAAAGCGCAAGGCATCCGCTGCTACGCCCTCGAGACCGTCGCCAACGCAACGGACATCGGCGCGACCGCATGGCAATTCCCCTGCGCGCTCATCCTCGGCAACGAACGTTTCGGACTCGACGCCGAGACCGTCGCCGCCTGTGACGCCATCGTGCGCATCCCGTGCTTCGGCCGTAAGAACTCGCTCAACGTCGTGAGCGCCTTCACCGTCGCCGCCTACGAGGCGCGGCGGAAATTCGGGTAGGGCGGCGGCATCCCGCCGCACTCCATAAGGGGCATTGCCCCGTAGCGCATTTCACTTGGACGTTGGATATTCCCTGTTGGTTATTGGATATTCCCGAGGGCTTGCAACCTAATTTTTCATTCCTCACCCTTCCAAGAGGTTGACTGGAGCGCGCAAATCCGATATGATGATATTTTCTTTGAAAAGGAGGCATACATGAACGTCAACAGAAGAGCTTTCGTGAAAAACACCGCGCTGGCGAGCGTCAGCATCGCCGCGAGCGGGAAATTGTTCGGGCAGGACGCGCCGTCCAACACGGTGCGCATCGCTGTCATGGGCTGCCACAGGGGCGGCCGCGGGTTCGGCCTGATGAAGACCCTCATGTCCAACGCGGGCGTCGAGATCGCCGCCGTGTGCGACGTGGACTCGCGCGCGCTCGCCGCCGCGTCGGAGGAGGTGCAGAAGGTCTCGGGCAAGGCCCCCAAGGCCGACGCCGACATCCGCAGGCTGCTGGAGGACAAGAGCATCGACGGCGTGCTGTGCGCCGCGCCCGACCACTGGCACGCGCCCGCCGCGCTCATGGCGATGAAGGCCGGCAAGGCCATCTACGTCGAGAAGCCCGTCTCGCACAACCCGCGCGAGGGCGAGATTCTGGTCGAGGCCGCGAAGAAGTACAACGCCATCTTTCAGGTCGGTACGCAGCGGCGCTCCGCCCCCGTGTACCACGCGCTCCTCAAGGATTTGAAAGGCCTCATCGGCGAGCCGCGTTTTGCGCGGTGCTGGTATGCGCGGCGGCGCGGTCCCATCGGCAACGGCAAGGTCGTCCCCGTACCCGACTGGCTGAACTGGGATCTGTGGCAGGGCCCAGCGCCGCGCCGCGAGTACCTCAGCAACGTCGTGCATTACGACTGGCACTGGCGTTGGCACTGGGGCACGGGCGAGAGCGGCAACAACGCCACGCACACCCTCGACGTCGCACGGTGGATGCTGGGGCTCGACTACCCGCAGCGCGTCACCAGCGGCGGCGGCCGCCTCTTCTACGGCGGTGACGACTGGGAGGCCTACGACACGCAGACCGCCACCTTCGAGTTCCCCGGCCAGAAGTTCATCACGTGGGAGGGCCTGTCCTCGCTCGAGAACAACCCGCCCTACGGCATCGGCGCGGGGCTAATCATCTACGGCCTCGAGGGCGCAATCCTCGTCGAGAGCGACACCGTCTGCCGCCAGTTCGACAAGAAGGGCAAGGAGGTGCAGAAGTGGAGCTCCGCGAACGCCACCGAGGGGTACGACCCCAACAACTCCGTCAACCCGACGGCCGCGCTCGACCCCCTGCACATCGGCAAGTGGATCTCCTGCATCCGCCGCAAGGACACGGCCACCGCCGCGCCCGCCGCCGACGCGCACAAGAGCACCTTCCTCACGCATCTGGCGAACATCGCCCAGCGCACGGGCGAGACCATCCGCCTCGACCCCGCCACCGGCCAGCTCACGAGCGGCAGCCCCGGCAAAGACCTCTGGGCGCGCGAGTACGAGAAGGGCTGGGAGATGACGGTGTAGAGGGAGTCATGCCTGTTTTCGACAAATTGTCGCAACACAAGATTGTCCCGGTCATCGCGATTGATGACGTTGCCCATGCGCTGCCGCTGGCGGAGGCGCTGATGGCGGGGGGGCTGCCGGTGGCGGAGGTGACGTTCCGCTCGCCCGTGGCGGCGGAGGTCATCCGCGTGATGACGCGGGCGTTCCCGCAGATGACCGTGGGCGCGGGGACGGTGCTGTCGGCGGAGACGCTGGACCTGGCGCGGGCGAGCGGCGCGGCGTTCGCTGTCGCGCCGGGGCTGAACCCGCGTGTGGTCGCGCACGCGGCGGCGCGGGGCTTCCCGTTCATGCCGGGGGTGGCGACGCCGTCGGACATCGAGGCGGGGCTGGCGCTGGGTTGCACGACCTTGAAGTTTTTCCCGGCGGAGGCGCTGGGCGGCGTGAGGATGCTGTCCGCGCTCTCCGCGCCGTACCTGCACACGGGCGTGAGGTTCATGCCCACGGGCGGCGTCACGGCGGCGAACGTGAGGGACTACCTCGCGCTCCCGGCCGTGCTGGCGGTCGGCGGCACGTGGATCGCGCGGAAGGAGGATATGGCCGCGGGGCGGTGGGCGGCCGTCGCCGCCAACTGCGTTGCGGCAAGGGCGGGGATGGGGGACTCGACTGAAATCGGCTGAAGCCGACGGACATCGACTGAAGTCGAAATCGGTCGAGCCTTTCGGCTTCAGTTGATCTCAGTCGATTCCAGTCGGCTTCAATCGGCAACACGAATCAACTCGAAACTCAAAAAAAGGACTTTCCAAATGGCGGTGCTAAAAATCAAGGGCCCTGCGGAGTGCGCGTTCGACGCGGTGTCGCTGGGGGAGGTGATGCTGCGGCTGGACCCGGGCGATATGCGGATCCGCGTGGCGAGGTCGTTCCGGGTGTGGGAGGGCGGCGGCGAGTACAACGTGGCGCGGGGGCTGCGGAAGTGCTTCGGGCTGCGGACGGCGGTGGTGACGGCGTTCCCGGAGAATGACGTGGGGCGGCTGGCGGAGGATTGCGTCTTGCAGGGGGGCGTGGACACGTCGCTGGTGCGGTGGGTTCCGTTCGATGGCACGGGCGCGGCGTCGCGCGTGGGGCTGAACTTCACGGAGCGCGGTTTCGGCGTGCGCGGCGCGTTGGGGGTGAGCGACCGCGCGGGTTCGGCGGCGGCGCGGATGCGCCCGGGGGAGGTGGACTGGGAGGCGCTGTTCGGCGCGCGCGGCGTGCGGTGGTTTCACACGGGGGGGATCTTCGCGGCGTTGTCCGCGACCACGCCGCAGGTGGCCGAGGAGGCGATGCTCGCGGCGCGTCGGCACGGGACGGTGGTGTCGTATGATTTGAATTACAGGCCGTCGCTCTGGAAGGCGAACGGGGGGCTGGCGGCGTGCCGGGAGGTGAACCGCAGGCTGGCGCGTCATGTGGATGTGATGATCGGCAACGAGGAGGATTTCACGGCGTGCCTAGGGCTGGAGGTCGAGGGTGCGGATGAGGGCCTGACGGCGTTGCCGAGGGAGGGGTTCAGGCGGATGATCGCGTGCGCGGCGGGGGCGTTCCCGAACCTGCGCGTGTGCGCGACGACGCTGCGCAAGGTGACGAGCGCGACGCTGAATGACTGGGGCGCGGTGTGCTGGCATGACGGCGCGTTCCATGAGTCGGCGGAGATGAAGGACCTGATGATTTACGACCGCGTGGGCGGCGGCGACAGTTTCGCGTCGGGGCTGGCGTATGGGTTCCTGGCGCACGGCGACGCGCAGAGGGCGGTGGATTACGGCTGCGCCCACGGGGCGCTGGCGATGACCACGCCGGGCGACACGTCGATGGCATCAAGAGAGGAAGTGGAGAAACTGATGAAAGGAGGCGGCGCGCGCGTTGTGCGCTGATGAACGATGGATACGATTGACACGGCTGACCGGCAAGCCTATCGCCGGATGACGACGGATGAGCAGCGCGCGCATTTCCTGCGCGAGGGGTTGTTTGTGGTGGGGAAGTTGAACGCGGTGTATTCGGATGTGGACAGGGCGGTCGTGGTGACGGCGGTCCCGACCGCGAGGGCGCTGGAGTTGAAGGGCGGCAAGGAGATGGCGTGCGCGTTCTTCCATGAGCGCCGCGAGTCGGGCGTCATCAACCTCGGCGCGGAGGGTAAAGTCACGGTGGACGGGAAACGTTACACGCTCGCGCCGCGCGAGTGCCTGTACATCGGCAGGGGCGCGAAGAAGGTGAGTTTCGCCAGCAGATCCGCGAAGAGCCCCGCGCAGTTTTATCTGGTGTCCTATCCCGCCCACGCCGTTTACCCCACGGCACACGCGACGCTCGCGCAAGCTAACCGCGTCGCGCTGGGGTCGCAGAAGGATGCGAACGCGCGGGTGATTTATCAGTTCATCCGTCCGGGGCGCGTCGCGAGCTGCCAGCTGGTGATGGGCTTCACGGAGTTGCAGGAGGGGTCGGTCTGGAACACCTACCCGCCGCACACGCACGACCGCCGCACGGAGGTCTATTGCTACTTCGATTTGCCCGAGGGCGGGCGCGTCGTCCACCTCTACGGCGAGCCTTCCGAGACGCGGCATCTGGTGCTGAAAGAGAAGGATGTCGTGTTCTCCCCCGCATGGTCCATCCACAGCGGCGTCGGCACGGGCGCGTACCGCTTCGTGTGGGCGATGGGCGGCGAGAACCAAGTGTTCGAGGACATGGATCCGGCAGCAATCAGGTAGGAAGTTCGGAGTTAGAAGTTCGGAGTTAAAACTAATCACTAGTCACTGACCACTAACCACTGATCACTGACCACTAATCACTAACCACTGTATGCCAGACAATAAAAAAGAGCAGGAGCGGGCGGAGCTTCACCGCGCGATATGGAAAATCGCCGACGATCTGCGCGGGAGCGTGGACGGCTGGGATTTCAAGCAGTACATTCTCGGCATGATGTTCTACAGGTACATCTCCGAGAACCTGACCGGCTACCTGAACGCCAACGAGCACGCGACGGGCAACACGGCGTTTGACTACGCGAGACTCGCCGACAAAGACGCGGAGTTTGAGCGCGCCGAGATTGTCGAGACAAGGGGCTTTTTCATTCTGCCGAGCCAGCTGTTCGAGAACATCTGCAAGAAGGCGAAAACCGACGCGAACCTGAACGAGACGCTTGAAGCGGTTTTCAAAGCCATCGAGGCTTCGGCGCAAGGCACGAAAAGCGAGGAGAATTTCAGGGGGCTGTTCGAGGATCTGGACGTCAACAGCAACAAGCTCGGCGCGACGGTCACGAGGCGCAACGAGCGGCTCGTCAAGCTGCTCGACGGCGTGGCGGAGATGAAGCTCGCGGGATTGCAGGATAACACGATCGACGCGTTCGGCGACGCATACGAGTTTCTGATGAGCATGTATGCCAGCAACGCGGGCAAGAGCGGCGGCGAGTTCTTCACGCCGCAGGAAGTCTCCGAGCTTCTGACGCGGCTGGCGCTCGCCGGGAAAACCGAAATCAACAAGGTCTATGACCCCGCCTGCGGCTCGGGTTCGCTGCTGCTGAATTTCGCAAAGATACTCGGCAAGGGCAACGTGCGGCAAGGCTTTTTCGGGCAAGAGATAAACATCACGACGTATAACCTCTGCCGCATCAATATGTTTCTGCACGATATAGAGTACACCGATTTCAGCATCGGGCACGGCGACACGCTGACCGACCCCCTGCATTGGGACGACGAGCCGTTCGAGGCGATCGTCTCCAACCCGCCCTATTCGATCAAGTGGGACGGCGACGGCAACCCGATACTCATCAACGACCCGCGCTTCTCGCCCGCCGGAGTCCTCGCGCCCAAGAGCAAAGCCGACATGGCGTTCATCATGCACAGCCTGTCATGGCTCGCGACGAACGGCACGGCGGCGATCGTCTGCTTCCCCGGCATCCTGTACCGTGGCGGCGCGGAGCAGAAAATACGGAGATACCTCATCGACAACAACTACGTCGACTGCGTCATACAGCTGCCCGACAACCTGTTCTTCGGGACCAGCATCGCCACGTGCATCATGGTCCTGAAAAAGAGCAAGCGCGACAACAAAGTGCTCTTCATCGACGCATCGCGCGAGTGCATCAAGATCACCAACAGCAACAAACTCACCGCCGCCAACATCAGCAAAGTCCTCGACGTTTTCACCAAGCGCGAGGACGCGGAATATATCGCCAAGCTCGTTTCAAGCGGCGACATCGAGGCGCAGGGCTACACGCTCTCCGTCTCGACCTACGTTGAGAAAGAGAACACGACCGAAGTGGTGGACATCCTCAAGCTCAACGCCGAGATCGAGCGCATCGTCACACGCTCCGACGCGCTCCGCAAAGACATCACAGCAATCATCCAAGAAATCGAGGGGGGCGCAAACAATGAAAAATGATTTGACGCTTTACGGCTCTTTTATCAAGGAGATTAAAGAGCTTGTTTATCGCCGCCAGTATGAGGCGCTGAAACATGTCAACACCGAGTTGATGCAGCTCTACTGGGAAATAGGGGGAGAAATCACCCGTCAGCAACACCAAAAGGGTTGGGGAAAATCCGTCGTCGAGGTCTTGGCAAAGGAGTTACAGAAGGAGTTTCCCGGCGTACAGGGCTTTTCGGCGCGAAATCTCTGGCTTATGCGTGATTTTTACCGAGAATACTCACCTAGCTCAAATCTGCAACCGACGGTTGCAGATTTAGGTGGTTCAAATCTCGCACAATCAGCGCGAGATTCAGGAAAAGCAAAACGGAACCCATCGGCTTCAGTTTCTGGCAATTCAAATCTGCCGCCATTGGCAGCAGAAATTAGCTGGTCAAAAAACATCGTCATCATGCAGAAATGCAAAGACCAGCTCCAACGCGAATTCTACATTCGGATGACCAAGCGTTACGGGTGGACAAAGGATGTCTTGATCAACAACATCGAGAACAGGGCGTTTGAGAAACATCTCACCAATCAAACTAATTTCGATGACACCCTGCCCGAAAAATACAGGCTGCAAGCCAAACTCGCAGTAAAGGACGATTATAACTTTGATTTCCTTGAGATGGGCGTTGAACACAGCGAGGCGGAACTTGAAGCCGCCATCATCAACAATATCCGTGTGTTCCTGATTGAGATGGGAGGCGAATTCGCATTTATTGGCAACCAGTACCTTTTGCCCGTCGGCAGCGAGAATTACTATATAGACCTCCTGCTTTATCACAGGCGATTGAAAAGCCTTATCGCCATTGAGTTGAAGGTTGGGAACTTCACGCCGGAGTTTGCGGGCAAAATGCAATTTTACCTGACCGCCCTTGATGAGACAAAAAAGCTCCCGGATGAAAATCCTTCCATCGGGATAATTATTTGCAAAAGCAAAGAACGCACCATTGTTGAATACGCACTAAAAAGCTCCGACAAGCCCATTGGCGTGGCGACTTATTCATATTATGACAATCTGCCGGAAGAAATGTGCTTGCTACTTCCGTCACCGGAAGCAATCGCGGCGATCATCAGGGAAATCGAGGGGGGCGCGTGACATGAGCAAGGGAACAATGCCTGACTTTGACGAATACAAACGGCTCGGCGAACCCGAAAAGCGCGAGAAAGCCGAGAACTGGCGGGTCGCGATCGGGTTGCAGCAGGTTGACGGCTTAACGCCGTCCGAATATCTTTTTGACCTCGCCCAAAAGAACATCGAGGGTGAACTGACCATCGGCGAGGTCAAGGAACGCCTGAGAAGTTATTACGAGGCAATGCCCCAAAAGGACGGCGATACCGAGCGGCAGGACGAAGCCGACAAGGTCTCCGCGCATAAGCCTGACCCGGTAAACTCGATTGTCTGCACAGCAAACGCCACTGTAAAACCGAGAAACGCCACTGTAACCCCTCAAAATGATACTGTAAATCGAAAAAATGATACTGTAAATCAGAAAAATGATACTGTATTTGACTTAATCCGAAAGAATCCGCACATTACCGCCGCCCTGCTCGCGGCACAAACAGGGCTTGGCGTAGCGACCGTAAAGCGCCACGTCAAAAAATTAAAGGACGGCGGAGAAATTGAGCGTGTCGGCTCCGATAAGGCTGGCTATTGGAAAGTCAAGGGGGGACGGCAATGAGTCACGAGAATAGAAGCGAAATCATCATTTACCAGGCAGAGGACGGGCAGACGAAAATAGACGTTTTGTTTAGCGACGACAACGTCTGGCTGCCGCTTGACAAAATCGCAAAACTTTTCGCCCGTGACAAATCCACGATTTCGAGGCACATTAAAAACATTTTCGGGGACGGAGAGCTTGAGCAGGATTCAGTTGTTGCAGATTTTGCAACAACTGCTGCAGACGGGAAAACGTATCAAGTGGATTATTATAGCCTTGAGGTAATAATCGCCGTGGGTTACCGCGTAAAATCACAGCGCGGCGTCCAATTCAGAAAATGGGCGACCATGATATTGAAAGAATATATGCGCAAGGGTTTTGCGCTGAACGACGACGTGCTTAAAAAAGCCGGGGGGGGCGATTACTGGCGTGAGCTGCTGAACCGCATAAGGGACATCCGCTCTTCCGAAAAGGTCTTGTACCGGCAGGTTTTAGACCTTTACGCGACAAGCATGGACTATAACCACAAGCAGAGCGAAACGCTTAAATTTTTCAAAATCGTTCAAAACAAACTGCACTTTGCCGTCAGCGGGCAGACCGCACCCGAACTCATTTCAGGCAGGGTCGACCATAAAAAGCCGTTCATGGGATTAACGGTTTTCGAGGGGACGAGACCACGCAAAGACGAAGTCACCATTGCGAAAAACTATTTGCATAAAAATGAACTGCTTGACCTCAACAGTATGGTTTCCGCATTCTTTGACCTTGCCGAAATGAAGGCAAGGCGCAGGGAGCCGATGTATATGAAAGACTGGGTTGCGGAGCTTGACCGATTCTCCGCCATGTACGGGAAGGGCATCCTGAAAGGCGCGGGGCAAGTCACACACGAGGCGGCGGTTCAAAAAGCTGAAACCGAGTACGAGCAATACCGGACGCTGGTCGCAGGTGAATTGTCGCCCGTGGAGCAAGCGTACTTGGACGCTCTTAAAGGTCTCCAGAAACGGATAGGGCGCAAAGGCAAAAAAACGGGGGACGGCAATGAGTAGGCTCGACGATCTGATAAAAGCGCTCTGCCCCGAGGGCGTGGAGTTTAAGACGCTGAGAGAGGTTTGCCATATTTCACGCGGTCGCGTAATGTCAAAGGATTTTTTGCGAGATAACGCGGGGAAATATCCAGTATATTCGTCGCAAACAGCCAATAATGGTATTTTTGGATATATAAATACCTACGATTATGACTTTGAATCTATTACATGGACAACAGACGGAGCGAACGCAGGTTCGGTATTCTATCATAATAACGAACAATTCAGTATTACAAACGTATGCGGATTATTAAAAATAAAAGACAACAAACTATTTAATACACGCTTTATATTCTATGTTTTGCAAATTGTCGCCAAGGGATACGTTTATTCGGGAATGGGCAACCCCAAATTAATGAGCAATGTGGTTTCGACAATAAAAATCCCCCTCCCGCCCCTGCCCGTGCAAGAGGAAATCGTGCGGATTTTAGATGCGTTCACGGAGTTGCAGACAGCACTGCAAGCGGAGCTGCAGGCGGAGCTTGCGGCGCGTAAAATCCAATATGAGTTTTACAGGAACTCACTGCTGAGCTTCGATAAAATGCTTGACAAGGGTATGGGGGCAAATTATGATATAATTTCAGAATTACAGAGGGCAGAGGGCAGAGGGCAGAGGGCAGAGGGCAGAGGGCAGAGGGCAGAGGGCAGGAAAGCGGCGTAAGGTGGGTGAAGATGAGTGAGGTTGCTTTCTATTCAGAATTACGAATCAATACTTCCCAAGTAAATGCGGACAACTATGTCGGCGTAGATAACTTATTGCCCGATAAACACGGGAAAGTCGCGTCCTGTTGTGTTCCGACAAAAGGCAATTTGATTGAATATCGAATCAACGATGTATTAATCGGAAACATTCGCCCATACCTGAAAAAGATATGGTTTGCAACCCATGACGGGGGAACCAACGGCGATGTTTTGACAATCCGAATAAAGGAGCAATCCAGCGCAGATTTGTTGCCAAAATATTTTTATTATTTGCTCGCTTCCGATGACTTTTTCGACTACGACACACAATATTCAAAGGGGGCAAAAATGCCACGAGGCGATAAAACGGCTGTAATGAAATATTCAATCCCTATCCCTCCGCTCGCCGAACAGGAACGCATCGTCGCCATCCTCGACAAGTTTTCCGCGCTGGCAAACGATTTGACGCAGGGCTTGCCCGCCGAGATTGAGGCGCGGCGTAAGCAATACGAGTTTTACCGGGACAAACTTTTGACGTTTAAGGAGAGTGCATCATGAGCAAAACCTCAATCCGCTTTTTTGACAACAAGGAAGTCCGCGCCGTTTGGGACGAGGGGAATAATAAATGGTGGTTCAGCGCCGTTGACATTTGCGCCGTGTTGAGCGACAGCGAAGACCCGCGGAATTATTGGTATGTGTTGAAAAACCGCCTGAAAAACCAAAACGCCCAACTCCTTACAAACTGTAAGGGGTTGAAAATGGTCGCGCCCGACGGCAAATCGCGTTTGACAGACTGTTTTGACGACGCGGGCATAAAAGAACTCGCGAAAACATTTCCGGGCAGGGAAGCCAACCGCTTCCTCGAATGGTTCACTTATTCGCCCGAAACCATTGACGGCAAAAGCAAGACAAAGGCGTATGCGCTTTTTGAGAGCGGGCTGTTAAACGGTCTCGAGCCGGGGAGCGTCAAATGCCTGCAACAGATACACGCCTATATCTTCGGCGGGCTGTATGATTTCGCGGGGCAGATTAGGTCGCTGAACATCAGCAAGGGCGGGTTCACGTTCGCGCCCGCGCAGTATCTGGCGCACAGCCTGCAACAGATCGAGCGGATGCCGGAAACGACATTCGACGAGATCATGGACAAGTACGTTGAGATGAATGTCGCCCACCCTTTCATGGAAGGCAACGGGCGCAGCACACGGATATGGCTTGACCTGATGTTCAAGCGGACTCTCAAGAAGTGCGTGGACTGGAGCAAAATCGACAAGAAGGATTACCTGGGCGCGATGAGCAAAAGCCCGTCCAACCCGACGGTTATAAAATCGCTTGTGAAAGACGCGCTGACGGGAAAAATCGCCGACCGCGAAACATTCATGAAGGGCATTGATTATTCGTATTATTATGAGGAGACGATGGACGTTTTTTAATGCATAATGCATAATTCATAATGCATAATTGAGAATGCATAATTCGTAATGCATAATTGGAGGGGTTGAGTATGAGAGAGAATGTTGTCCAGATGAAAAGCAAGGCGTTTGCCGTTAGGGTTGTAAGGCTATACCAATATTTATCTGAAAGCAGAAAGGAGTTTGTTTTGTCAAAGCAATTGCTGAGATGCGGAACAAGCATAGGGGCAAATGTAAAAGAGGCAATCAGAGGGCAAAGCAAGGCGGATTTTTCCGCAAAGATGAATATTTCACTCAAAGAGGCAAGCGAATCAGAATATTGGCTTGAATTATTATACGAAACTGGCTTTTTAACTGAAAAAGAGTTCACTAGCATTGTCGCTGAGTGTACAGAACTTATTAAGCTGCTAACGTCCATTGTCAAAACTAGCCGAAAGGAATGACAGTGTGTAATGCATAATGCATAATTCATAATGCATAATTGAGGGGAGTATGAGAGAATGTTGTTCAAATGGTAAGGATTGTTATCATCGCCAAGAAACCGCAGAAAGGATTCATTATGCATTATGAATTATGCATTATGAATTATAACCCATGAATTACAACATTATAGCGTCGATGAGCGAGGCTACCGTCGTTGCCGAATACAGTTCCGTGTACAGGACGGCGGCGGATTACCAGAGCGAGGCGGAGCTTGAAAATGATTTGATAAACCAGCTTATCGGGCAGGGGTACGAGTACATCAACGCGACCGATGAGGCGGCGCTCATCGGCAACCTGCGCCGCCAGTTGGAGCGCTTGAACAACTACGCTTTTTCGGATGATGAGTGGAGGCGGTTTTTCAGCGCGAGCCTCGCCAACGCGAATGAGGGTATCGTGGAGAAAACGCGCAAGATACAGGATGACCACATTCAAATCTTGAAGCGTGACAATGGCGGTACGAAGAACATCTACCTTATCGACAAAAAAAATATACACAACAACCATTTGCAGGTGTTGAGCCAGTACACTGTAGGGGCGACCGATCCCGGTCGCCCGCCGATGCGCGAGAACCGCTATGACGTGACGGTTCTGGTCAACGGGCTGCCGCTCGTGCACATCGAGTTGAAGCGGCGCGGGGTGGAAATACGCGAGGCGTTCAACCAGATAAAGAGGTATCAGCGAGAGAGCTTCTGGGCGGCTTCGGGGCTTTACGAATACGCGCAGATTTTCGTCATCAGCAACGGGACGCACACGAAATATTATTCCAACACCACGCGCAATCAGCACGTCAGGGAGGCGGGCGAAAACGAGCGGCGCAAGAGCAAAAAGACGAGCAACAGCTTTGAGTTCACGAGCTTTTGGGCGGATGCGAAAAACAAGGTGATTCCTGACCTCACGGACTTCACAAAGACGTTTTTCGCCAAGCACACGATCCTCAACATCCTGACGCGCTATTGCGTGTTCACGTCGGAGGAGATGCTGCTCGTCATGCGCCCGTACCAGATCGCGGCGACGGAGCGGATCCTCAACCGCATCGAGATTTCGACCACCTATAAAAAGCTGGGGACGACGGACGCGGGCGGCTATATCTGGCACACGACGGGGAGCGGCAAGACGCTGACGAGCTTCAAGACGGCGCAGCTCGCGACGAGCCTCAGCCACATCGACAAGGTGCTGTTCGTCGTGGACCGCAAGGACCTCGACTACCAGACGATGAAGGAGTATGACCGCTTCGAGAAGGGCGCGGCGAACGGCAACACTTCGACGGCGATATTGAAACGCCAGCTTGAAAACCCGAACGCGCGGATTATCATCACCACGATTCAGAAGCTCGACATCTTCATCACGAAAAACAAGGGGCATGATGTTTTCAAAAAGCACATCGTCCTGATTTTCGACGAGTGCCACCGCTCGCAGTTCGGCGAGATGCACCGCAACATCACGCGGGCGTTCCGGCACTATCACATTTTCGGGTTCACCGGCACGCCGATATTCCCGTCCAACGCGGGCAGCAGGGCGAGCGCCCTGCCGCAAACCACAGAGCAAGCGTTCGGCGACAAGCTGCACTCCTACACAATCGTGGACGCGATAAACGACAGGAACGTCTTGCCGTTCCGCATCGACTTCATCAACACCGTGAAGGTCAAGCCGGACGCGAAGGACGGCAAGGTGCGGGCGATTGACACGGAAAAGGCATTGAACGCGCCCGGGCGCATCGCGGAGGTGACAAGGTACATTCTCGAACACTTCGACCAGAAAACCTACCGCAACCAAAGCCGCTCGCATTTCATGCACCGCGTCATTCAGAACGTGGAGGCGATGGCGGCGTCGAAGCACAACACCGTTTCGGAAAGCAAGGCGGCGCAACGGGTAAACGGCTTCAACGCGATTTTCGCGGTCAGCGGGATACCCGCCGCCAAACTGTATTACACGGAGTTCATGCGGCAACTCGCCGAACGCGGGCGCAGGTTGAACGTGGCGACGATATTCAGCTACAACGCGAACGAGGAGGACATCGAGGAGGGCTTCCCCGACGAGGGCTTCGATAACGGCAAGCTCGACAAACAGTCCCGCGATTTTCTGGAGGCTTGCATTGCCGACTACAACGAAATGTTCGGCGTGAGCTACGACACGTCCAGCGACAAATTCCAGAACTACTACAAGGACGTTTCCATGCGGGTCAAGAACCGCGAGCTTGATTTGCTCATCGTCGTCAATATGTTCCTGACGGGTTTTGACGCCACCACGCTCAACACGCTGTGGGTGGACAAGAACCTGCGCCAGCACGGGCTGATTCAGGCGTTCTCGCGCACGAACAGGATACTCAACTCGGTCAAGACATTCGGCAACATCGTGTGCTTCCGCGATTTGAAGCAAGCGACGGACGACGCCATCGCGCTCTTCGGCGACCGCGAGGCGGGCGGCATCGTGCTGCTCAAAGCATACAATGATTACTATCTCGGGTACACCGAAAAGGGCAAGCGGAAACCCGGCTACAAAGACCTCATCGAAATGATTTTATCCGAGTACCCGCTTGGTGTGCCGATTACGGGCGAGGAAGCGAAAAAGGGCTTCATACGCCTGTTCGGCGGCATTTTGAGGCTGCGGAACATCCTGACGGCGTTTGACGAGTTCGCGGGCAACGAGATACTCAGCGCGCGCGATATGCAGGATTACCAAAGCGTGTATCTCAACCTGCATCAGGAGTTCACGCTCGATAAAAATACGGGCAAGGAAAATATCAACGACGACATCGTTTTCGAGATCGAGCTTGTCAAACAGATTGAGGTCAACATCGATTATATCCTCATGCTTGTGGCGAAATACCATGCGTCGAACTGCAAGGACAAGAGCATCCTGAGCGACATAGACAAGGCGATCGGCTCCAGCCCCGAGCTGCGGAACAGGCGCGAACTGATCGAAAGTTTTGTCGCGCAAATAAACGCCGACTCCAGCATCGACGAGGATTGGCGCGCGTTTGTGGCGAAGCGGAAAGAGCAAGACCTTGACGCAATCATCGCCGAGGAAAACCTCAAGCCAGAGGAGACAAGGAAATTCATGGACGGCGCGTTCCGTGACGGCACCCCGAAAACGACGGGGACGGAGATCGACAGGATACTGCCGCCGATGCCGAGGTTTTCAAGCGGCGGTGAACGAACCAAAAGGAAGCAAGACGTCATCGCAAAGCTGACAAGTTTCTTCGAGCGTTTTTGGGGATTGGCATAAAAAGGAGTAGTTATCATGATACTGGATATGTTTAAGCTGGACGGGAAAAAGGCGGTCGTCACGGGCGCGGCGCGAGGCATCGGGCAAGCGTATGCCGTGGCGTTGGCGGAGGCAGGGTCGGATGTCGCGCTGGTGGACGTCATCGACTGCGCGGAGACCGAGGGCAAAATCAAAGCCATCGGTCGCAAGGCTGCGTCGTTCACCGCCGACCTCGGCGCAGGGAAGGCGGCGGCGCAGAAGGTAATCGATGACGCCGCCGCGGCGATGGGCGGCATCGACATCCTCGTCAACAACGCCGGCATCATCCGCCGCGAGCCCTTCACCGAACATTCGGAGAAGAACTGGGACGACGTGATCGACATCAACCTCAGCGCCGTGTTCTTCCTGAGCCAAGCGGCGGCGGCGAAAATGATCGAGCAAGGGCGCGGCGGGAAAATCATCAACATCGCCTCCATGCTCTCCTTCCAAGGCGGCATTTTCGTCCCCGGCTACGCGGCGGCGAAAGGCGGCATCAAGAGCCTCACCATGCTGATGGCGAACGAGCTCGCGAAGCACAACATCTGCTGCAACGCCATCGCCCCCGGCTACATCGCCACCGAGAACACCAAGCCCATCCGCGAGAACCCCGAGCGCAACAAAGCCATCCTCGACCGCATCCCCGCGGGGCGCTGGGGCACACCCGACGACCTGATGGGCATCATCGTATTCCTCGCCTCCCCCGCTTCCGACTACATGAACGGTTACACCGTCGCCGTTGACGGCGGCTGGCTGGCGCGGTAGATTAGGAGCGTTTGTATGAACCGGAAAAACGTTTTACTCGCACTGTGTGTTCCCATTGCCGTGGCGGCCAGCGCGGTGTTTGCGGATGATGCGTCACAGCATGACAGCGTGGCGCGTAAACTGTTCCTCGGGGAGAAGCGGCTTCAGCCATGGGCGGACGAGATGGAGAAGGTCACGCCCAAAACGCTTGCGGAGGCATGGGATGTCATGGAGGTGCTGCTCCGCGCGGAACGCGACGAGACCGTGCTCCGCCTGATACCGCGCGTGTATGAATTGGCATTGCAAGAGGACATGCGTCAACAGTCCAGCCAGCTCCGCAACCGGCAGGCGCAGGTCCTCGAAATGCTTTGCGCATTACCCCCCGAACGCGCGAAGCTGGGCATCGCATTTTGCGAGACGTGCGCCACGGTATTCGAGAGAGGGTATAGCGCGAAGTCCATGAAAACGATGGGATGGTCTGACGCGCAAATCATGGACTGGGTGGGCGCACGCTGTCAGGCCGCGCTGACGATGGAGTCGAAGGTGACGGGTGGTGATCGGCTTTTCTTCCCCTTCACGAATAGTCACCTGCACGTTTTATGGCCGATGACCCGCGTGGCGAGCGGCTGGCTGGCACAATACCTTGACCTCCTCAGTAAAAGCCCTAAACGAGACGAGATTCTCCAGCGCGTCATGGACGATGCCCGCCAGTCGCCCGACGACATGAAGAAGCTGGTCATTTTCCTGGCCTCATTTGCGTATTACTACCATGGGTTAAAACCTCAAAATGCGGACTGGCTGCTGGAGACGCTCAATCGGCGGAATGCGATTGCCGCGTGGCTCATCGGGGAGAACGTGAACAATGTCGAACGGAAGGATGACATTAAAGAGGCGTTCCTGAAACGCGCGGTGTCCGTGCCGTTGACCGCCGGGGAGCGCAAAGCTTTCCGCTTGATACTCGAAAGCAATAACGCAATGTTCGGGGGCAGCCCAAACGATGCGGAACTTCAGGCGATGTTCCGCGTCAGCATATTGGATGAACTGAACCATCTCTATCTGGGGCAAAAACGCGGCGATGACGCCCAGCGCGTCATGCTTGAGGCGCGGGAATTGCGGAAGAAACACAAGCTGGCGGAGAAGAGTTTCTTGGCAGGGATGACGCAATCGGAGTCCGGCTGGCGGGTTGTGGAGAGCGAGATAAAGGAGCGCGAGAAACAGGATGAGACAAAGCCGGAATACTGGCTGGAACGCGCCAACTATTACAGGGGGCGCAACGAATGGAAGGAAGAGGAGGATGCCCTGCGGCGGGCGCTGGCACTTTGCGATGCCGCAGAGTTGACGCGGGACAATCCGATATATCACCGTTATGATCAGGCGTATCAGGGGTTGTTCAACCTGCTCTCGCACACCGAACGCCGCGCCGAGGCAATAGAATTGTTTAAGGCAAGGCGCACTGCGGCGAGAAATGATATCGGCTTCTTGACGCACACGTATTGGAGCGATGAACTGGGATGGCTGTATCAGGACGTAAAGGCAGAATTGGAGGAAGATTTGCGTAATGCGTACGGATGGCTCAAAACGACGCCGAAAGATGACAGCAGGAAATATCGTGACCGCGCCTACAATAGCGTGTTGCTGCTGTCTCGCCAGCCTGTCGCGGCAATCCATTTTGGCGTTATGGATTTCGAGAACGATCCGTTCGCATGGGATGTGCTGACGATGATAGCGCACGAATATGATTTGAGTAAATATGTTTATTTCCTCCTGTTCCCAGAAAAATCACGGATTGCTTACGAGTATCGCGTGAACGGGATCCAGCCGGCAGTAGATCAGCGGCAACCGCATGAACGTAATCACTATGTCGGTTGTCTTTTGAACACAAACAAAGAGACGCCTGACGAGAAAGCGATCCAGAAACTCAAAACGCTGGTGAACCGCAACATGATGAGCGTCAGGCAGATTTACCAAGGAATCTATGAAACCCTTGGAAAAGGGACAACTGATTATGACACCTTGAACTGGTTTCTGCTTGCTGCAATCAATCAGTCGAAACACGACTGGGAGCAAACGCCGCTTTACCCTGTCTTAATTTCCAACTACATTCAGATGGGCGACTGGCGGAACAGCGAGAAATATATTGCCTTGGCTGGAGAGCTTGGCAGTATTCGTGGTGATCAATTGCGTCAAGCCGCCGACCTCGCCGAGAAAGCAGGCGAGCCGGATGCCGCGCGGCGGATGCGCGAGCGCCTCGCGAATTTAGGAATCCCCCGCTAATGACAGACAGAATCAACAGGCGGATTTTTACCACAACAGACACAATGGCTATGCTTTGAAAAGAGCGTCCTGTGTTATAAAATCACAATCCTGAAAATCATGCTAATCATGCACAGAACAATAATCCGCATTGCGGTCGTCGGGCTTGGGCTTGCGGCCTGCGCCGTGGCGGGCGCGCCGTCTGCGGTTGACGCGACATCGCTGAAAGGAAAGTGGATGTGCGGCTATCAAGGATGGTTCCGCACGCCGGGCGACGGCGCGGGCATGGGATGGGACCACTACAGCCGTCTCGCGAATGAGATACGCCCGGACACGCTGGTCGTGGATATGTGGCCGGACACCGCCGATTTCGCTGACGCCACCGCGATTTTCAAGGTGTCCCCGGTCTCGCCCGTCACCGCGCATTTCGTGGACACCGAGGGGATGCCCGCGGACTGGCACCTGCGCCTCATCAAGGAGGCCCGCCGCATCCTCCGCGACGGCGAGCCTTTCCCCGAGAAAATACCCCTCGCGGCACATTGACTTGCTCGGGGCGGCAATCACGAAATGCATCGTCGCCCCGGCCATCGGCCGCTCGAAGTCGAAATTGGATGACCGCGCGAAGGCGGCCGGGTTCACCAAGCTCAAGAAAATCGGCAAGGGCGAGTACGAGAAGATGTATTGACGGAGCGTTCCGCGTTGAACGTTGAAAGTGCAAGTAGAATGTTTTAGTTTGGTGTTGTCACCTGCCTGATGTATCGGAACCACCCCGCCAACCTACGGTTGCCACTCCACCTACTGCCATACTGAACAAAAATTTCCTGCCTACGGGCGGGGATTTTTGAACGAATGCCTCACTCCGTCATTTCGTGTAGCCGCTGTTGAGGAGGGCCTTTTTATCTTTCTTGCGCTGGTCATTGATTGCGGCGCGCTTCTTGAAATCCTCCATGCGTGAAACGTCGTCGCTGTTCGCGATGAAATCCCAAAAATCCTTATTCATTGCGGGCGCGAACTCGCGCACAATGCCTTTCACGACTTCGGCCTTCTTCGCCAGCACGGGGTTTTCCTTCGCCATCTCCGCAAACTTCTTGGGGTTCGTGACCATCCATGCGAACGTCTCGGCGCGGTCTTCCATCTCCTGGGTCATGGCGTAGTCGCTGACGAAATCCTTGCGGAACGTCTCGGGCGGCGGCGGCTCCGGCTGCTTGCCTTTTTTCTCGGGCTTCGGGGCGTTGCTGTAGGTGAACTGCTTGTCGTTCAGGCGCGTCCACTTCTCGTTCTGCCACTGCCGGTCCGCGATGTGGAACAGCTCGTGATAGACGACATTGCTCTTGAACGGCACGTCGATGTAAATCCTTCCGCATCCCGGCGCATTCCCCGACACCGCCAAGCCGCCCACGCGGTTGCCGTTGCTCTTCAACCCGCGGACCAGCACCACGGTGTTCAGCTTCGTCTCGCGCAGGAAGCGGACGGGGAAGATGTCCAGCGCGGCGAATACGCCGGGCAGGTGCTCCTTCGCCTCCTCGGGCGACAGCACGTCCCCGGTCACACCGCCGCCCAGCTCGTAGCCGATGGCGAAGCCGCACTTCTTCGCGACGCGCAGGTACTCGTCCTCGATCATCTCCGGCGTGACCTCGCCGACCGCCTCTTCCTTCGCCGCGCCCAAGGGCTTCAACGGTTTCAGTTGCGCGTGCGACAGCGTCACGCAACCGAACACCAGCACCCACAAAAGATATTTCCTACACATACCCAACCTCCTACCATCCAAACATACACTTTCTTCACGAAACCGATGAAGATAGCTTAACACAAAGGCGTTGAATATGTCAAGAAAGGGGGATTCTATTTTTCGGCGTCGCGCTCCATACTTGAACACATCACGTAAAATGCATTTCGCTGGACATCCGCGCCCGCAACAGCGCGTGCTTCATTTTACTCGAACACCACGCACACGGGCGCGCCGATGTCCACGCCGCCATCGGGGACGTGGGTGAGCGCGCCGTCCTTGCCGATGCGGAAGAGGGCGATGTTATTGCTGTTCTGGTTCGCCACGAGCATCCACTCGCCGCCCGGCATCATCGAGAAGTGGCGCGGGCCCTTGCCGCCGCACGGGGTGCAGTCCATCCGTTTCAGCCGCCCCGTGCCCAGGTCGCGCTGAAACCGCGCGATCGAGTCGTGACCGCGGTTGGAGGCGTATATTGTCTCGTCCGTTGGGCACAAGATTAACTCGGCCGCCGTGCTTTTCCCGTCGAAGCCTTCCGGCAGCGTGCTGACCTCCTTGACGAAGGTGAAGGCCCCATCGTTGTGCCGAAAAACGCTGATGCTGTTGGACAGTTCGTTGAGCACATACAAACAGTAAACCTCATTCACTCTTGAAACCGCAACATGGCGGGGGCCGCGCCCCGGCGGCAGCTGAATCCATGGCGCGGCCTTATACGGTGTCACGGCCAGCCCCTGTGCGGCGCCCGTTGTCCTCTTTCGAGTAACCTCATACACATACACCCGGTCTGCGCCGAGATCCGGCACCAGCAAACGGTTGGCGTTGTTGCGTCAATCCCAATGAACGGCGGCACAACATGCGACGACGTGTTGCGTCAAATAAAAACGGCGCCGATGACGAGATAAAGGGTTACCCTGTTTGGATGGCGTGACAGGGAGGGCGAGACAGGGGACCCCATTGGCGCGGCGTGCGACCAATGGGGATGGAAGCCGCCGCAATGTGCCTAACGGCTCGCGAGGACGCTCGCCCTCCTCTGAGTTAATCCATGGCGCACCTATGTGATTTACGCTTGCATAACGCAACGCAATATGCGACCATCAATATATGGCAAGGGGGATGAGAATGAGTGTTATGAAAATTGCGGTGGCTGTGATGGGTGCAGCCTTTTTGTCCGCCGCGCACGCGGCGACGGAAGTGTATGTCGAGCAGGGCGCGAGGTCGGGCGGCGACGGCTCGAAGGGGCGGCCGTTCGCGACGCTGGAGGAGGCGCGGGACAAGGTTCGGGAGTTCAGGAAAAACGGCTCGCCCGGCGGGCCGTACACCGTCGTGTTGAAGGACGGAACCTATCACCGCGCGGCGACGTTCGATCTCAAGGCGGAGGACAGCGGCATTGTTTTCCGTGCGGAGAATCCCGGCAAGGCGAAGCTCTACGGCGGCACGGTGCTACCCGCAAAGGCGTTCGCGCCGTGCAAGGATGAGACCGTCCTCAAACGGCTGAAACCCGAGGCGCGGGGCAAGGTGCTGGTGTGCGACCTCGCGCAGGTCGTCGGCGGGGATCTGCCCGCATTCCCGAAGGCGTTCAGGGGCAAGCCGCCGCCGCCGTTCCTCTACGCGGGCGGCGAGCCGCAGACCCTCGCGCGGTGGCCGAACAACGACGGCTGGGCATCCTTCACCAACGTGCTGGACACGGGTCTCGCGGAGGCGGATGCCGACGACCCCGCGCGGCGCGCGAAGCGGCCGGGCGTGTTCGTGTTCGACGATGACCGCGCCAAGGCGTGGCCCGTCGGCGAGGGCGTGTGGCTCAAAGGCTACTGGACGCACGACTGGAGCGACGAGACGATTCAGGTTGCCAGCTATGATGCGGCGACGCGGGCCATCACGCTTGCCGCGCCGCACGGCTACGGCATCGGGGCCGGCACATGGGGCAGCAAGGAACGCCGCTTCTACGCGCTCAACGTGCTGGAGGAATTGGACGAGCCGGGCGAGTGGTACATTGACCGCACCGCCAAGCGGCTGTACTTTTACCCCGGCAAGGACGCGCTGCGCGGCGAGATTGTCCTTGCGACGCTGAACGAATCGATGGTCATGCTCAACGGCGCGAGTGACGTCACGTTCCGCGGCCTGCAGTTCGCCTACACGCACGGCGCGGCGATCACAGGGCGCAAGGTCGAGCGCATCACCGTGGAAGGGTGCGCCCTGCACAACACCGGGCAGGACGCGATCGGTCTGAGCGAGGCGGCGAACTGCAAGGTGCTCTCGTGCGACATCCACAACATCGGCACCACGGGCATCTTCATCTCCGGCGGCGACCGCAAGAAGCTCGTCAAGGCCGGCAACCTGCTGGAGAACAACCACGTCTGGAAGTTCGGGCAGTTCAGCCGCACCTACGCCGGCGCGTTCAACGTGCAGGGCATCGGCACGACCGTCCGCCGTAACCTCATGCACGACGGCCCGCACCTCGCCGTGCTCTACGGCGGTAACGAGCATACCTTCGAGCTCAACGAAATCCACAATGTCCTGCACGAGACGGGCGACGCGGGCGCGTTCTACACCGGCCGCGACTGGACCTCGCAGGGTAACGTCGTGCGGTACAATTATTTCCATGACCTCGGCGGCGACAACCAAGGGCAGTCGCGCCACATCATGGGCATCTATCTCGACGACTGCGACAGCGGCGACACGCTCCACGGCAACATCTTCCAGCGTAGCGGCTACGCCATCTTCATCGGCGGCGGCCGCGACAACACCGTCACCGCCAACCTCATCATCGACAGCCCCGTCGGCATCCACTTCGACGCGCGCGGCATGAAGTGGAAGCAGTGGAACAAATCCATCGACGGCTGGAACCTCGAAGGCAAGGCTCAGGAGATGGATTACAAGAACCCTCCGTGGAGCACCGCCTACCCGCGCCTGGCCGCGACCATGGACAACGCCCCCCAGGAACCCCTCGGCAACGTCTTCCGCGACAACCTCATCATCGACGCGCAGCACAAGCCCCTCGACTTCGACGGCGAGGTCCGCGCCCTCTTCCACAAGCTCGAGAGCGCGGGCAACGCCGCCGTGGACACGTCCGGCACGAACAAGCTCGCGCGGATCGACTTCGACCCCAAGGGCTTCGCGAACATCATCGCGCCCGAAGGCCAGCCCATCGCGCTCGGCGTCCCCGACCGCGGCCGCGGCATCTTCGCCTTCAAGAAAAGCAAATGGTTCCAGCAGGCCATGCCCGCCCTCAACGAAATCCCCGTCGAGCAGATCGGCCTCTACAAGGATGCGTTCCGCACGAAACTGCCCGAGACGAAAAAATGATGGCCCCCGAAACGATTGAGAAAATCAAGCAGCTGATGACCAGCGCAAGCGTCTTCGAGGAAGACCTCGACGAGAGCTTCATCCTCGGCTCAGGCCCCGGCGGGCAGAAGGTCAACAAGACCTCTTCCACCGTCCGCCTGTACCACGAGCCGAGCAAGCTCACCGTCAAGTACGGGCAGACCCGCTCGCGCGAGATGAACCGTTGGCTGGCGCGGCGCGAGCTCGCGGAGAAAATCCTCGAGAAAGAGCAGTCCGCCCTCTCCAAGCGGCGGCAGGAGCAGGAGCGCGTCCGGCGGCAGAAACGCCGCCGCTCGCGCCGACAGAAAGCCCGTATGCTGGACGACAAGCGCCAGCACGGCGAGAAGAAAGCGGCGCGCGGGCGCGTGAACCTCGACGAATAGCCCGTTAAGAGCAATCCCGGCATTCCCACTTAGAAAAGGAGACCCCGTTATGAGCGAACATGAAATGAACCTTGGCGAGCAGCCCATCGCAGCGATCATGCGCGAGGCCAACCTGAAGGCGCACGACTTGGTCAACGCCTCCGCCGTGCCAATGACGCACAAGATGGTCGCGCGCGCCTGCAAGGGACGTAGGCTCACCGCGAACACGAAGATGATTGTCCTCAACGCGCTTCAGGCCGCCACGGGCAAGGCCTACACGTTTGCGGACCTGTTCAACTACTGATTTTTTCCCTCGCGCAGAGACGCGGAGACGCAGATTTCACAGATGCGAAAACAACCTGTGCAATCTGTGGCTGGAAAAAACTATATGCGCCCCGAAGGGGAAATCCTGTGAAATCCTGTCAAACCGAATCCCCCGTTACTTTTGCTTGAACCCGCGGCCGCCCCTGTGGTATAGTGTCCATTTTTCAATGTGACCGCTTGGCCGGTCACGGTTAGGTGGATAAGAAAATGATAAGGTTAGTTTTTGTTTTGACAGTTATTTGCGCGGTCAGCTCGGCCCTGCTCGCGGCGGTCTTCAACATGACGAAAGAGCCGATTGCCGCCGCGCTCGAGCAGCGCACGTTGCAGGCCGCGACGCTCGTGATGCCCGCAGGCCTCCCCGTGCCCGAGAAGGTCGTCGTGGGCGCATCCACCTTCTTCGTCTCCCGGCAGGACGGCAAGGTCGCCGCCGTCGCGGTCGAGGGGCGCTCCAAGAACGGCTACAGCGGCGACCTCGCGCTGATGGTCGGACTGAGCAAGGCGGACAGCACGCTCGTGGGTTACGAGGTCGTGCTGTCCACGGAGACGCCCGGCCTTGGCTCCAAGATTATCAGCGATGCGTTCAGGAAGCCGCTCCTCGGCAGAGCGCTGGACGGGAACTGGGTCGTGAAGAAAGACGGCGGCGAGATCGATGCCGTCACCGCCGCGACAATCTCCTCCCGCGCCGCGCTCGAGTGCATCAAGGATGCGATTTCGAAGATGGAGCAGGCGGACATTGAGTGACGAAAAAAATATTTTTTCCCTGTTGACTTTCAGGGGGGGAATTTGATATTGTGTTGACCTTCTTATGGGACAGCAATTGAGAAAACGTCTGAAACGTCAACGCAGGGATGCGCGCAAGAAACGCGTGCAGGCCCGGTTGCGTGCAGGCATGAAAAAGTAGTTTTTCGGGGCGCGATGGCCGAGGGGCTAGGCAGAGGTCTGCAAAACCTTGTACAGCGGTTCGAATCCGCTTCGTGCCTCCATTTTTCGCACCAATGGCTCAACCAGCGGGTTGGGCGCATTGGTTTTGTCGTTTGCGGAAGCGTATGTTGCGGCTCGGGGGGGGGGCGCCCGCCCTCCGGCGCGTGCTTCCTGCTGGTGCTTGGCGGGCGAGCGCCTTTCAGGTTTTGCCCTTAACCCCTAACCCTTAACCCATGTGGCAACTGCTGTTAGCGTCGTTGATTTGGAGTGTCTCGTTCGGCCTGATCGGTAACGAGCTCGCGGGGGTTCCGCCGGCGGGGCTGGCGGCGATGCGCCTGGCGATCGCGGCGGTTCTCTTCCTCCCGTTTATGCGGTCGGCGCCCTTGCGCGTCAATGCGGCGCTCGTCGGCATCGGGGCAGTCCAGTTCGGGGTGATGTCCTTCATGTTCATGTGCAGCTTCCGCTATCTGGAGTCGCATGAGGTGGTGTTGTTCACGGTGACGACGCCCATTTACGTCGCCCTCATCAGCGATGCCTTCCGCCGCCGTTTCCGCGCCGTCAACCTGTGCGCCGCGCTTGTTTCCGTCGCGGGTGCGGGGATTGTCTCTTTGGGGATACCGGGGCTTTCGCTGCCGGGCATTCTGCTGATCCAGGCGTCCTGTGTCTGTTTTGCCTTGGGGCAGCTGCTCTACCGCGAGCTGTTCGTGCGCTCCCCGCAGCCGCTCACCGACCTCCAGTGCTTTTTCTGGCTCTACCTCGGCGGGTTTCTCTGCCTCCTGCCGCTTGGGTTGGGCAACACGGCCTTCGTCGCATCCATGACGTGGCGGCAGTGGCTCTCGCTCGCGTTCCTTGCGGTCATGGGCTCGGGGGTGAGCTACTTCCTGTGGAACAGCGGCGCGCGGAAGGTCTCCGCCGGGACGCTGGCGGTGATGAACAACCTCAAAATCCCGCTCGGGGTGTTGGTCTCGCTCCTGATTTTCCGCGAGCGCATGAACCTCGCCGGGCTGGCCGCCGGCCTATTGCTCATGGTTGTGGCGCTGTGGCTGGCGCGTTTCCAAAAGGAGCCCTCATGATTATCGATGCCCACACGCACACGTTCCCCGAGCAGATTGCGAAACGCGCAATCGAGAAGCTGACTGCCAAGACGGGGCACGCCATCGCGCCTGTCTCGGACGGCACGGTCGCGGGGCTCCTCAACACCATGCGCGCGGCGCAGGTTGACCGTGCCGTGCTGTGCCCGGTCGCGACGCGCCCCGAGCAGGCCGAGGACATTCTGACCGAGGCCCGCGCCATCCGCGACGGCGCGCGCGGCGAGGACGCCGCCCGCCGCCTCATCCCCCTGGCCTCCGTGCACCCGGCCGACCCGAAATGGGCAAAGCGCCTCCAAGCGGTCGCAGACGCGGACGTGCGCGGCGTGAAGCTCCACCCTTATTACCAAGAGTTCGTCCTCGACGCGCCCGACACCTTGGCGTTCCTGAAACGCTGCCGCGACCTCAACCTGATTGTCCAGTGCCACTGCGGATATGACATCGGGTTTCCCCGCGACCCCATCTGCGGACCCGAGCGCGTCGCGCACGTCATGCGCGAGATTCCCGGCCTGCGCTTCATCGCCGCGCACCTCGGCGGATGGCTGGACTGGGAAGCGTCCGCGCGCCACCTGCTGGGCAAAGACGTTTACCTCGACACCGCCGTCCTGCGCCACGGCGTGGACGACCCCCATGCCCTGCGCCTCCTGCGCGAACACGGCCCCGACAAGCTCCTCTTCGCGACGGACGCGCCGTGGATGTCGTTCGACGACGGCTTCGCCTTCATCCGCGCCGCAGGCCTTCCCGCCGACACCGAATCCGCCATCCTCGGCGGCAACGCGCAACGCCTCTTTTCAATAACTGAAAAAGGGAGCATCGGATAATCTCTTGGTGGCTCTGCGTGAAACAACGAGTGAATCGCTGTTGTCTGCAAGGGCACGTATTAAGCCAATTGAAAAGGGCACCGAAAGCTCAATGCCGGGAGCGCAAGGCTTCCGCCTTGCATTTATTGTATTTTTTATGCTTGGCAAGGCGGAAGCCTTGCGCTCCCGGCACTCTGCGTGAAAAAAACGGGCGGGTCATCTAAAAAAACGTTGCGTGATTTTTCCAGCAGAGTTATACTCTCATCATGTTTTTGTTCCTGTATAGTTTTGAGCTTGGGGTCGTATCTCCTCATTTGACATTTCTCCTCAAAAAACCTTGCGCAATCCTCCTTATAGGGTGGCCAGTAAAAGAGCCGAAAATCATATTCTAACCCATGAAATGCGCACAAAAAGTAATTCTGTGGCTTTTCTGCTTTCTGCTTTTTCTCTTATTCATTTGTTTTATTTTGGGTAACATAACGGGGCATGAATATCCTCGTGTCTTTTATCGCTATCTGGCCATAGACCATCAGCTGCCAATGAAAGAAGTGTATTATTGTATCCGCAAAACTGGAGGTTCTTCAAAATACAAGTTATTCTATGTGCTTTATCGAAAAAACCCAATGGCAAACGGTTATGATTCCTTGATTTGTTTCGATTCCCCTGGCAATAGCAAAGAGCCTTTCGTCACGAACATTAATGAGGAAATTAACTTACCTATTCCGGCTGCAATGTCAGGCATAAATAAAGGCCCGCCGTTTGCGCTTTACAGCACGAACGAATTTCTCACGCCGGCTTATCGTTATGCGGTTGAGGCGCATACGAAGAGTAATGAAAAAAAGGAGGAGAGCGACTCCAACCATAGTGAAGAGGACTAATGCCAATGCTATGAAACAAATTGAAGGCATTGGGGGATGTATCCCTGGCGGTATTGAGGTCCTTCCTTTAGTGTAGGAGTCGCTGGGCAAATATCTTTCTGTCCTGCATGTGGGTGTAGGTTTTTACGTTTCATGGGCATGGGGTTGCCCTGCCGCTGTTTTTTTCACGCAGAGCCACGGAGGCACAGAGATTCACCGAAGCCTCCGAATGAGGAATGAGGAATCGCCGGGAGCGCAAGGCTTCCGCCTTGCATCTATTAATCGTGCAAGGCGGAAGCCTTGCGCTCCCGGCGCGGCGAATTGCAAGCAAAATGAACCAGCGAATTAGGCGGCGGCGTGGTTCTCTCACGGGGGTGTCCCTTTCTTTGGTTTGTGTGGCGGTTCATTTAATAGATGTGTCCTAAAACCGCAAGATTCAAGGCTGTATCAACCGCGAAACACACGAAACACGCGAAAAAAGATTTGCCCTGCAATGTGACAAAAAAGAGACCACACATTTTCGCGCCTTTCGTGCCTTTCGCGGTTCATTTCAGGTTGCGGCGTTAACCCGGATGACGCATCAATGAAAAGTCTTTTGGGGATTTCGGGTTTTAGGACAGGTCTAATATTGCAATTTGCAGAATTTCTCATTTGCTGGATTCGGGCTTGACGGATGGCGTAAATTCACCGACAATGTTTTCTTTTCGGAGGAGAATGTCATGTTTCGGAGAGAACTGTTGATTGCGCCGCTGTGCCTGTGGGCTGCCAGTGCACGTTGCGCGGACACGGACGAGGCTCGCTTCAAAGCGCAGGCGTATAAGCCGCGCCAGGAGCTGTCCGCACGCACCTATTCCGAGAAACCCTACTCCGTGTCCGAGAAGGCCGCGTCGCGCACGATGGGGAACCCGCTGTCCCCGTCGCAGGTCCGCCAGCCGGACATGAAGCCGCTTGTCACGAAAGAGCCGCTCAACGGGAAGTCGCTCGAGGCGCCGCCGCCCATGCAGGCGGAGCCGTTCACCAAGAGCGACAAGCAGGTTTACGCTTCGACCGCCAGCCCGGACAAGCGGGCGGCGAACGCGGAGCGCAAGCCGTTCGTCGCGTCCACAAACAAGGTTGCCAACGCGGCGTTCGTCCCGGCGGAGAAGCCGAAGGAGCGGAACCCGCTGCTGCAGCCGCGCCAGGGCATCAAGGAACTCCAGACCGATGACGAACCCTGACCGCCCCGCCGCATGGGGCATCCTGCCGGCCGAGTGGAAGCCGCTCTGCGCGGAGATGGGCATCCCCGCGTACCGTTCGGCGCAGATCCTCAACGGTCTCTACCAGCAGTTCGCGCAGTCGTGGCACGACATCACCACGCTGCCCAAGGAGCTCCGCGAGACCCTTGCGCAGCGCGTCACCCTCGCGCCCCTCCGGGTGGAGGCGGTGCAGGACTCCCCCGACGGCGTGCAGAAACTCCTGCTCGCGTGCGCGGACGGCGAGCGCGTCGAGACTGTGATGATCCCGTCCAAAGGGCGGCTCACGCAGTGCATCTCGACGCAGGTGGGGTGCAGCTTCAAGTGCGCGTTCTGCGCCAGCGGCCGGCACGGGCGCGTGCGTGACCTCACCGCCGACGAGATCGTCGGGCAGGTGATGGCGGCGTGCGAGCTGATGCGCCCGGCCGCAGCCGGCAACGACGCCGGGCAGGAATCCCCGGCCCGCCTTGGCGGCGCCAAGCCCGCGCTGCCCCGCCCCGGCAACATCGTCGTCATGGGCATGGGCGAGCCGTTCGACAATTACGACAACACCCTGCGCGCCCTGCGCATCCTCAACGACCAGAAGGCCGTCAGCATCGGCGCGCGCCACATCACCGTCAGCACCTGCGGCGTGGTTCCCGGCATCCGCAGGTTCGCGGAGGAGGGCATCCAGTTCGAGCTGTCCGTCTCGCTCCACGCGCCGCACGATGTTTTGCGCGACCGCCTCATGCCCGTCAACCGCCGCTGGCCCGTGGCGGAGCTCGTCGCCGCCTGCCGCGATTACTTCGAGAAGACCGGGCGCGTCGTCACGTTCGAGTACACCCTCATCAAGAACGCCAATGACCGCCCGCACCACACCGACGAGCTCATCCGCCTCCTGCGCGGGATGCCCTGCAAAATCAACCTCATCCCGCTCAGCCCCGTCGAAGGCTTCGACGGCAAATGCCCCGACGAGCGCACCTGCCTCGCGTTCCTGGACACCCTGCTCAAAGCGGGCTTCAACACCACCCTCCGCAAATCGCGCGGCAAGGAGGTCAGCGCGGCCTGCGGCCAGCTCCGCCTCCGTGCGCAGACGGGCGGCGGCGCATGACTGGACACACGCTATGAACATCCTCGTCACCGCCGGGCCGACACGCGAGCACCTTGACCCCATCCGTTTCCTGAGTAACCGCTCCACGGGCAAGATGGGTTTCGCGATCGCGCAGGCGGCGGCCGGGCGCGGGCATCGCGTCACGCTCATCGCCGGCCCCGTCGCGCTTGCGACGCCCAAGGGTGTGACGCGCATCGATGTCACCAGCGCCCTCGACATGCTCGCGGCCGTTGAACGCGCCCTGCCGGGCTGCGACGCGCTTGTGATGTCCGCGGCCGTTGCGGACTGGCGGCCGGAGCAGTGTGCGGGCACGAAGCTGAAAAAGCGCGGGATGAACCCCGCTCTCCGCCTCGTGCCGAACCCCGACATCCTCGCGACGGTCGCGCCGCAGAAAGGGGGGCGCGTGTTCGTCGGCTTCGCCGCCGAGACGGGCGACCCTGCAACGGAGGCACGGCGCAAGCTCACCGCCAAAAGCCTCGACCTTATCGTCGCCAACGATGTCACCGCATCCGGCGCAGGCTTCGCGACGGACACCAATGTTGTCACGCTCTTCGCCCCCGGCACCGCGCCGCAGCCGCTGCCGTTGATGCCGAAGCTCGAGGTCGCGCAGGTCATCGTGCAGTGGATTGAGGCGCACTGGGTGTTTTAACACGATGTTGTTATGTTTCCGCTGTGTCAATAGAAACGATTGCCGCAACATACGGATACGCCGTCGGCGTTTCATGTCGTTATATTTTCACAACGGCAAGACGCCGCCGCCACAATGTGTAACAGCATCACGTTAAACGACTATGCTAATGTCCTGTAAAATACAGGTGACGGGATAGAGGATTACCCTGTTTTGGATGGCGTGATATGGAGGGGTGTCTTAACGGCTCGCGGGGACGCTCGCCCTTCATCGTGAAATCTGTAGGTGCGTGAGGGGACTTCGGCCCTCTACGACGACACCCTCACCAGCAGCACGGATTCGCCTTCGGCGAGGCCTTCGAGGATCTCGATGTAGTCGGCGGAGAAGCGGCCGGTCGTCACGGCGCGCTCCTCGACGTTGATGCCGTTGGCCACTTTGACGTAGGACTTGCCCTCGCGGTTATAGACGGCCTCGACGGGGACGAAGAAGGCGCCGGTGACGGTCTCGACGATAATCTCCACCTGCACGGTCATGCCCGGCACAAGGCGCTCGTCGGCGATGTCGGTGGAGATTTTCGTGGTATAGACCTTGGGGCTGCGCGGGTCCCAGCCGATGATGGGCGTGGCGGCGGCGGCGATGCTGGCGATCTCGCCGTTCAGCACGAGGTCGGGGATGGCCTTGGCCTTGATGTGGACTTTCAGCCCGGACTGGACGCGCGAGCGGAACTCCTCGGGGATGCTGGCGGTGACCATGAACTTGGAGAGGTCGGGGATGAAGCCCATCACCTGCCCGATATACACCTCCGCGCCCTCGCGCAGCTCCTCGGGCTGGTTCCCGCGGAAACGGGTGGTGCCGTCGGGGTTGCCGTAGAACAGCGTGCCGGACACGGGGGCGCGTATCTCCAGGCGGGCCATGTCCTCGCGCACCTCCTTGAGCTCGTTCCTGTAGTTGTCGAGCAGGGCGCGGGAGTTGCTGAGCTCGATCTGGTTCTTGCGCAGGCGGTTCTCGTTGTTGACGATGCCGCGCTGGACGGCGATGGTGTTGCGCTTGACGGTGTCGCGCAGGGAGGTGATTTTCTGCGAGTGGTCGTAGCGCTTGAAAATCCGCAGGTCGTAGAACGCGGTCTCGACGGCCTGCTGGGCGGTCTGCTGGGCGGTCTCGGCGGCGGTCACTTTCCGCTCCGCGTCGCGCTTCACGTTCTCGTCGCCCGAGGACACGTCCAGCAGCACCTTGCGCGCATCCTGCACGTTGGCATCCGCCTCGTTGAACGATTCGATTTTCGTCTGGATGCCCTGCTGGAGCTCCTTCTTGCGCTTCGGCGCGTCCTCGTTCTCGTAACGCCTCAGCGCGTCGATACCCGTCCGTAGCGTGTCGAGTGAGGATTTCAGGTCGTTGATGTTGTCCGCCTGAATCATGCTCACGTCCTGCTGGGCCATCTCGTAACGCTGCTCGGCCGTCTGTATCTGGCGCAGCAGGTCGGTCTCCTGGCGCTTGAAGAACTCGTCGGAAATCTGGAAGACCACATCGTTCGACGACACGATGGAGTGCTCGGGCAGCACATACGTCAGCTTCAGCTCGCGGCTGCCGCGCTTGCCCCTGAACGCGAGCTGGTGGTTGCGGATGGCGTCGAGCTGGCCGTCCACGCGGAAGACGACGGGGAAGTCGCCTTTCTTCACGACGAACAGGCGGTCGGAGACCTGCTTCTGGCTCTCCTCGCGTTTCACGCATCCCGGCGCGAGCGTGAGCAAGGCGCACACGAGACAGGCGCTCAGCAAGGTCGTAGGCTTTCTCTTAAATCCTTCTTTTTTCATTTTTAATTCCTCATTGCAGGGCGGAGGCCCTGCGCTCCCGGCCATTCCTCATTTCTGACTCCTCGTTGCAGGGCGGAAGCCCTGCGCTCCCGGGGCATTCCTAATTTTTATCTCTCAGCAAGCCCCACGGCTGCGCGTCCGGGTCGTTGACCTGATGCTCGATCTCCTGAATCTTGCTGCGGAGGGTCTCGGGGATTTTCCCTGTCTGCGTTGCGTCGCGGATGTCGGCGTTCTCGGGGGTGATGAGGTACGGCGTCATGAAGATGACCAGCTGCGACGTGACCGAGCGCGTAATCTTTCCCTTAAAGAACCACCCGAGCAAGGGGATGTTCGAGAGGTACGGCACGCGCGTGTCCGTGATGCGCTCCTCTTTGCGCAGGAGGCCGCCCAGCACAATCATGTCGCCCGACCGCGCCTCCAGCTCCGTCGATGCCGAGCGCAACGCGAAGTACGGCGCCTTGCTGTCCACGTCGTAGCGCGAGATGCTTGAGAACTCCGGGTTGATGCGCAGGCGGATGCGGTCCTCCGCGACCATCAGCGGCCGCACGATAAGTTTCACGCCGATGTTCTCATACTTCACGGTCTTGCTGATGCTGCTGCCCGTGGTGGTCTCGGTCGGGATCGGGACCTGCTCGCCTGTGATGATGTTGCCGTCCGAGCCCCTGCGGATGACGATGTTCGGAGAGGAGAGCAGCCGCGCGTAATTCTTCGTCTGCAAATAGCGCACCAGCGCCCACATCTTGAAGCTGTCGTTCCCGCCGAACGCCCACACGCGCCCGTTCGAGCCGCCCCCGAGCGCCGTGTCCATGCCTTGGACAGACCCCTCTGCGGCCGCCGCGTAGGGCAGGATGAGGCTCGTGAACATCCGCCGCAGCGCGTCCGAATCACCCACGTTCGCGAAGCCCAGGTCCACCTCCTTGGTGAAGTCGTCGCTGAGCTCGAACTCCACGATACGCGCCTCCACCAGCACCTGCGGCACGGGCTGGTCCGCGTCCTCGATGATACCCTTGATCTGCTCCATGCGCGCCGTGGTGTCGCACACGACGAGGATGTCGTCCTCGTCGCTGCACGCCACCGTGCCGCCCGGCGAAAGGAAGTTCTCCACGAGCCGCCGCAGCGTCTCCGCGTTCACATGGCGGCACCGCACCGTGTGGATAATCAGCTCCTCTGTGGAGTCCGAGACGAAACGCTCCAGCAGCTGGGCGTAGTCCGCCCTCGGCGCGGCAACATCCTCCTGCGGCGGCAGGTCATCATCGTCCAACTCCTGCGCGCAGAGCACCCCCCCGCACAACGCAATCGCAACCGAACACCCTAGTAGTCTCATGTCAATCCTCTTTCTCGTCAAATCAAACAAAACATTAAGCATACACGCTTTCACGCCCGGCCGCCACATTAAAATTATCTCGCCGCGCTTTTATTCGGTTGACGCGGGCGGCCCGAAACGCTATCTTATTACGCCATTCGTTCAGACCGCGCCAGCGTTTTTCCGGATGGAGCGCAGGCGGGTCAACACAGTTACACAGTTAATGGAGAAAGCGTCATGGCAATCAAGGTTGGTATCAACGGGTTCGGCCGCATCGGCCGTATGGTGTTCCGCGCGGCGGTCAAGAATTTTGCGGACGATATCGAGATCGTCGGCATCAACGATTTGCTCGACCCGGACTATCTGGCGTACATGCTGAAGTACGATTCGGTCCACGGCCGTTTCCAGGGCGAGGTCGAGGTTGACGGCGCGAACCTGATCGTCAACGGCAAGAAGATCCGCCTGACCGCCGAGAAGGACCCGGCCGCGCTGAAGTGGGACGAGGTCGGCGCCGATGTCGTCGTCGAGTCCACGGGCCTGTTCCTCGACAAGGCCACGGCCCAGGCGCACATCACGGCCGGCGCGAAGAAGGTCATCCTGTCCGCGCCGTCGAAGGACGACACGCCGATGTTCGTCTATGGCGTGAACCACACGGCCTACGCGGGCGAGGCCATCATCTCGAACGCGTCCTGCACGACGAACTGCCTTGCGCCCGTCGCCAAGGTGCTCAACGACACCTTCGGCATCGTCAAGGGCCTGATGACCACCGTCCACGCCGCCACGGCCACGCAGAAGACCGTTGACGGCCCGTCCAAGAAGGACTGGCGCGGCGGCCGCGGCATCCTCGAGAACATCATCCCGTCCAGCACGGGTGCGGCGAAGGCTGTGGGCAAGGTCATCCCCGAGCTCAACAAGAAGCTCACGGGCATGGCGTTCCGCGTCCCGACCTCCGACGTGTCCGTCGTTGACCTGACCGCCGTGCTGGCCAAGGAGACCACCTACGACGAGGTCAAGGCCGCGATGAAGGCCGCCTCCGAGGGCGAGCTCAAGGGCATCCTGGGCTACACCGAGGAGAAGGTCGTCTCCACCGATTTCCGTGGCGAGGTCAAGACCTCCGTGTTCGATGCCGAGGCTGGCATCATGCTGGACTCCACGTTCGTGAAGATCGTCAGCTGGTACGACAACGAGTGGGGCTACTCCAACAAGGTGCTGGAGATGGTCCGCGTCATGGCGAAGTAAACGCCATATCGCCAAAATAAAAGCGGGGGGCGCGATGCGTCCCCCGCTTTATTTCTGTAAGGAGTGGTTCCCTTACTGCCTCGCAGCCTTAGCCCCTCCGTAGCGAGGGACACGGCGCGTCATCTCTCACGCCAACGCCTTCTTGCAATACTGCACGCACGTGGTGACCTCCTTGACGGGGGTCGAGCCTTCGGGTATCTTGTACTCTAGCTCGATGTCCGCCGTGATGGGGTACTTGTTTTTGCGGAGCAGGTTCAAGACATCGACGACGGGCGTGTCGCCTTCGCCGAAGGGCAGGTTCTTCTTGCCGTTGGCCTTGGTCGTGCGGTCCTTAAGGTGCAGGCTGACGATGCGCTTGCTGAACTTCTCGATGAACGCCACCACGCTGTCGTCGTTCGCCGCCACATAGTGGCCGATGTCGAAGTTGATGGCGAGGTATTCACTCGTCAGTATCTTCGGGTCGTCATACGTCTTAGCGTTAATCTGTTCGTGGTTGTGGAACGCGATGTAGATTTTGTGCTTGTCCGCGAGCGCCCCAAGCCGCTTGGAGATGTTCCCGTTCAGGTCCACTTCGCGCGAGATGATTTTGGAGCCGAGCGCCTTCGCCATGCAGAAGCAGAACTCGATTTGGCCGTCGGGCATCTTGCCGTCGCCGATATTGCCGAATTTCGAGGTGTGGATTTTCACGCCCGCGTCCTCGTACATCTTGCGCAGCGCGGCGCACCGCGCAAGGATGTCCTTGTCCTCCGCCGCGGCCAGCCATTTCGCGCTGGCCTCGGGGTCGTCCTCCTTGATGGACGGCGGCTTGATGTAGCCGTTGATGACGCCGCCCTGCAGCTCGACGGAGCTCAGGCCGTTCTCCAGCAGGTACCCCAATGTCTGCTCAGCAGACCCAGGCAGCCCGCGGTAGCTGTAGGTGTTGACGCCGATCTGCACGCCGTTGAAGTTCGAGTTGGGCTTGTCTGCCGCGAAAAGCCTTGCGGGGACAACTGCCGCCGCCCCTGCCGCCGCCGCCGTCCCGAGGAACGACCGCCGTGTAAGTGTCATGTGCTCTTTCATAGTCCTCCTTCACAAGATAAGTGACACCAATGTATCACATCCTGCATATTTATCAAGTCCGAAAACCGTGAAAACCCCAATATTAAATCAGCCCGTGATTCAGGCGGCGGGACAACAAGGCAACGGGCAGGAATGCCTGCGCCACCCGCGTGTTCTGCAAAATACATTTTGCGTGGTGTGTTCGTATGGCGTGCGGCGGGTTTCCTCTTCGGGGTGCATACAGCAACTATAGCATAGCGCAAGGGGGAGGGGCTAACGCGCCCCGGCAGTCCCTGCGGTTAAAAGCACCGCACTCCATATCGTCGGGATCGCCGTTGTCTTTGCGTTCGCATATCGTTATCTGTATTTTTCAGTGCCTTAGCCTTCCCGCGCCTTTCCGGGGGGGGACATTTAATATTGGATTTTTCCATTCCAACCCTTGACATCGGGGCAACAATCGTGGTTAAATTATATTTTACATTTCGGGATGGCCGTTGCATGCGATGATGCAGGTGTCTCGCAAAATGTGGTGTGAAACCGAAAGAAAGGTCTGACATGAAAAGACGCGAGTTCTTAGCCGCTTCGGCGGTTGCAGGTGTGGCCGCGGTGTGTGGCACGCAACGCGCCGCTGCGCAGGTCGCGGCGGGCAACGGTATGCCGAAGCTGTCGCCGCCGGAGAAACCGGCGCAGCTGAACCTCTGCCTCCAGTGGGGCATGATCCCGGGCGGGGAGATGAACCAGAAGCTCGACTTCCTCGAGGCGAACGGCTACGGCGCGGTCGAGATCCCGACGGGCGGCTTCCTGCTGAACGAGGGCGAGAAGTTCGCCAAGGCGATGGAGGGGCGCAAGCTCTTCGTGGCCACGGCGTGCGGCGGCAGCAACTTCGCCTACGCCGAGAAGGAGAAGCGCGACAAGGAGGTCGAGAGCTTCCTGCCGCAGATCGAGGTGCTGGGGGCGATCAAGTCCGTGGGCCTGATCATCTGCCCCGCGCGCGGCCAGCTGTCGCAGGAGGGCTGGCTCAGCGGCAAGGACCTGCGCAGGGATTTCGTGGAGAACACGGGCAAGCGCATGGCCGAGCACGCGGCGAAGCACGGCACGTCCATCGTGCTGGAGCCGCTGCGGCGCAATGAGACGCCGTTCCTGCGGCAGGTGGCGGACGGCGCGACGATCGCGCGCGACATCGGACCGGGCGCGTCGGTGATGGGCGATTTCTGGCACATGGCGCTGGAGGAGACGAGCTTCATGGGCGCGTTCATCAGCGCGGGCAAGCTGCTGACGCACGTGCATATCGCGTCGCTGAAGCGGCGGCAGATTCCGGGCGTGGACGGCGAGGCGGACAACTATGTGGACGGCTTCAAGGGTCTGAAGATGATCGGCTACCGCGGTGCGGTGAGCCTCGAGGGCGGCGTGCCGAGGACGCTTGCCTTCCAGCAGACGCCGGACTCGAAGGAGATTGAGATCAAGGACAAGGACGGTCGGGTGACCGAAAAGGGTTATGAGGTGAACAAGGAACTGCTGCTGGCCAATATGCAACGGTTGCTGCGGGAGCAGTGGGAACAGGCGTAAACGAGTGATTAGTGGTTAGTGATTGGTGGTTGGTGGTTAGTGCGTCGGCAAGACGGGCCACTGGCACAAAAAACGGAGAAAAGGGAAATGCAAAATCGGAGAGAGTTCATGAAGGGTTCGGTGGTGTTCGGCGCGATGATGGCGGCGGCCCCGACGGTGTTGCGCGCGCAGGACGCGAAGCGGGTGTTCAAGGTCGGCATGATCGGCGGCGGCGGGCGCTGCAGCGGGTCGTTCGATGACTTGCGCAAAGCCGCCCAGGCGCTGGGGCATGACATCGAGCTGATTGCGGTGTGCGACTTCTTTGAGGACCGCGCGAAGAATGCGGCGAAGAAAAACGAAGGCAAGGCCAAGGCCTTCTGGGGCGCGAACAGCTATAAGGAAGTTGTGGCGATTCCTGAAATCGAGATTATCGTGACGGCGACGCCCCCGGCGTTCCGCCCGGTGCAGGTCGAGGCCGCCATCAAGGCCGGCAAGCACGTCTTCGCAGAGAAGCCGGTGGCCGTGGACGGTCCGGGCATCCGCCAGTTCCTCGCGGCCGCGAAGCTCGCGCAGGAGAAGAAGCTCTCGCTCGTGGCCGGCACGCAGCGCCGCCACCAGAAGGGCTACCTCCTGCAGGCGCTCGCGCTTCAGGAAGGCAAGATCGGCAAAGTCGTCAGCGGCAACGTCTATTGGAACGGCACGGTGCCGTGGGTGCGCAACCGCGACGGCAAGAGTAACGCCGCATACTTGGCGAGCAACTGGGTGAACTGGACGGAGATGAGCGGCGACCATATCGTCGAGCAGCACGTGCACAACATCGACGTGGCGAACTGGTTCCTCGGGCGCTTCCCGCGCACGGCGAACGGCTTCGGCGGCCGCGCGCGCCGCGTGTCCGGCAACCAGTACGATTTCTTCGGCATCGACTTCGACTACGGCGACGGCGTGCATATCCACAGCCAGTGCCGCCAGATCGGCGGGACGAGCAACAACGTGAGCGAGCACTTCCTCACCAACACGGACTTCGAGATTTCCGGTGGCGGACAGGTTAAGAAGGTCGGCGGCGACAAGCTGGATATGGGCGGCGATGTATATGTCGATAAGGGCAACACGTACAAGCTGAAGGACGGCAACCCCTACCAGATTGAGCATGAGAATATGCTGCGCGGCATCCTGGGCGAAATTCCGGTCATCAACGAGGGCGAGAGCGTGGCGATGTCCACCGCCAGCGCCATCATCGGCCGCATCTCGTGCTACACGGGCCAGGTCATCCGTATGTCGGACATCATCTCGACGACGGACTCGCCCTACTACAACCTCGCGTGCAAGCCCTCGTGGCAGGACTTCGAGGCCGCCGCCGCCGCCAACGCGGACGTGGAGATGCCGGAGTACGGCGACGACCAGTTCCCGCTGCCGGGCAAACCCTGGGGCAAATAAGCAACTGCAGGTGGTCAGTGGTCAGTGACCAGCGGACAGGTTCCGCAGGACACACATCACTGACCACTGATTACTGACCACTAGAAACTGAAAAAGGAAAAGAGTATGTCACATCTCAATCGTCGTAATTTCGTCAAGGGGACCGCGCTCGCAACGGGTGCGCTCGCACTGAGCAGTCAGGCGCAGATGAAGTTCCCCAACATCGCGAAAGTGTCGCCGCGCCTCCGCTCGCCCAACGACAAGCTGAACGTCGCCGTCATCGGCGTCGGCGGCAAGGGCTGGTCCAACTGGGAGCCCATGTTCAACTGGGGCGAAAACATCGTCGCGCTCTGCGACGCCGACCGCGGCCAGAACGACCGCGGCAAAGACAAGGTCAAGGAGAAGAACCCCGACGTCGAGTGCTACACCGACTACCGCAAGATGCTCGACAAGTGGGGCGGCAAGGTTGACATCGTCACCGTCTCCACGCCCGACCACACCCACGCCCCCGCCGCCATCCGCGCGATGAAGCTCGGCGCCAGCGTCTATGTCGAGAAACCCCTCGTGCGCACCATCTGGGAGGCCCGCTACTTCGAGCAGGTCGCCAAGGCCAACAAGGTCCACACGCAGATGGGCAACCAGGGAAGCTCCGACAACAAGCTGCGCCGCTCCGTCGAGATCCTCAACGCCGGCATCCTCGGCGACGTCAAGGAAGTGCACGTCTGGACGAACCGCCCCGTGTGGCCGCAAGGCATCACGGCGCAAGGCGAAGACCCCATCCCGGACAACCTGGACTGGGACTCTTGGATCGGCACCGCCCCCATGCGCCCGTTCAAGCGCGACACCTACCACACCTTCAAGTGGCGCGGCTTCTTCGACTTCGGCACCGGTGCCTTCGGCGACATGGCCTGCCACACCATGAACCTGCCCTTCCGCGGCCTCAAGCTCGGCGCGGTCACCAGCGCGGAATGCCTCATGGTCGAAGGCAAGAACAAGGACACCTACCCCAGCAAGAGCATCGTCAAGCTGGTCTATGCCGCCCGCGAGAAACTGCCCCCCGTCGATCTCTACTGGTACGACGGCAACCACCAGCATAAGGATCGCGACACGACCGGGTTCAACGACAAGATGCACCAGCTCATGCCGCAGGCCATCGAGACGTTGGGCGAAGTGCCGAACACCGGCTGCCTCATCATCGGCAGCAAGGGCACGCTCGTCAGCACGAACGACTACGGCTCCGACTCCTACATCGGCTTCAAGGGCGAGTCGAAGATGACGCACACCGGCAAGAAAGAGGCGTTCGAGCACATCCCCGAAGGCGCCATCGTCCGCAACAAAGACGGCCAGCACAAAGAGCTTGTCAACGCCGTCAAGGGCGTGGACAACATCACGTGCTACTCCGACGTCGGCCACTCCGTGCCGATGCTCGAGAGCATGCTCGTCGGGTGCATCGCCCAGCAGGTCGAAGGCAAGCTCGCGTGGGACACCAAGAAGCAGACCTTCAAGAACAAGGCCGCCGACGCGCTCCTCGTTCCCCACATCCGCAAGGGCTGGGAATACTAAGGACGTGCGTGTTATGCGCTTCAAAACAAACGGGGCATGGTTTCCATGCCCCGTTTGTTTTTAGGGGACTTGGCGGACAGGAGACAAGGGAACGTTAACCCGTGTCACGCATTAGAGTGTGTCGTCTCGAAGGGGGCCCGTGCGCGACTACCTCGCCCGCGCATCGGGGCGCACCTTCACATGGACAAAGAAGCCCGACGACATCCTCGCTAAAATCCGAAAGGCGACATCGTGAAATCTGTATTTTACAGAACACTAGGAGACGGAGGGGGGCAAGAAGAAAAGAAAACACCTTCGTCGCCTGATGCCCTTTGCGCCTTCGTCCCCTACGTCCCCTCCTGCGGGCTAAATCATCCGCAGGCTCACGGGGGGCTCGTTGACGACGCCAGCGGTGAGGATGTCGCGCAGGGCGGCGTCCATGTCCGCGCCTTTCGCCGTGTGCGTGAGCATGACGATGGGGACGTAGCCGGGCATCTCCTCCTCCTCCTCGCAGGCCTTCTGCGTCGCAGCCAGAACACTGACCCCGTGCTTGCCGAGGATGGTCGCCATGATGCCCAGCGCGCCCGCCTTGTCCAGCACCATCAGGCGGATGTAATACTTGCTAGCGACCTCCGACGGCGCGCGCATCGCAAACTTGCCGTCGTTCGCCACGGAGACGCCGCGCGCGTAGCGCGACCGCCCTGCGGCCAGGTTCCGCGCTACGTCGCCGATGTCGCCGATGACGGTGCTGGCGGTCGGCTCGCGCCCCGCGCCGCGCCCGTAATAGAGCGTGTCGCCGCTCAGGTCGCCGTGCACCATCGCCGCGTTGAACACGTGGTTCACCGACGCGAGCATGTGCGACAGCGGCACCAGCGTCGGGTGCACGCGCACCTCAATCTCAGGTCCCTCGCGCTTCACGACCGCCAGCAGCTTGATGCGGTAGCCGAACTCCGCCGCGAACTTCACGTCCATGCCCGACAGGTTGCGGATGCCCTCCACCAGCACCTTGTCCATCGGCACGTGGAACCCGTACGCCAGCGACGCGAGGATGCTCGCCTTGTGCGCCGTGTCGAAGCCGTCGATGTCGAGCCCCGGGTTCGCCTCCGCGTAACCCGCCCGCTGTGCGTCCGCCAGCACCGCGTCGAACGGCAACCCCTCATGCTCCATGCGCGTGAGGATGTAATTGCACGTGCCGTTGAGGATGCCGTGGATGCTCTGGATCTCATTACCCGCCAGCCCCTCGCGCAACACGCGGATGATCGGGATGCCGCCGCCCACGCTCGCGCCGAAATAAACGTCCACGCCGTTCTTCTCCGCCACGTCGAAAATCTCGTCGCCGCACTCCGCCAGCAGCTTCTTGTTCGCGGTCACGACCGGCTTGCCCGCGTTCAGCGCCGCGAGGACAAGCGTTTTCGCAATGCCCGTCCCGCCGATCAGCTCGACCACGATGTGAACGCCCGCATCGTTGATGACCGCCATCGCGTCCGTCGTCAGCATCGACGCATCCACCGCCACGCCCCGATCCGTCGTGACATCAATATCCGCGATGCGGCGCAACACCACATCCACGCCCAAGCGCTCCGCCATCACCTGCCGGTTACGGAGCAACCCCTCAGCCACCCCCGCGCCGACCGTCCCGAAACCCAAAATGCCCACGCCAATCTGCTTCATCACTGCCTGACCTTCCATGCTACAAAAAAAATGAAACGAATATAATACCCCATCCCCGCCAGCTTGACAAGGTGCAAACACGCATGAATGACGTATCGCCCCCGTCTTCTTTTTTATGGACGCGGCAGGGGATATTTGAGATAATAAGAAATTTGTTAGGCGCACTGTGTTTGGACTTCGTTAAGAAAGAGGCGTATGAGCTTTTCAGGCGTTTATGGTTTCGTGACGGGCAATCAGTTTCTGGAGATGGCGAAATGGCTGGGCGGGGGGATCGGCATCTTCCTGCTCGGGATGCGGATGATGTCGGACGGGTTCCAGTCCATGGCGGGGGCGCGGCTGAACCGCTGGATGGGCGCGATCACGGATAACAGGTTCCTCGCCGTCGCGACGGGTGTCGGCGTGACCGCCATCATACAGTCGAGCTCCGCGACGACGGTGACGATCGTGGGGCTGGTCAACGGCGGCGTGCTGACGCTGACGCAGGCGATCGGCGTCATCTTCGGCGCGAACATCGGCACGACAATGACGGCGTGGTTCATGTCCCTGAACCTCAGCAAATACGGGTTGCTGATGGTGGGTGTTTCGGCGTTGCCGTTCTTGTTCTCAAGAAAGGACAAGGTGCGGAACATCGCGTTGATTGTCCTGGGGCTTGGGCTTTTGTTCTCGGGGCTTGGGTTCATGAAGGACGGCGTCGGGCATTTGCAGGATGGCGCGAGGCGGTGGTTCCAGGTTTTCGAGGCGACGGATTACATCGGGCTGCTCAAGTGCGTTGCGGTGGGGACGTTGTTCACAATGCTCATCCAGTCGTCTTCGGCCGCAATCGGCATCGTCATCGCGCTGGCGAACGCGGGGATGATTGACTTCCGCACGGCGCTGGCACTGCTCCTCGGCGACAATATCGGCACGACATTCACGGCGTGTCTCGCGTCCATCGGTGCCTCCCGCAACGCGCGCCGCACCGCGCTGGCGCACATCATGTTCAACGTCGGCGGCGTCGCCTGGGCGTTTTCCCTGTTCGCGTTTCTCATCCCCATGGTTGAGAAAGTCACGCTGGGCGTCGCGAAGGCGTTCCCGCACCTGCTGGTCAGCGGGCCGCTGGAGGACGGGGTGTTCCCCTATCCGGCGCTTGGCGTCGCGCTTGCCCACACCATGTTCAACACCACCAACACGCTCGTTTTCCTGCCATTCCTCAAACCGTTCGCAAGGCTCATCCAATGGCTTGTCCCCGTTCGTGAGTCGGAGCGCATCGCGGAGGCGGCGCATCGGAAGGTGGGCTTCCTCGACCGCCGCCTGCTGGCGACGCCCTCGCTGGCGATCGAGCAATCCCACAAGGAGGTCATCGCCATGGGCGAGATGAACCTGCGGCTGCTCAAACACCTGAAGCCCGTCCTGCTGACCGAAGGCGCGTGCACCGAAGAGATCCAAGTCATCCAAGAGGGCGAGCGGCTGCTCGACGAGGCCCAGCGCGAGATCATGGCCTTCGTGTCGCAGATCACGGCGCTCAAATCCTCGCAGGCCATCGCCACGGAGGCCCGCCGCCAGATCCGCTGCGCGGACGAGTTCGAATCCGTGAGCGACTACATCATGCGCCTGACGAAGTCGCGCGAACGCATCCTCAGGATCGGCAAGCGGCTTTCGGACGAGGCCAAGCTCGAGGTCGCCGCCCTGCACGCGCACGCCACCGCCTACGCCGAGGCAGTCGTGCAGATGCTCCGCGGGCGCGACACCTCCCTCATCGGGCGCTGCCGCGAGCTGAACAGGGATATGCAGCAAGCCTGCAAACAGGCGCACTCGCAGCTTCTGCAACGCCTCGTGGATGAAAAAGTCTCCGCCGCAAAAAGCGTCATTTACTCCGACATCCTCGTGGAGTTCCGCCGCCTCAAAGATCATCTCCAGAACATCGTTGACACGATGGAAGAGTAGAGTCCAGGCGGCTCCGCCGAGACGCTTACTCCCACTCGATCGTCGCGGGGGGCTTGGGGGTGATGTCGTACACCACGCGGTTGCAGCCCTTGACGGCCGTGGCGATTTCGGTGGCGACCTCGATGAGGAAGTCCGCGGGCAGCGGCAGAACCTTGGCGGTCATGAAGTCCGGGGTCTGGATGGCCCGCAGACAGACGACGTAGCCGTAGGTCCGTTCGTCGTCGGTCACGCCCACCGTGCGCACGTTCGTCAGGACCGCGAAGAACTGGTTCGCCTCTTTATCGAAACCCCTGTCCGCCATGGCGCGGCGGAAGATGGCGTCGGCATCGCGCAAGGCATCGAGCTTCTCTTTGGTCAGCTCGCCCAGACAACGCACGCCCAGCCCCGGCCCGGGAAACGGCTGGCGGTCCGTGACGACACGCGGAAGCCCGAGCGCCTCGCCCACTTTGCGCACCTCGTCCTTGAAGAGGTATTTCACGGGTTCGACGATGCCCTTGAACGCGATGCGCTCGGGCAGCCCGCCGACGTTGTGGTGCGCCTTGACGGGCTTGCCGCCGTCCCAGCCGCTCTCGATGATGTCGGGATAGATCGTGCCCTGCACAAGGTAGTCGAGCGTGCCGAGCTTGCCCGCCTCTTCCTCGAACACGCGGATGAACTCCTCGCCGATGGCCTTGCGCTTGGCCTCGGGGTCGGTGACGCCTTGCAGACGCGCGAGGAAGCGGGCCTCCGCGTCGATCGCCACGAGGTTGATGCCGAACGCGTCGCGGAAGATTTCCTTCACCTGTTGCGGCTCGTCCTTGCGCATGCACCCGTGGTCAACGAACACGCAGGTGAGCTGCTTGCCGACCGCGCGGTGGAGCAGCACAGCGCAGACGGAGGAGTCCACGCCGCCCGACATCGCGAGCAGCACCTGCTTGTCGCCGATTTGCGCGCGCAGCTCCGCGACGCTCTCCTCGATGAAGCGCTCGGTCGTCCAGTCCTGCGCGATGCCGCAGTCGTCCGCGAGGAACCGCTTCAGCGTCGCCCCGTCGCACGGCGCATCTTGGAGGTCCAGCACGGGCAACCCGAGCGCCGCGACGTCTGCGTGCGGCTCGCGCCCGGCCGTGCGCTCGCCGCACGCCGCGCCGCGCTGGTAGATGAGCGCCCTCGGGTTGAGCGCGCTGACGCGCTCCGCGCTCGCCGTGTAAGGGAGCACCTCGCAATAGATGTTCAACGCGCGCACGGCCTTCGCCGCCATTTGGGCGTTCACCGCGCCAAAGTCAAGAATAACAACACAATCGTGGTTCTTTGCCATAACCTTTCCGCCTTTCGTGAAAACAACACTATAGCATAAACGCACGGCAACATGAAGCGCGAAACGCAAAATTCTGTAACGGCCGCCACCCCTCCAGTTAATTCATAATGCATAATGCACAATTTATAATGCCGAGGACACCGGAGGCAGACCCGCAAAATTCCCCTCCTATGGAGGGCTGGCAGCCGCAGGCTGACGGGGTGGTTTTTCTCGGCAATAAATTTGTACCCTTCGTGTCTTTGTGTGAGGAATATGCCCTGCTGGAGGGCGAGCGTCCTCGCGAGCCGTCGGTTGCGTTGCGGCTCACGGGGACGTTCGCCCTCCATATCACGACAGGTTTAATGGTAGAGACGGATGATTATCCGTCTCCCCGTGTCATTGCCCTGTGGAGACGGATAATCATCCGTCTCTACAACGCTTGCCAACTTGATGTTGTCACATAGCGCCGCAGGTGCTAAACATGAGTAACCGTCGGTGGAGCGTAAGCGGAACCGGCGGGCGGCAGGGGCAGTCAGAAACCCCAGCCCTGCAAGGGCTGAATGATGGGTCTTGTTGTTCAGCCCCTGCCGGGGCTGATGGCGATTGCCTGCCGTCCGCCGGTTCCGCCCGCATACGCTCGCGCCACCGGCGGTTACTCACGTTACACGCCTTCGGTGTTTTCATAGAATACAGATTTCACGATGGAGGGCGAGGCAGGGGACCCCATTGGCGCGGCGTGCGGCCAATGGGGCAGGAAGCCGCCGCAATGTGCCTGGCGGCTCACGGGGACGTTCGCCCTCCATTCGATTCCTGATTCGGGTGGTTCGCGAACCGCCCTTACGGCAACTCGACCGTCACCTTTATGCCCTTCTGGAGGGCGAGCGTCCTCGCGAGCCGTCGGTTGCGTTGCGGCTCACGGGGACGTTCGCCCTCCATTTGATTCCTGATTCGGGTGGTTCGCGAACCGCCCCTACGGTAATTCGACCGTCACCTTTATGCCCTGCTGGAGGGCGAGCGTCCTCGCGAGCCGTCGGTTGCGGCGGCTCACGGGGACGTTCGCCCTCCATTTGATTCCTGATTCGGGTGGTTCGCGAACCGCCCTTACGGCAACTCGACCGTCACCTTGAAGAAGCGCGTCGCATCATTCGTCGGGCTGTGCCATGCCTTGTCGGTGAGATTGGTTTTACCCCAGACCGTGTAAACACGGTCGCTGCGACGCGGGTTCCAGTCGAGGGCGGAGATGCGGCTTTCGGCGTTCACCACGATGTTGGTGATGCGGAATCTGCTGTTGGCGTCGGTGGGGGTGAGTCCTGCCACGTAGGATTCCCAAACGAGATAGCCGTTCAGACCTTGCACCTTCGCCGACGCCTCATAATCCTCAATGTTATTTTCCCACTGGTTGAGCCACGTGTACGGCACGAAGGCGGGTGTAGTCAACGTGTGCGTCTGCGTCCAGTGCGCGTAGAGGATGAGCGCGCCCCTGTCGTCGGCGGGGGATTCGGCGACGGTGTTCCCGTCCACGCGCGTCCCTTCGCCGTCCGGTTCGGTGTACCAGCCCTCGAACGCATAGCCTTTGCGCTCGGGTTCGGGGAGGTCGCCGTAAGGCTGGTCGAGCGTGACGGTCTTGTGTATTGCGGGGACGTTCCCGCCTTGCGTGTCAAATATCACCATGGAGGTGCTGTAGAGGTGTTCAAAGCACGCCAATATGGGATACTCGTCGGGCGAGTGGTTGGTTGTCCAGTCGCTGTAATCATAATAAACATTGCTCAATTCTTCTCCATCATTATCTTCCACCCACTTGTTCAAGTTCGTTACCAAGTTTGCCGTGCCGTAATCGGGGTGAATTGCGGTCAACATCGGAGTGGCACCGAAGGAAATCAAGTTTTCAATTTCAAGTTCTTCGTTAGGATCATTAATTCCTCCGATTTCAAAATTTTCGAACCCGTCCGTATCGTTAATTCTTTTCCAGTAGCAATTCTTGATTTCGCCACCAAAATAGTTATATCCGACCACGCCACCCGTATCTCCAGGCATACCGTTACCGTGGGAGGAATTGACTTCACCGATGTTTATACAGTTGAAAACCCGACCGTTGAAATTATACCCGACCAAACCACCCGCACTGGAGTTTATTGAAATGGAGGTGCTGATTTCGCCACGGTTCGCGCAATTCCTGACATAGCCCAAGTTATCCCCCGTTATGCCACCAGCGATGACATTGAAGATTTCATTTGTGACAGTCGCACTCACCGCGCCGTTGTTTTGGCAGTTGTAAATTTTGCCATCATTTCCATTGAGTCCCGACATACCTCCGGCATATGAAAAATTAGCGGAAAGGATGTGTACCGTGCCATTGTTCACACAATATAAAACATATCCCTCGTTGTTACCAGCCATGCCACCAACAGCATCGGATTTTTTCGAGGAAGATGATGCGTAAACCATGCTTCCATTCACACAGTTTTCGATGTTTGCCTGACCGATGTTCCAACCCGCCATACCGCCGACATTCGAAGCGTTTGACGCATAAGCCTCAACGGTTCCCGCGCTTGCGCATTCCATGATGTCGCCACGATTCACTCCCGCCACGCCGCCAACATGAACTTTGTAATCTGAATCAATATCGGACGATGAGAAAGCGTTAATGGTGCCGTTATTGGAACATTCCAAAATACATCCGTCATTTTGTCCCGCCACACCTCCGACAAACACATCACCTGCATAACTGACCGCTATATCGGTATCCACAAGGTTGACATCGCAAACCATGCCCTCGCTGTGAACATACCCGAACAACCCAGCGTATTGCAACAATCCGTCGGCGTTGATGGTGATGCCTTGGATGGCGTAACCCTGACCGTCGAACGTCCCGTTGAAACGGGTTGCAAGGTTCGTCCCCGCTGGTGTCCAGTAGTAGGCGGACATGCTGAGGTCGTTTGTGGCGGTGACGGTGTAGGTGATGACGTCAACGTCGTTTGTGACCGTGCCTTCGATGACCTCGTAGGTGTTCGTGTGCTCGGCGACTGCGTATGTTGTATAGGGGATGCCCGTGAGGCTGTTCGTGTAGGCGTTGACCGCGTCGAGGTCGTTCGTACGGATCCCGTAGGTGGTCATCACGAGGTCGTTCATGAGTTTGACGGTCTTGCCGTTGAAGTCGTTGCCTTGGTTGACGAGGAACGCGAACCGCGCCAACTCTTCGGGCGTCCTGATTTCAAAGTCGTCGGCGGAGAAATTCACGCCCCAGTCTTTGTCGCTGTTCTGCTCCCAGTTCGTGCCGTTGCCGGTGCCGTTGTCGGCGTCGCTGTTGCCGTGCCTGTCCGTCCATTTCGCTTGGAGGATGTGGTCGCTGGGCGTGGCGACTATCGAGTTTGAGGTTATCGCGGTCGTGCCGAGATACCAGCCGACGAATGTGTACCCCCTGCGTTCCGGCACGGGCAGTTCGCCGTATGGCGCGTGGTAGGTCATGATCTCGTAGGCGGGCGCGACGGTTCCGCCCATCGCGTTGAAGGTGACCCTGTACCCGTTCGGCTTCCAGTTCGCCGTGAGCGTCCTGTCGCCCAGCACGCTGAATGTGTAGGCGGGGGTGTCCGCGACGACGGTCGCGCCTTCCGTCCAGTTCGCGAACGTGTAGCCGACGTTGGCGACCCCGGCGGTCACGGTGCAGGATGAGTAGGTTGTCTTTGTGCCGCCGCCGGAGGTCGCCCCGCCCGCCGCTAGCGGGCTGGAGGCGGTGGTGACGGTGTAGGACGTGCGGGCGCGCCAGCCTGTTTCCGGTGCGCTGTAGTCGCCGTTGTTTTTGCTGTTGACCGCCCTCACCCAGTAGTAATAGGTTGTGTCGGCGACCGCCGAGGTGTCGATGAAGCCAGATAACGAGGAGGTTGTCACAAGCAGTGTCACCCCGTTGCCGTCATTGGAAGTGCTGCGGTAAACCTGATACTTCGACGCGCCCGTGACAGGTGTCCACGTAAGCGAGACGTTAGCGGTAGAAGTCCCTTTACTGGCGGTCAGTGTCGGCGCAGACGGCAAACGCTCAATGGACTTTTGCCCCGTACTACCAGCCCCTCCGTTTTTATTGTCGCTACTGCCAAGCGCGACACCTCCCGAGCCTCCGGTGACATCTATCCTGTCATCAGTCAACGTCGAACGGCTCATGAGGTGAACACTGCCTCCCGCTCCGCCGCCGCCTCCATTACTGCCGCCATCATTAGGATAGGCCTGTCCATTTGCTCCTTTCGCCATCACCGAAGAGCCGCCATTATTGAGAGCCATATCCCGTACCCCAATAAAGACACAGCCTCCGCCACGCCCGCCGGCACCGCCATGTGTCCAACCCGACCCCCATGTCCACCAATAAAATACACCCCCACTACCGCCACCGCCGCCGAAGACGAGTTGTTGTGATGTTGCGGCTCCGCCTTGTCCGCCGACGTCAGCACTATTGGTATGTTCTACTCCTACCTTTCCCGCAGTTGCATTTCCGCCGCCTCCCCCTCCGGCTTGACCGCGTCCCGCACCACCTCCATTCATAGAAGGTGTACTGGAACCAGCCCAGTCTGTGGGGCGGTTGCTTACATTTTCGCCTCTCATTCCATGTCCTCGTTCTACCAGCCCCGCATACGAAGTACCAGGGGCCTTTCGTTGATCCCCTCCTTTATACCCCTTGTCAGACACGGTAATCGTGCCGCTTGTTCCAACCGTTAAGTTGCGGGCGCGGAAGGCGGTGATGCCGCCGACGCTTCCATCCCATGCGTCGCAGGTGAGTGTGCCGTTGACCGTCAGGTCGCTGTAATTGGGGACGCGGAGGACTTGGATTTTTTTCGAGCCGACGGTGAAATTGTATTTCAGCGGCTCCCACAGATTCAGGGTGTTGCCGGAGATTGACGTTATGCGGTTGAACTGGTTTGTCCCAGCGGTGTTGGATGTCGTGCTTGGGTCTTGGGAAATATGGATTAGGATTTCATCGCCAACGTTGAAACCGTTCGTACTCGCAACGGTGATACTTTTCGCGCCTTGGATGTTTGAGCCTGTGATGGTTGTTTTCGTCAAGTCCGAATATTGCGGAGGAGTTTCTGGAGACCCGTCGCGACCGCTTCCGAAAAACTCGAAGTCCTGTTGCGGAATCCACGCCACCTCATCGAGCCATCCGCAGTCCGAGCCGTTGTTTATGGAGAAATCTTTTTCGTATGCCCAGCGAATTGTATGTTCCCCGACGGGGATTTTCACGCCTTGCCACCGCCAGCCGGATTCCCCTGAAATGCGGTCGTGCAGTTTGCCGTTGACCGCGCAGGAGAGCCAGTCGCCATTGGCTTCCGATGAAACGCGCCAATTAAATATCAATGTGCCGGGACCCGTGACGGTCGTCTCCAGCCATGTCTCTTGGCTGTGGGTGATGGCTCCGCTCCGCACGGCGGATGATATTCCGTTATAACCCGCGCCTTCCTGACCGCGCCACAAGGAGTTTTCCGAAGTCCGCCAAGAGAGGTTGGGGTTTTTAAGTATTGCATCGTAATCATCGGCATACGCCCACCGCGCATAAAGCGTGTGGGTGTTCTCCGTCGTGACCGTTGTGGAGGGACTGATAGAATCTCCTTCCTCTTGTGAAGTGTACCAACCGTTGAACAACCAATCTTCCGACCAGTATGGGTTCTCCGGCACCTTGTATGATTTTCCGAAACCCTGCGTGACGCTCGCATCGCCGGAAGTCCCGCCGTTGGCGTCGAACCCCACCGAAAACGGCGGCGGCATATACGGGTATCCGTTTTCTTTGGCTGGCATGACGTTCCAGCACAGGTAATCTTCTTGGGCGCCGACCCAATCGTTCAGGGCGCCTTGCAGGGAGTCTTTGCCGTTCACCATGCCTGAGAGTTTGCCGGGGGCGGTGTCGAAGTAGTACAATTTGTTTTTCGTGCCGCTGTTCGCCCCGACCGCGTCGTGCTTGAATCCCGACGAGCCGTTTTTGCGCCAGTAGCAGTTGGCGACGGTGCCGCTGTTGTTTTTCCCGACGACGCCCCCGGCTTCGGCGTTTGACCATATCCACGCCAGCCAACTGACGTTGACCCATTTGGCGATGACCGCGCCGCGGCTCATGCAGTTCGAAATCGTGCCGTTGCCTTCAAGGACACCCGCCACGCCGCCCGCACGGGCGTATGCCCCAGAGGCGAAGAAACTACCTGCCACGACCAGAGAGTAGGAATTCACCTTGCCGCTGTTCGAGCAGTTTTCAATGGCGCCGCCTTTTTTCATCCCCGCCATGCCGCCCGCATGGGAACTGGTCGCACCACCCGATGCCCCGAAGATGATGATGTTTTCAGAGTCGGCGTTGAGCGCACCGCTGTTGGAACTGTTTTTGATGGTGCCTTGCGCATCATATCCCGCAATGCCCCCTGTGTAGGAGGGTATGGCGGTGTAGGCAAAACCGAGGAGGGTGGCGTAATCCATATTCCAACAGTGGGCATCTACCTCACCGCTGTTCTTGCAGTTGTCAATCGTGCCGCCAGTATTCCAACCTGCGATGCCGCCAGCGTGAGAATCAACATTGATGATATTAATATGGAGATTGAGAGAGCCAACAAATAACCCAGCAAAGTCAAAGAGTGTTCCGACAATGTCCTGCGGGCAAGTGCTTGTGGTGGCGTCTGCTTTCACCTTGCCGCTGTTTGTGCTGTCAATTATGGAGCCGTCAATGTTCTTGCCCACTACACCGCCAGCATACGAATAATTTTCCACCTTCTCAAATGAAACGCCGAAGGTGGTTAGGGCATCCCAAGCCTTCCCGAGACATTGGTTTACGACTTTTTTAACCATTAAGGTCACGGCTTTATTTGCTAACATATAACCCACATTTTTGTAAGTTTCAATGACAGCATCTATAAAATCATCTTCAAGATCACGCATGATATCCGTGGACTTCGCTTTTACAATACCGCTGTTCGAGCAGTTTTCAACAAAGCCGCCGTTCCCGTTAAATCCTGCCATCCCGCCCGCGCAGGCAAGCGTGGTGTAGGCAAGGGCGTTTACACTGGCACTGTTTTTACAATCCTTGATTGTGCCGTTATCATTAAAGCCGACCGTACCTCCAGCGTAAGACAGGTTTAAATTCGCCAGTATTGAAACGGAAATGTTGCCCAAGGTTAAATACTCAAACAAATCCCATGTGCTGAACGACCCAATGGTGATACAGTTGGCAACTACCCCTCCGCTGAGAATCTCACACTTCTCAATTGTCCCGAAATCATTGTATCCCACGATGCCTCCGGCATACGCCGACCGTCCCGAACTGCCTATGATAGCCGTCTTGTCCAGTTTCATGTTTCGGACGATGCCTTGATTGACACCATTCCCTTTGACGTACCCGAAAAGCCCCGCATATTGGAACTCAGACTCTGGATCCATCAATATGCCCGTGATTGTTTTGTTGTTGCCGTCGAAGGTTCCCATGAAGGGATTGTTGTTGTCTCCCGCAGGTGTCCAGAAATGATTGGTCATGACCAAATCATTTTGCAATTCAATGGTTTTTCCTGCAAAGGTGTTGCCATTGGTGACCGCCGCCGCGAACGCGGCAAGTTGCCCTTCCGTCGTGATGGTGTAGGTGTTGCTCACCTCTGGCGGTAGGCTTGTCGCATACGACGACCAGTTGTTCGATTGCGCGTTGGCATTCACCGAGCCGAAAAGGATGGCGATGCCCAGCGCGGCGGTTGCGAAATGGCGGAAGCGTCCCTGCCTCCGTTGCGGGCGGTTGGTTGCTTCGTTATGATTCCTCGTAATGAGGATGCCGTTGTTGCCGTTCATTTCGGAGGCGCGGGAGCCTCCGTTACTTTCGCTTTGGCTGTTGCCATGGTTGCGTGTGTTCATCTTTTGTCTCCTCTTGGGTTGTGAAATCGGTGGTTAGTGGATTGGTGGTTGGTTACACAGAGAACCACGGAGGGACACGGAGAACCACAGAGAGAATTTGATGTGATTCTCTGTGCGACTCTGTGGCGGCTCTGTGTGACATTCCCGTTGCGAGTTGTGAAAAAGCGTGGAATGCGGCATTGCGAAGTCTTGACGGGCGCAGGCGTTTGTAATACAATCTGGTGCGTTGACATTTTTTAAGGAGTGAAGTCATGGCTACCATACAAGTCCGCGTTGACGACGGCATCAAGGCTGCCGCCGATTCCCTTTTCGCCAGTCTCGGGTTCGACACCCCGACGGCGGTGAGGATATTCCTTGCCGCGTCGCTCGAGCATGAGGGGCTGCCGTTCCCTGCGCGACGCCGCAAGGCGTCCATGGGTCTGGCGGAAGCCCTCGAGGACGCGCGGCTGCAGCGCAACCTGCACGGTCCATTCAAGACCGCCGAGGAGGCGGTTTCCTCGATGCTGGAGGCGTGAGCGTGCTCGAGATCGTCTATACCAACAGGATGCGGCGCGACGTCAAACTGATGCGCAAGCGCGGCAAGGATATCTCCAAACTCACCGCCGCCCTGTCCCTCTTGGCGCGTGCCGATCCTATGCCGCCCCGGTATCGTGACCATCGGCTGAGCGGCGACATGAACGATTTCCGAGAATGCCACATCGAAGGGGATTGGCTGCTCCTTTACCGGATTTCCGGCGACAGGCTTATATTGACCGCAACCGCCACGGGTTCCCATTCGGATATTTTCGGAAGGTGACACAGGCTTTGTCGCATAAAGGTGGCACGGGAATTCCTGCCCGTGGTTCCCCATGCGGGCAAAAATGCCCGCACCACCTTGCTTGCTCTGTGCCTCCCTGTGCAACATCTTCATCACTCTTGATTGCCGTCATTCTGGTTTTGCGGATGAATCTCGCCGCGCAGGATTTCGGAGCGGATTTTGCGGAAGGGCTCGAAGGCGGTGGTGACGCGGATGAGGCGGGAGAGGTCGGTGTCTGTATTGCGGCTCTCGGGGGCGCTCGCCCGCCATCCGGGGAACTCCGTGTCCATCGTGTCGGAGACGGACACCATGACGCCGCTGATCTCGTGCTGCATTTTGAGGCGGGTGTTGATGTCGAGCGTCCCCGTCTCGCGGATGTGGTCCGCCCACTTGGTGGAGACCTCCAGCATCTGGCGGTTCATGCCCGCGATGATGTTGTCCAGCCGCTCGATCTGGGCGTCGTCCAGATTAGCGTTGCCGATGATGGCTTGGCGTGTTTCGTCCGCCGACTGTTGCATGATGATCCCGTGTTGCGCCATGCGGTCGTCGTCGGTGTCCTGTTCGTCGTCACGGCTCGCGGGGACGCTCGCCCTCCATGCGGGGGATTCGTCGTCGTCGCGGATAGGCGGTGGCGTTCTGTTGTTGACGGAGGCGGGGACGTTCGGCTCGCGGGGACGCTCGCCCTCCATGCTCGGCTCACGAGGACGTTCGCCCTCCATGGCTGCCTCGCGGGGGGGCTGCCCTGAGCGCATCAGCCAGCCAATTCCAAGTCCCGTGCAGCACGCGATAATCGCGATTGTCAGTTTGCTTTTCATTTCAAGTTCCTTTTAAGGATTGACATCCGCCAAGCGGCGGGCAACGAAGACGGAGGAATACGGTCCTCACACGAAGGCACAAAGGCCACAAAGGATTTTTTGACAGGATGAACAGGGTTTTCACAATAGGCACAAGAATAGTGTCCTTTGTGTAATCCTTTGCGGCCGTTACGGTTAGACGAAACGGGCAGTGAAAAATATCCAGCCGGGGCAATTATTGTCTTGACGCCTGACGGATACCAATAGAATATAATGGAGCGTTGCGTTGTGCTAACGCCGAGCCGAGCCGAGCCGAGCCGAGCCGAGCCGAGCCGAGCCGAGCCGAGCCGAGCCGAGCCGAGCCGAGCCGAGCCGAGCCGAGCCGAGCCGAGCCGAGCCGAGCCG
>Ga0082212_10000443_pt1 | contig 60331 bp, 53 predicted proteins | sample TergutNt197P3_FD_71548 | JGI IMG/M metagenome (GOLD analysis project Ga0082212, IMG submission 71548) | Neocapritermes taracua P3 segment gut microbial communities from Petit-Saut dam, French Guiana - Nt197 P3 | ecosystem: Host-associated > Arthropoda: Insects > Digestive system > Gut ... | reverse complement strand
CTACATTAATAAGCGGCGCTCTCCCTTCCGAATCTCTCGCGTTGACATTAGCTCCCGCCTCAATAAGAGCCATTATCACTTCTGGATTAGAGTTCTGCGTCGCATACATAAGCGGTGTTTTTCCACTGTTTTCTCTTGCGTTAATATCCGCGCCGGATTTAATAAGAGCCGCTATCACTTCCAAATTAGGGTTCACAGATGCTAACATAAGCGGTGTATTTCCATGAATATCTCTTGCGTTGACGTCCGCGCCGGCTTCAATAAGAACTATAATCACTTCCGGATTTGGGTTATCCCTCACGGCCTTCATAAGCGGCGTCTTTCCATGCTTATCCTTCGCATTGACATAGAAACCCGCTTTGACAAGAGCCTTAAGAACTTCCGGATTAGGATTGTTCGACGACGCAAACATAAGCGGCGTCTCTCTGAATCTGCCCCTTGCTTTGATATCCGCGCCAGCGCTTATAAGGGCGGTTATCACTCCCGGATTTATGTTACCTTTTGCTGCCGTCATAAGCGGCGTCATTTCGCTTTCATCCTTCACGTTTACGTTTACGCCGCCTTTTAAGGCATCGTTTATTTGCTGTAATGAACTATTTTTACAGAGTTCCATAAAATCGGAATCTAGCCTGCTCATTGCAGTAATTACCGGGCCATAGTCGACTTCTTCCAGTTTTCGGAGCGCTTCGGTATTTTCAAGTTTTACATTTTTCCTCGCGTAGTCTATCGCCATCTTGCCTTCGTCATTCTTTATCTTTGGGTCCGCTCCAAGTTGCAAAAGCGCCATTATCACTTCCGGGTTGTGTTCGTGAAGCATCACCGCAGACATAAGCGCTGTGCTTCCATTTCTGTTTTTCGCATTGACGTCCGCGCCAGCTTTGATAAGAGCAGTTACCGCTTCCGGATTGAGGTTATAGCCCACTGACGCTGTCATAAGCAGTGTAGACCCAAACGCATTTCTTCTATTTACATTCGAACCCGCCTTTACAAGTGCAGCTATTGCTTTCCCCGCGTTGACGTTTCTTGTTGCCAATTTAAGCGGCGTATCTCCATATTCATTTCTTGCATTGACATACGCGCCCGCTTCAATAAGGGCGGTTATAACTTCAGGATTGGGGTTGAAATGCGCCGCATTCATAAGAGGCGTATATCCCTCTTCATTTCGCGCGTTCACGTTCGCACCGCCATTGATGGCTTTAATTATTTGCTGTAACGAACCATTTATGCAGAGTTCTATAAAATCGGAATCCAACCGGCTCATTTCACTAATTACCGGTTCATAGCCAACTCCCTCCAGTTTTCGAAGCGCTTCGGTATTTTCAAGCTTTACATTTTCCCTTGCGTAGTCTATCGCCATCTTACTCTCGTCATTCTTCGCTTTCGGGTCCGCTCCCGCATTAAGAAGAATTGTTATCGTCTCCGAGCTGGAGATCATACTCGCCGACGCATATATAAGCGCTGTATTTCCATCTTCATTTCGAGTATTGACATCAGCGCCTGCATTGACAAGAGCTGATATTATCTTCGGATTGGAGTTGCTCCCCGCCGCCAAAATAAGCGGTGTAACCCCAATTTCATCCTTTGCGTTGACATCGGCGCCTGCCCTAATTAGAGCCGCTATCACTTCAGGATTGGAGTTATGGCTTGCTGCATGCATAAGCGGCGTCTCCCCTTCTTCATCTTTCATGTTAACGTTTGCGCCGCCTTTAATGGCATCCACAATTTGTTGCAAGGAGCCATTTTCACAGAGTTCCATAAAGTCTGACTCTAACTGGCTTACTGCAACGGGCGCCGGAACTGCGAGGGGATGATTTACGGGCGGGAAGGAATCGCTCAAAGAAGGCGCGCTTCGACTCTTGTATATAAAATATCCAGCGAACATTACAAATATAATTACGCCCCCAAATATCAAAACCATATAATTCTTTTTCAAGACTCAGACACCCCTTTCTATTTTCCTTATTGGTACACAGTAGAATTTCTACAGTACGTTGTCACAGGAGGATCCGGGTATAAATAGCCAGCTTTCTACCAAGACGGGGCTGTAACAAAAGCTGGCAGCAGGATGCCGCCTCTACATGTAAAACCTTATACGTTGCTCAAACATCCATGTTTTCATAAATTGAAAATTACCATGTCTTTTGTCTTCGTCTTTTGTCTTCGTCTTTTAATTTTCCATTGTTTCAATAACAATCAGCAAATCGTTGTACTCCAGAGCGGGGCTGTAACAAAAGTAGTATATTGGATAGCCAAACCACAATATATAGTGGTTGTTCGGCATTGTGTACACAATATGTTGTAGGGGCGGCTTGTAGCCGCCAGCTTTTGTTACAGCCCCCTACAAAGCTGCATTTATCAACTCGAAGTTTTTATTTTTGTCTTTTGTAAGCTCTAAGCTCTAATCCCTGTCTTTTCTAATCCCTGTCTTTCCCGCTTCCTCCAACCTCCTAAACTCTTCGGTATTTCTAAGTTTTTCATTTTCCCTCGCGTAGTCTATCGCCATTTTACCCTCGTTGTTCTTCGCTTTCGGGTCGGCGCCCGCGTTTAAAATGGTTGATATTGCTTCAGGGTTGGCGCTGACCCATGCCGCAAACATAAGTGGCGTGTATCCAATTTCATTTCGCGCGTGAACATCAGCGCCTGCGATTATAAGAGCCTCAATAATCTTCGGATTGGGGTTGCTTGCCGCCATCATAAGCGGTGTTATTCCATGATTATCCTTAGCGTTAATATCAGCGCCTGCTTTTACAAGGGTTTCTATCACTTCAGACGCGGTGTTCCTCCACGCTGCATAAATAAGCGGTGTCCAGCCTTTTTCATCCCTCGCGTTCACGTTCTTCCTGCCTTTAATGGCTTCATTTATTGTCTGTAACGAGCCATTTTTACAGAGTTCCATAAAATCCGAATCGCTCATTACATCTGGTTCCAGGCTTACAGACGTCTCTATTACGCGCGGATCAGTATCGCTCGTTACACTTAGCTCTTGGCTTTCGAGCGGCTCTATCACTTGCGTATCCAAATCGCTAGTTACGGTGGTTTCCGTGTCTTCATGAGTCACTGTTTGCGGATCAGTATCGCTCGTTACAGATAGCTCTTGGCTTTCGAGCGGCTCTATCACTTGCGTATCCAAATCGCTAGTTACGTCTTCATGAGCCTCTATTTGCGGATCAGTATCGCTCGTTGCAGATAGTTCTTGGCTTTCGGGCGGCTCTATCACTTGCGTATCCAAATCGCTAGTTACGTCTTCATGAGTCACTATTTGCGGATCAGTATCGCTCATTACAGATTGCTCTTGGCTTTCGAGCGGCTCTATCGCCTGCCTATCCAAATCGCTAGTTTCGGTTATCTCTATTAGCTCTTGGCTTTCGGGCTGTTCTATCGCGCGCCTATCTAAATCGTTCGTTGCGATAATTTCTTGGCTTACAGACGTCTCTATTACGAGCGTATCAGTATCGCTCATTACAGATTGCTCTTGGCTTTCAGGCGGCTCTATCGCCTGCCTATCCAAATCGATAGTTACAGTGGTTTCCGGGTTTTCGGTCGTCACTATCGTTAATGGATCAGAATCACTCGTTACGACGGATAACGCGATTGCGGGCGTCTCCTTTATGTAAGGACTATAATCTCTCACTGAAGGCGTGTTTCGATTTACGTAAAGGAGGTATCCCGCGAACAACGCACATACAACTACCCCCCCCAATATTTTAATAATTAATTTCTTTTTCATTGTAAAAGCGCCTCTTTCATTTCAAGATACCATACCCCATATTATAGCTGTTTAAAAAAAACCGGATACTTTAATATAAGCATCCGGTAATATTTGAAATAGATATACATATTTTACTATTTCTGTTTTCCCAGTATACGTAACAGATGAATAAAAAGAACTACAAAATCAAGGTATAAGCTAAGAGCTCCCAGAACCGCTACACTCGAACGCAAGTCTTCATTTTGATCAAGCTCATACGCCATCTTTTTAATCTTTTGAGTATCGTAAGCTGTAAGCAGGACGAAAACAATGATTGCGATATAAGTAATCACCCACATTGTTACCTCACTTTTAAGCCATATGTTTACCACAGACGCAAGAATAAGACCAATTAGCCCCATCATCAAGAATCCGCTAAGGTTTGAAAGGTCTCTCTTTGTTGTGTAACCGTACAAGCTCATGGCGCCAAATGTTCCAGCAGTCACGAAGAATGTTGACGCTATTGATTCGCTTGTGTAAATAAAGAATACCGGAGCCAAAATAACGCCGTTGAGGGCGGCATAAAGGACAAAAAGCCCGCTTGCCGCCGTGGGGCTTAGCGTATGCACTCTGGCGCTCAAATAAAAAACGATCCCGAGTTGGACTACGACTATGATGATGAATGGCGCCGTCCCGCTGCCGAACAATAATCTAAGAAGCCCTTCCGAATTTGCGGCATACCAGGCGAGCCCTCCGGTCACCGCAAGCCCAAAGCTCATCCATACGTATACTTGCGCCATAAACGAATTAGCAATCTCATGAGCCCTTGTTTCCTGAATAGTTTCAGCACTATTGAAATTAAAATTTGCCATTTCTATCACTCCCTATATTTTTTCACTGAAAGAACGAATACTTATTTCAGCAATACTTCTAAACCCGAATTTTTCATAAAACCCTTTCCCTGTTTTCGTAGCTAAGAGCACAATGAAACGATTTTCAATAGAATTATTATAATTCATAATCTCATTCATGAAAAGGCTTCCTATTCCTAAGCTTCTTAGTTTTGGCAGAATACTGAAATGAGATATATAAAGACCTTGAGACCTACACAACATAAAAGCGCCAACCGGTTTATTCTCAATATATCCTAAACTCAAGTATAATTTATCACATAATACAGCATTCTCTGCAAATTTGAAAATTTCCGGCTGCGGAGATTCTCTCTCTTCTGTAAAGCCTTTCCAGCAAGTATCAGCCCAAAGTAAAGCATCTTTTGGGTTTATAACTCTTATAATTCTAAAATCTATACCTTGAACATCGGGCCTTCGCGCGAAATCAGTATTCGAATCGAAAATCATCGCACTGAAAGTTGTCCTCGCTAATAATCCCAATTCGTCCATATCTGACTCCATTTGAATGTTTGACTCCGGGAAAACCGGCCACATAAACTTAAGCGATTTACTCTCAAATATTTTGATTACTTCGGTCAATAATTCCTTCGAATAACTGCTGCTTTTTATCCATGCCCAGTTTTCATCCGTAGAATGAATCCCTGTTGACATTATGAATGAATCTTCATATTCAGGGAAACGATAAATATAAGAAGACGGTAAAGCTCCTATTGTTTTAAGAGCGTTACCGGCATTCTTAAAGAAAACCTCATAATCATTATAATCAGCCATTAATTGGATTTATCATAAAAGTGAGTATGGCACATTCCAGAGAAAGTATATCCCGCCGGCAATAAGCGCAAAACCGCAAATGAAATTCAATATTCTCAACGCCTTGCCTCCATGCTGCCAATTAAGGAAACGGGAAAGCCATTTCGTCCCTGTTCCCGCAAAAATAAGCAGAATACCGTACCCAATAGAGTAGCTGAGAATTATTGCTGAAGCCAAGTAAATTTTCCCTTCCCCCGCAAGCATTATTGCGAGAGTAAGTATTGGTGTAGCATATGCGAAGCTGCAAGGACCGATAGCCAGACCGGATAAAGTCCCAAGTATGAGAGCTCCCTTAAGCCCTCCATATTTGGTTTGCCCTATAGAGCCGCCTACAATCCACTGAATATGCAGTATTCCCATTAAATGAAGTCCAATAACTATGAAAATAAGGCCGACAAATATTGTCAACCATACCTCATATCCGCCAAACGCCGCACCGACGCTTACTACTAAAGCTCCTATCAATAATAGATTTACAACTATTCCTGAACAGAAAGCCAATGAAATTTTAAAAGCTGACCAAACATCCGATTCTTCAGAGTTTTCAATATAGCCAACAACAAGCGGAAGTATTGCTACTCCGCATGGGCTCAATATCACACTGAAAACTCCCCAAATGAATGCCCCAAGCAATGCGGCATAACTACCGCTATACAGGAAAGAGAAAGCAATATCGAACGCTTCTGACATTTTACCTGATTTTTATACCAACCTTTTCAAACGCTTCAATTACATCATCTTCGCTCCTAAATCCTATTTCCTGCTTGAAGACTTCGCCTTTCGCGTCAACAAACAGCAAATGTGGAACATATCGTACTTTGAATTCTGTAGCAAGCTCCAGCTTATTTGAAATGTCAATTTTTTCGGCCAATATCATATCAGCATATTTTTCATTAATGGAGTCCAAAACTTTGGACATTTGCACGCAAGCCGGTCATGTTTCAGTAGAAAGCATCACAAGAGACGGTAAACCCTTTTTCGTGGCTAAGAAATCGGCAGCTTCCACAGAGCAAACAGAAAATAACAGCATTAATCCAATCAAAACTATAATCATTTTCATCATCAATACACCTTCCATTTTTCAATTCGAGCGGTACACGCTACGTAACTCATTCAAATAATACAAAATTCTTTGCATATAAACTTGATTATCCACTCTTTAAATAATTTTTTAAACGAGATACAAGCAACTGGGTGAAATCCGGAATATTTAGAGGTTTGCTGTAGTAATATCCTTGAACGATATCACAGCCAACTTTTTTTAGCATTTTAACTTGCTCCTCTGTTTCTACTCCTTCAGCAACCGTACTGATATCTAAATTCTTTGCCATAAGCATAATATGCGATATTACTATTTCAGATCTTAGAGGATCATTTGATTCACTAAAAAAACGATTATCCATTTTAATAACATCTACCGTAATATCTTTTAACATACCTAATGAAGAATACCCGGTTCCGAAATCATCCAATGAAGTAGAGAAGCCCGCATTATTCAGACAAATGAAAACATCTGCAAAAACTTCCGCATTATCGAAAATAGCTGATTCCGTAAACTCAATTTCTATATACTCTCTCGGAACATTATGCTTGTCAACTATCTTACATAATTCACGAATAAATGAAATATGGTTTTGAAGGTGTAAACGAGAAAAATTTATAGATATTGTCACTGGCTTAATTTCTTCGTCAATACAAAACTTTATTACTTCACAAACCTTCTCAACCACGTAAAAATCAAGCTTCAAAATGAATCCATTTTGTTCAAATAACGGTACAAAACTGTTTGGGTAAATTAAATTGTTTCCTTCATATTGCCAACGCGCAAGCGCTTCAGCCCCGATTATTGAATTATCGCTTAAAAAGAATTTGGGCTGTAAATATACTAAAAATTTACCTTCTATTAGGGCATCTTCCATTTTTAATTCAATTTCTCTCGAATACAACGCAGTGTTTTTCATTTCATCATCATAAAGGCAAAGCATAATCCCTTTTTGCTTCTTTGCAATTTGATGAGCGTATTCTACCTTTTCAATTATCTTTGTAATGTCGGATTCTCCGCGCTCAATCACGTATCTCCCTATTGGAAACCTAATCATTGGTGAATTTATACCCTCGTGAATTTCAGAGAATTTATTCTCTAATAATATAAGGGCCTTTTCTAATTGGCTTTTTGAATTATAGCTTCTTAGTATTGCAAATTCGTCCAGCCCAACTCTTGCAAAAGTATCTTTCTTTTTGTCTACAACAAATTCTATTGATTTAGCTAAATCCTTTAAAACTAAATCCCCCTCGTCAATTCCATACGTTTCATTTATGTTCATAAACCTGTCAATATTAAGTTTCTCAATAATATATGAAGTATAGGGGTTATTCCTAATCAAACGTTCAGCGTCCATCTTAAATTTATTGAGGTTGCCAATCTCGGTCAACGGATCAATATACGCCATTTTCCACATGGACATCTTGCTGTTTGTCTGAATTAAAAGCGCAGTTCCAAAAGCTATGGACAATAATGCAAAAATGACGCCGCTTAAAACAAGCATCATATCAATACTCCATTCTGATTATTAAAAAAAACAATCGCGAAACCACATAATTTTCTTAACCCATATTTTTTCATTTATAAAGCCTTTCAATTATGCAATAAGCTTATTTAATATAATGAAGTAAAGTAGGGATCAATTTATAACTATTTCGTAGGGTCAAACACCTCTTCAAAAAGCTCTCGCAATTTGTCCATTGTCATACTGCCAATATCCCCGGCAGAGCGTTCCCTAACTGATATAGTTCTAGTTTCGGTTTCTTTTTCTCCAACAATAAGCATATATGGAATTTTCTCGACCTGCGCGTCACGAATTTTCTTCCCAAGTTTTTCTGCCCGTAAGTCAGCTTCCGCGTTTATTCCCCACCCTTTAAGAATAGTCTCTACATCTCTTGCCCATTTAATATATTCATCGGATATAGTAAGAATTTTTGCCTGAACGGGAGCAATCCAGAATGGGAAAGCCCCTGCAAAATTTTCTATTAAAATTCCTAAAAACCGCTCAAGGCTACCTAGTACAGTGCGATGCAACATTACAGGACGATGTTCTTTTCCGTCATGAGAAATGTAATGCAGGTCAAAGCGTTCCGGCATCTGAAAATCCAGCTGTATGGTGCCGCACTGCCAAGTGCGTCCGATACAATCTTCAAGATGAAAATCAATTTTGGGGCCATAAAACGCTCCGTCTCCAGGGTTTAATTTGTACTTAGCTCCTGCAGCTTCAAGCGCTTCCTTTAGCGAATTTTCCGCGATTTCCCATTGTTTCGCTGTTCCCATGTGATTCTCAGGGCAAGTTGAAAGTTCTACGTGGTAATTAAAGCCGAAAACAGTTTTATATATATACTCGCAGAGGTTCATTATTCCAATGACCTCTTCCTTTATCTGTTCAGGCCGGCAATAAAGATGCGCGTCATCCTGAGTAAAGCACCTGACGCGCATTAGACCGTGAAGGACTCCAGAAAGCTCGTGTCTGTGGACGATTCCAAGTTCCGCCATCCGTAACGGTAAATCTCTATAACTTCTCATACGGGATTTATATACAATTATTCCTCCCGGACAGTTCATAGGTTTTACAGCGAAAGGACGTTCATCAATCTCTGTAAAATACATATTGTCCTTATAATGATCCCAATGTCCTGAGCGCATCCAGAGGGCTCTGTCAAGTATCAACGGGGTTCGTATTTCAGTGTAGCCTCTTTTGCGATGTTCCCGCCTCCAGAAATCCGTAAGCTTGTTCAATATCATCATACCTTTAGGGTGAAAGAACGGAAACCCTGGCGCTTCCTCGCTAAGGCTAAAGAGATCAAGATCCCTGCCCAGTTTTCTGTGATCGCGCGCGCGAGCTTCCTCTAACCTTTTTATGTGCAGAGCAAGCGACTCCGAATCAGCAAAAGCAGTTCCATACACTCGCGTAAGCATGATATTCTCCGACTTCCCCCGCCAATAGGCGCCTGCTACCGAGAGTAATTTAAAGTGTTTTATCCATGAAGTGTCAGGGATATGGGGCCCCCGGCAAAGATCAACGTAATTTCCCTGGAAATACAAAGTCACCTTGCCGTCTTTGTCGCTTGATACTGAACGGATTTCGTTTATAAGCTCGACTTTATATGGATCCTTCCTACCCTCAAAAAATATAATTGCGTCTTCATATGATAACTCTTTACGAGTTACCGGGATTGATTCTTTGGAAAGGCGCTTCATTTCAGCTTCAATCCTTGGCAAATCCTCGTCGTTCAATACGACTCCAAGCGGCATCTCGACGTCATAATAAAACCCGTCTTTTATACAAGGGCCTATTCCAAATTTTGCCCCGCTCCAAATATTCTCGATTGCTTGAGCCATAAGGTGCGCAGCGGAATGCCTGACTATTTCCAGCCCAATTTCAGACGAGGCTGTAATTGCTGTTATTTTTCCGTCTTTGCTTAAGGGCGCCGATAAATCAAAGTATTCTCCCTCTACGTCCGCTGCAATTGCGATTTTTAATTTTCCAAGCTGCTTGATGATGTCACCATAGCTTCCCGATTCAATTTCTATACTTACATTATCGCTGTTATAAACGAACATTTTATTGCAATCCCCCTTGAATGGTTACGATATGGTCAGCAGGCTGCTTACCACTCACGTGCTTTGAAGCCTTGAGGTATATCGGCAACCGCAACGGAGTCGCCAGTCTGCATAAGAACGAAAAGCCCTTTTCTCTGTGCGTACTTTAGTACATTTTCAGAAACTATCCCCCCCGCAACAGTTCCCACAAGTTTTCGATTGTCGCCATGCATGTCCATATACTGGCGAATTTTCGTTATCCGCTCTAAATGTTCGTCGACATCATTGACGGACAAGTCTGTCTTTATTTCCACAGGCATCGCGTATTCGCCATTTTCAAGGAAAAAATCCGCCTCAGCGAGAAGCTGTTCATTCTCGCTGAACTTCATATGATATCCCTGTTTAGTAAACGGGAATCCTAATTCGTTGAATTTTTTCCACAATTCCGTCGAAAACATGGCTTCTGTAAGACGTCCAAGAGAGTTACCAAGCCCTCCGATATTTTTGGATAGGTCGGTTATGTTCTTTTCAATTCTCTGCTGGGATTCATCTATCCTCTGTTGAGACTCTATCATCTGCTGACGACTTTCCATCAGCGCTACCCAGACTTTTTCAAAAGTCAACCCCTTTGCCGCATCTGCTGCCTGTTCTGCGGTCATCATTTCCATGCTAAATCTCCTCTTTGTTCACTTTTTGCCGCTGCTTCCGAATCCACCTTCACCGCGTTCAGTGGCGCCCAACTCTTTGTCCTCTAACCAAGATACTCGAACAACCGGAGCAAATACAAGCTGTGCAATTCTATCCCCTTCTTCAATTGTAAACGGGTCTTGCCCATGATTAATAATAATTGCCTTTATTTCCCCGCGATAGTCGCTGTCTATTGTCCCGGGGGAATTTAACAGCGTGACCCCATTTTTAATCGCAATCCCGCTACGTGGTCTCACTTGCGCTTCAAAACCTTCAGGAATTTCAATTCTTAATCCAGTTGCGACCGCAACTCTTTGCCCAGGCAAAATAAGAACTTTTTCTGAAGCTCTTAAATCAACTCCCGCAGCTCCAATGGTTTCATAACTTGGAAGAGGGAATTCTTTTGCTTTTTCATCTCTTGAAATTTTAACATTAATATTTGACACAAACACCACTGCTCCTTGAATCAATGACCGTGCTTACCGGATACCGCCTCTATATCATTCTCTGCCTCTTTTGAATCCGCCGCTATGTGGTCTACTACTACGATCCCTATCTCTGCCGCCTTCTTTTTCGCGCCTTTCCGGTGAAACTGAACGCGCTTCATTGCCTATTTTTTTTATTTTCTCTTCTCTCTCGTTTTCCGACTGAATTGCTGACGCGAGTCCTTCTTTAATAATCCTCTGCTCATCGTCCAATATGCGCCTTCGAGTGAGGTTAACTCTGCCCATATCATCAATCTCTTTGACTATAACAAGAGCTTTATCCCCCACGCTGAAAGCATCTTCAATTTTCGGAATACGTAATGTGCTTACTTCACTTATGTGTAATAATCCTTCCTTGCCCGGCAGACATTCAACAAAAGCTCCGAATGCCAATAAACGTGTTACTGTTCCCCAATACATCTCTCCGGCTTCCAAGTCCTTTGTCAGCCCGCGTATTATCGCAATCGCCTCATCGACTTTTTCCTGAGTAGCTCCCGCAATGCAAACTTCACCTGAATCTTCTACATTGATTTTCACGCCGGTTTTTTGGGTTATTCCCCTTATTGTTTTACCTCCGGGGCCTATAACATCGCGTATTTTTTCAGTATTTATAATCATTTGAGATATACGCGGCGCATCCGGTGAAAGTTGGTTGGGGGCTGGAATAACTGATTCCATATTCTCAAGTATTTGAATTCTGCCCGCCTTGGCCTGTTCAAGGGCGCGTTCCAGAATTTCACGCGTTATTCCTCCGGCCTTATTATCCATTTGCAGCGCGGTTACTCCGACGCGGGAGCCTGCAACTTTGAAGTCCATATCGCCATAATGATCTTCAAGTCCTTGTATGTCCGTTAATATTTGGACGCTTTCGCCTTCCTTAATCAAACCCATCGCTACTCCGGCAACATGCCTCTTTATCGGAACGCCGGCCTGCATAAGCGACAGGCTTCCGCCGCATACAGACGCTTGGGAGCTGGAACCGTTTGATTCTAAAATATCGGAGACGACCCTCATAACGTAGGGGAAATCTGCTTCGTCAGGAACAACCGCTCGCAGGGCGCGTTCAGCAAGTGCGCCATGCCCTACCTCTCGGCGGCCCGGCCCGCGCATCGGGCGCGTTTCTCCGACTGAAAAAGGAGGAAAGTTATAGTGAAGTATAAACCGCTTAGAAGGTTCGTCTTGTTTAAGGCCGTCAAGAACCTGGTCGTCCTCTCCCATCATTCCTAAAGTAGTCACAGCCAAAGCTTGCGTTTCTCCTCTGGTAAATAAAGCTGAGCCATGAACACGAGGCAGAACTCCAATTTCGCAAGTAATGGGTCTCAGTTCATCCATAGCCCTCCCGTCCGCGCGAATTCCTTCATTAACAACCGTAAATCGCATTATTTTCTTTACCTGTTCTTCTACTACATCATTTATGTAGTCTTTCCACTCCTCATGAGTTTCGGCAAAGTGTTCATGCGCTTTTGCTTTTATATCTTCAATTCTTGAGTGTCGTTCTCCTTTTTCGTGAATAAGGATTGCTGTTCGTATTTCATCGTTTAGAGAGTTCTCAATCCAATCATTAATTTCCGGGCATACAACAGGAGGAGTTATTAATCGCTTGGTTTTACCGATTTGTTCCCTTAGTTCACGCTGTACCGATGTTATTTTGCGTATTTCTGCCAACGCTAGATCCATCGCGTCAATCAAAATCGATTCCGGCAGTTCCTTTGCCCCGCACTCGACCATGGTTATTCCATCATCATGCCCCGCGACAAGTAAATCCAGTTCCGACGTTGCAATTTGCTCCTCAGTTGGATTAACTACAAGCGCTCCATCAATGTATCCTATTCTGACAGCTCCAACCGGGCCTCCCCAAGGTATATCGGACAGAGTAAGCGCCATTGAAGCAGCATTTATAGCAAGAACGCTCGGAGGATATACCTGATCAACCGAAAGCACTACAGTAACAACTTGTACTTCATTCCTCATCGTTTCATCAAATAACGAACGGATTGAACGGTCAGTCATACGCCCGCTTAAGATAGCTGTGTCCGAAGGGCGCCCTTCGCGTTTTATAAACCCGCCGGGAATTTTACCCGCAGAATAATACCGTTCCTCAAAATCTACCACAAGCGGAAAAAAATCTATCCCCGTGCGTATACTGTCCGACATACATGCGGTAGTCAGTACTGTCGTATCTCCATGGCTCGCAACAACTGCGCCGTTTGCTTGTTTAGCAACTTTACCAGTGCGAAAAACAAGTGGCTTCTCTCCAATCAATACAGAAATTACCTTTTCTTCAAAAATCAAACATTTCCTCTCCTTATTTTTTCATCTCGATATTTCATAAGAATAACATATTTATGCCTTGACTCATAGTAAAATGTTCTAATACTATATCAAGAGTTTTTTAAAAATTAGTTCAAATTTATTCAATGAAAGTTGTTTATAACGATGATTAAACTTTTACCGGAAGATGTGTGGTCTAAAATAGCGGCGGGCGAGGTTGTGGAGCGCCCGGGTTCGGTCGTCAAGGAATTGGTTGAGAATTCTATTGACGTGGGGGCGAAACGCATTCGCGTGTCGCTGTGGGATGGAGGAAAAGCCCGAATCATAGTGGAAGACGACGGAGGAGGAATTCCGTTCGACGATCTTCCCCTTGCGATTGAAAGACATGCCACAAGCAAATTATCCACAACTGAAGATTTGAACTCCATCATAACTTTAGGATACAGGGGCGAGGCTATAGCAAGCATAGCTTCAGTAAGTAAATTAGAAATAAGATCGTGCCCGGAAGGCGAAGCCGGAGGATTGATAAGGGTAAATGAAGGCCGCTTAATTGAGCATGTAAAAACAACATGCCCAAAGGGCGCCCGTGTTCAAGTCGACGATTTGTTTTGCAATATTCCGGCAAGAAAAAAATTCTTGAAAGCTTCGCTGTCGGAATTACGCCGCTGTTCTTCAGTTCTGCGGGACTACGCTCTTGCCTGGCCTGGAATCAGCTTTGGACTGTCTCACGAGAATAAAACTCTTTACACAACCGATGGAAACGGAAACAGAAAACGGGCGCTTTCACAAATATGGGGGAACTCTCCGGAATCACTGACAGTTCATGTGACTTCAGGAAATCTATCTCTTGAATGTTGGTATCAACCATTTCCACTGAGAGGAAGAAATGAAATTTCAGCTTTTGTAAACGGGCGCGCAGTAAATGATCCCATAATACGCGCCGCCGTTTCAAACGCCGGGAATGAGCTTTCCGGCAATTGGGCATTGTTCATAACGTTAAATCCGTCTCTGATAGATGTGAATGTTCATCCTGCAAAGGCAGAAATAAGGTTCAGATACACGGGCGAAGTTTTCGATTCAATAAAAAAAGCTTCCGAAATCCTATCAGGAAATCCGGCAAAAATAGCTTTTTTTAATACACCAAAATATGATGGTAACTCAAAGGCGCCAGAAGTCAAACCAAAGCCGGAGGACAGAAGTAGTCTCAACTTTTCTATCAACTCCCCAAATTTGTTTTCCCGCGCGGCTTCGTCGTTTGACACTGAAAGTTTTACTGCTAATGAAAGCAGTGAAAAATCCTGGAATTTCAACGAAGACGATTTAGCCGACAAGGGAAACGTAAAGCAAAATATTAATGAACCAGAAGTAAAATTCATCTCTCAGCTGAGTTCAGGCTATTTAGTCTTTGAAACGCCAGAATCCGTTATAATTATGGACCCTCATGCCGCTCACGAACGGATAATGTTTGAAAAAATCATGGTCGAATCAGCTCAAGTTAAGACCCAAACGCTTATTAGCCCGGAAGCTTTACAACCGACTATCGCCGTCCAAGTTCAAGAACTTGAGAGTGAACTGTGTTCCGTAGGGTTTAGCTTCAGTGATGAAAACGGGCTTTGCGTAACGGGAATTCCGTTTGCTTTAGGAAATGTATCTTCTCCGTTAGCGATACTAAGGGCAACAATTGCTGTTTGGAGCGATAACGGGAACGAACGAAAACTTGACGAACAATTGACGGCGCGCTGGTCGGAAATCGCGTGCAAGTCTTCCGTAAAACTTACCAGTAGGCTTCATCAAAGTGAGGCGCTTGAATTATGGCGAAAACTACACTTGTGCAAGCAGCCTTTTTCATGCCCTCATGGCCGACCGACCGTACTTAAGCTTGAATATTCGGAGTTGGCTAAACATTTTGGAAGGTAGTGGACGGCAGGACTTAGAACTCTAAGCTCTGAGCACAGGAGCTATCAATTCCAGTTTGGGGAAATATGTTTTGTACCTTGAGACATCGCGTGTTATCAGTTTCATGTTTGAGACGGATGCGTGAGCGCCTATCAAAAAATCCGGCAGCACAGATGTTTTCAGCCCGCCCCGTTCTCTGTATTTCTTGTAGCATTTTCCGGCAAGAAAAGCTGCTTCATATGGTACATGCAGTTTTGTAAGAGTTAACGGGAATATTTTCCCGCATTTGAAACTTTGAACTTATTTTTCACATATTTATGTGGTATGATTCAGAAGTTTTTTATAGCGACAAAAAATTATATGATTTAATTGACTTTTGCATTTTGCATATTGAAGGATATTAAGAATGAAAATTACGATAGCTGATCCAACCGGGTTCTGTTTTGGCGTTCAACGGGCTATAAACGCTCTTGAAGTTGCTTTGTGTTCGTCGGAAGCCCAAGGATCGGTTATGTCGATAGGAATGCCAATACATAATCCACAGGAAGTTGAACGCCTAAAGAAACTGGGGCTCATTGTATTGGATGACGCCTCGAAAGTTCTAGAGGGAGCAACGGTATTTATTAGAGCGCACGGGGAACCGAGAAGCGTGTATGAGGAGCTTACATCGAAGAATTGCAGGATAATTGACGCGACATGCCCTTTTGTGAAAAGGGTGCAAGATAAAGCTAGAGAGCTCACAGAATCGGGATATTCTGTTATATTATTGGGAGATAAAAATCACCCTGAAGTGCGCTCAATTGTCGGACACAGTATTAATAACATAGAAGTTGTAAAAACTCCAGACGAAGCGGAAAAGCTGCTGCCGCGCTCCAAGATTGGGGTAATAGCACAGACTACGCAACGCGAAGAGGATTTTAAACAACTTGTGTACATTTTGCAGAATAAAACAAATGAGCTTGAAATTTCAAACACGATATGTCAAGCCACTGTAGAACGACAACAAGCTGTTAAGAGATTGGCGGATTCAGTGGAAGGAATTATAATTGTTGGAGGAAAAAACAGTGCTAACACTGTAAAACTTTATGAAATAGCAAAATCTAGAGGAACAGATGCTATACTTGTAGAATCATCAGAAGAAATGGACGGGAGGTGGCTTAAAGGGAAGTCAATTATTGGAGTCGCAGCAGGCGCCAGCACGCCTGAGTGGCTCATTGAAACAATATGCAAAGCGGTAGCGAAAATGACGGTAGGATAAGGGGATGGAAGTTATGGTAGAGCAGTTCGAAGAAAGTATGGAAAGCTTATTGCAACAGGATACTTCTGGTAACATCAGAAAAGGATCGGAAGTTACAGGTAAGGTTGTCAGTAAAACAGAGAATGGCTGGCTTATTGACGTCGGTTTCAAATGCGAGGGATTTCTTCCCACAAAAGAATGGTCTCACCGCGTTCTTTTAAAAGATGCGGCTGAACCACAAATTAACGACGAGATAACGGTAAAAGTCTTAAGCTTTAAAGAAGGAGAAGAAGCGCAACTCCTCGTAAGCAGATGGAGATGCGAAATTGATCGTCGTTGGAAAGAACTTGAAGAAATTACTGCCCAAAACGAGCACGTAAAGGTAAGAGGCGTGCGAAAAGTCAAGGGCGGTTTAATGGTCGAATGCAACGGACTTGAAGGTTTCATTCCGATATCCCATCTCATTGGAGAGAAGCGCGGAGGGAACCTGAACAAGTTTATAAACGAAGAATTCGACGCTAAATTGCTGGAAAAAAATCAAGCAAAATACCGCCTTGTTTTTTCAAGGCGAAGCATGCTTGAAAACGAAAGTAAGTACGCAAAGGAAAAATTTTATGATGAAATTCAGGAAGGAATGGAGCTTGACGGTGAAGTAACAAGCCTTACAGCTTTTGGAGTGTTTGTAAATGTCGGGCCTTTTGACGGGCTTGTACATACGACGGAGCTCTCCTGGAAACGTAACACTAAAATGAAAGAAGCCTTCAAGAAAGGCGACAAAGTCAAAGTTAGAGTAATAGGAATTGACAAGGAGAATAATAAAATCTCGCTCAGTATAAAGCAAACTGCCGCCGACCCATGGGATACTGCAGACGAGCGCTGGCAGCTTGGCATGGTAATTAAGGCGCCTATCACTAATATAACGGAATTTGGCGCTTTTGTTGAACTTGAACCCGGAATAGAAGGGTTAATACACATTGGAGACGTAAGTTGGGCAAGAATTAAGCACCCGAGAGAAGTCCTGCGAAAAGGACAGGAAGTGGAAGTATCGGTATTAAGCGTCGATATTTCAAAGCGTCGTATTAGTTTAGGTTATAAACAGCTTAACGATCCATGGAAAGCTTGCCTTGAAAAATATGAAAAAGGTCAGGATGTAAATGTTAAGGTCGTTCGTATCACAGACTTTGGCGTCTTTGTTGAACTAGAGGACGGGATTGAAGGGCTGATTCACATTTCTCAGCTTAGCCATAAACGAGTTGAGCACCCAAAAGACGTACTAGCGGAAAAACAGGAAGTCACAGCAAGAATAATTGAAATTAATCCTGAACAGCGCCGTATAAGACTTTCTCTAAGCGCTCTTGAGGAAGTCCCGGAAAAGACGCAGCATGATGAAAATCAATCTGGCAACAAGAGGGAAAAAACAGGAAAGAGACGAGACAGCAATAAAGAAAGAGAACACAAGGATGTTTATGTTCCCGATGGCGAAACTGCCGTATCGATAGGAGAATTCCTTAAAGGCAATGCACAATGATCAATGATTAATGTTCAATGTTCAATGTTCAATGAAAAAGCAAAGACAACTGTAGGGACGGCATTCTGCCGCCCCTATCTCTTTTTCTATGAAATCCCTTGCTTTTTTAATAAAAATAATAAAAGAACACAAAACTAAAAAATCATTTCATTTTTCAGGAGTGTTGATATATAATATTCTTTGATCTCATTGCCGCATCCAGAGCGAGCGTTTTGTATTTGCCGCAGTATAGCCTTTACTTGAACCCAATTGAGCTTATGTTGATCAAAATGAAAGCTTATTTGCGAAAAAGTCAAAACCATAACAAAATAATAGTTGGGAACTGCCATAGCTAAAGCTCTTGGTTTTGTCACTACACACAAATATTCTGGGATGGTTTACTGAAAATGGATATAGGATGTATTAAATCAAATTACTATAGCGCAGGAAGCTCAAATGAGAGTGATTCAGGTTATGCAAAAAAACTGTTATTTAGGAGGAAAGTGAAATACAATGAAGAAATTTTTATTTACATTAATGTTAGTAGCGTTTATGTTGTGTATGACTCTTGCGAGTTGTGCCGCCGTTAATTCACCCGTCCATAAGGATGCCATTCTTTTTTCAATTGGCTATGGCACAGACGGGGCGGACGTCTTGAGATTCAATTCAGTTCGCACCGCTGATATCAGCACCGCTGATATTTATGATAATACCGGTTCAGGAATCACCTCGTTAGCCAGCCTCAAAACAGCCTTGGGCTCGCAGGATATCGCCCCGAGAATGAGGCAGACGCTCGCCGAACCTTTCAGCACAGCGATAGCAAATCGTGTTCTGAGCAGCAAAGCGATAACAGCAGACCTCGAAATCGGCCAAAATGATAAGGTTCGTAGGCTGACTGTCACCGGTATCCGTGAGCGTCCCATTCTCGGAGTCTCTTGGGAGAACAATAACGGTATAGGCAGTTACTCACATGTTGCCGACGGTTGGGAGCGTTTGGGAGGTTACGCTGTGTTTCTGCCGCAAGTTACTAACGCTGAGGAAGCCCGAAGTGTTTTAAAGCAGCTAAACGGCTTCGGCGCAACTGGCGGAGGAGACTTTCATATCTATTTTATAGGTAGCGACACAACTCCGCATGGAACGACCAGCTGGGGTATCCCGCGCGACTGGGCAGATATAATTATGACGCAGCAGGCAATTTCTTTGGATGTCCCTTTTATGGGGTTTTGCCGCGGCGAGCAGGGCTTCAACGTAGCGATGGGCGGGGGACTTATTCAGGATATCCCGTACTATCATTTACAGGAAGTCAAGGCTGGCAGGACAGCTGCAGGCAGAATCAGCGGGCAGCTTGCTGCTACAACAACTCATAGGATTTACAAATATGAAGAATCTTTTACACGTGATTCAGAAGGCAATGTTACTCTTCTTCCATCTTCGGGTACGGGGGCAGCTCCATATACTACAGTTAGTTGCGATGAAAACTGCAGTCCGCGGGTTTATATTGATGGCATAATCCACAGCGGCGGGAATGGCTATCACCCTCTGAAGCCAGGCCCGAACGGCGAACCCGGGGCAGGATGGGATTATTCAGGTATCCTTCCTAATTCAAAATGGTTGTACAATATCGTTGGATCAAAGACTATGGATTGGGCGCGCACAGCTCACCATCAGGCTGTTGACCCGAAGAATCTTGGTCACGGGCTATCGGTAGTAGCTGTCACGTCAGACGGCATTGTTGAGGCAATTGAGCATCAGTCCAGCTTGTTTGCCATTGGAGTGCAGTGGCATCCGGAATATAATGTTCTTGGTCATAATGGTCAAAGCGCTAATATTAACCTTGATCTCGATCAAAGCACTGTTTTCCTGCGCGAGCACGTGAAATATGCTGGCATTCATAAGGATCGAAAAGCATTATTTAGTTTGTTTAAAGATGGCGTACTTCCCGATGAATTTGCATTCGAGAATTACGATTTCCTGGCAGATAATAGCAACCTTGAGTATGTAAAGCAAATAGTTGATAAAGCTACATTATTGAGTGCCGCTATGCTTGACGGCTGGAGTATAGCAGGATTGAAACAGCCATCTGGTACAAACTGGGCGGCTGAAGTCATTGGCGGTTCTGTTGTTGTGACGTTAGAAGATGATGTCGACAACGGGGTTGTGATAGTAACGCTTACAAAAGGCGGAGAAACGAAAGAAGTTGAGATTGCATTCTCAGGCGTAATAACTCCTGAACCTGAGGATGATAAATGCACCAACGGATGCAACGCTGCTCACGGATATATTGCGTTTGCTTTCTTAATGGGAGCTGCGCCGTATCTTATCAGCAGGAGAAAATAGTTGCCTTATCAATGATTTCAAATTTGATAGACAGCGAAATGTAGCAAATGATTGAAAAAACCGCGTTCAACCCGAACGCGGTTTTTTTAACTGACAAACCTGCGGAAAGACAAATTTAATGTATATGAACAATGTCTATTTATCCCTGCTTAAAAATTTACAGTTTCAACCACAAAGCTGGGCGAACGCCACCCTCGTCACGATAGAAAAAACCACCGCTCAAATCAATATAGCCGGTATCAAGAACATATACTGCACGGTTTACATCAAGGCCGGGCGATCGCAGCCACCACCACGAAGCATTGTCGTCAGCAAATTTTGCTATCCGTGAGGAATTATATTGGTCATTTATCCAGTGCATGTTACCCCGATTTTCGTTCCTCAATTGCCCGCTGTCGCCAAAGTACTTTACCACTTCTTCAACGCTCAGTAAAAACACTTTGTCAACTGTGTCAATACCGCCCGGCGTTCCGTACCACGGGTTAGCGGCGTTTGCTATCCTTGAACCGGCTATCCACGCTTTTTCCTCAGCTGTGAATACGTCATCGTAAAACGACCCGTTCAGATACTGCCGAATAGAGCTTTTTTCCCACGTTACAGCTCCAGATTGATATTCCCGCATAGAGATTTTTTCCTGCTTTGCAGCATCATAATGATACGCATTGCTTAACAAAATTCTATCGCTTAGAATAAGAGCATTGCCGTTATGTACATCAAGTACGCGCCAGTCAAGCTCAAGAGTATTACCGTCAGAATAACTAAATCTGCCAAATTGTATGGCGTCGCCTGTTTTTACTGAAGAATAGGGGCTTTTTAAAGTGTTGCTTCCGAAGAAAAATGCGTCGACGAGAAACACTAACACTATTACACCTGTTAGTACAAGTAAGGTTTGTTTTCTCATTTTTGAAACCTTCCGTTTTCTTTCATTGAACATTGATCATTGAACATTGTCTTTAACGTTTTCTTTCCCCTTCTGAAACGCGCTTCTATTCATCGGAATGAATTCGGGTTTCTTGCCGCCTAATTTTTCATCAAGCATTTCAAGCGCCGACTCCTCTTTGACGATATCCCCTGCAGCAACAAGAGCCCCAAGCATGACAATATTTGCAACTCTGTCATTTCCAAGCTCTTTTGCTATGGTGTTAGCTGGAATTCCATAAATCTTTATATCTTCCCGCTTCTTTTCGAGCTTCACCAGATCGGAATTATAGAACAGAATTCCGCCGCTTTTCACCATGGGCTCAAATTTCACAATTGAAGGTTGATTCATGACCACAACGTAATCAGCTTCAGGAACGACGGGAGCGCCTATTTGATCGCTTGAAACTATAACGCTGCAATTAGCTGTTCCGCCGCGCATTTCCGGACCATATGAAGGAATCCACGTGACATTGCGTCCTTCATGCATACCAGAATAAGCTATTAACTGCCCCAGAACCATTAGCCCCTGTCCGCCAAACCCTGCCGCTATAAGAGATCTTTCAAATTTGTTATCCATTTGCCTCACCCTCCTACGCGTCAAAATCTCTGAAAACGCCAAGCGGATACTCGGGCATCATTGCGTCTATGACCCACTTGCACGCGTCCAACGGAAGTTTTCCCCAGTTAGTGGGGCATGTTGACAGCACTTCAACAAACGATACTCCCTTATTCTCAACTTGATTCCGAAAAGCCTTGAGTATGGCCTGTTTCGCTTTCATAATATATTTAGGCTGCGCAACCGTAACCCTTTCAATATATGCAGGCGTCTTGAGTTTAGCCAGCATTTCGCTCATTCCAATAGGATATCCATATGTAGGAATATCCCTTCCTCTTGGAGCGGTCGTTGCTTTCTGTCCGATAAGCGTCGTGGGCGCCATTTGCCCCCCGGTCATACCATAAATGGCGTTGTTGACAAATATAAAAGTGAGAGGGCGTCCGCGGTTCACCGCATGTACTATTTCTCCCATTCCAATAGACGCAAGGTCTCCATCCCCCTGATATGCAAACACCATGCAATCAGGCCGTACCGCTTTCATTCCAGTTGCAACCGCCGGCGCCCTTCCGTGCGCCGCCTCAATAAAGTCGACGTCAAGGTAAGCGTGCATGAGAACAGAGCAGCCTACAGGGGCTATTCCAATAGTCCTGTCCTGTATGCCGAGTTCGTCTATTGCTTCACAAACTAAACGATGAATTATTCCATGGGTGCAGCCCGGGCAATAATGGCTTTGAACACCCTTCCACACTTTTGAAACGCTAAATACTTTATTCTCGCCCATCTCATTCACCTCAATTTTTTAATGCTTTTTTACAAGCATCTTCCACTTCTCTTACCGAAGGAGCATTCCCGCCGGAACGACCAAATGTTTCGTATGGATACTTGCAACCGGTTGCCAGCTTTACATCGTCCAGCATTTGAAACGAAGCGCTCATCTCAATGTCGAGTATTTTCTTGACGCTTTTGGGAAGGTTTTCAAATCCCTTTGCAGGGAACGGCCAAAGCGTTATGGGACGTATCATTCCAACTCTGTAACCTGCTTCCCGCAGGTTTAAAATAGCGGAATAGCATATGCGGCTGGTCGTCCCATATGAGGAAATAACAAGTTCAGCGTCATCCAGCATATAATGTTCCCAGCGCTGTTCATTTTCTTTTATTTTTGCATATTTTGCCTGTAAATGAATGTTATGCGCCTCACACATATCCGGGTTTAGCTGCATACTTAAAGCTAAATGCCTTTTTCCCCTTTCTTTCATGAATCCTAATCCCCAATCTTTATTCACAACAGGATCCTCCGCCTTACGCGGATTAATTTCCACCGCTTCCATCATTTGCCCCATGAAACCGTCGCTCAAGATCATGGCTATCATTCGATATTTTTGGGACATATCGAAAGCGTCCTGCGTTAAGTCGACAGCTTCCTGAAGGTTATTGGGCGCAAGCACGATGATATTATAGTCGCCGTGACCAGCGCCTTTGGTTGCCTGATAGTAGTCGCTCTGCGAGGGAAGAATATTTCCAAGTCCCGGCCCTCCGCGGGATACATTCACGATAACCACAGGTATTTCAGCGAATGATATATAGGACATTCCTTCCGCCATAAGGGATATTCCAGGGCTGGAAGAAGTCGTCATGACCCTGTAGCCGGTCGATCCCGCCCCCATCACCATATTTATCGAGGCAACTTCGCTTTCCGCCTGCGTGAATAAGCCCCCGACCTCCGGAAGGTGCGCGGACATATACTCCGGGATCTCATTCTGCGGGGTTATCGGGTAACCGAAAAAGTGATGGCAGCCTGCCTGAATTGCCGCCTCCGCTATTGCTTCTGTTCCTTTCATCAGCATTTTTGGCATTCTCTTACGCGACCTCCTTAATCTTCCTTGTAAACTTCAATGACCATATCAGGGCAAGTTAGCGCGCATATCGCGCATCCCACGCAGCCTTCCTTAAACTGCTCCATAGGCCTGTGCCCCTTAGCGTTGATCTTCTCCGATATTCGCAGAACTTTCGCCGGACAAGCATTAACGCAAAGCCCGCAACTTTTGCATTGCTCTTCCAAAACGGTAATTCGTCCCTTAGCCATTGGCCAAATCCTCCTTAAACGATTTTATCTATTAAATTTCTTTATCTGAATTATAAATCCTATAGACTTTTTTGATGTTGCTTGTCCAAAGCTCAGAGCCCTCCCATGGCAATGTTAGATAACGTTTTAGCGGCCAAAGCGGCGTCTCGCTGCCTGTACCTCTCAACCTTTTGCCGACTTCCTGATAGAGCGTATCAATAGCGGTTGAATACAGCAGCGGAACTGAAAGCAATTCCGCTGCGCTTTCCGCTATCACAGTTCCGCTAATAACATCATCGGGAGTTGTTTCGGACATGAGATGCGAATTACAGACAAGCGCCCCCACTTTCAAATTACATATATCTTCCATGCGGCGAGCCATTATTTTTATTTTTTCAGGGGTCGATGTAAGAGGGCGAAAAGCGTTTATAACAAGAATTAGCAGGTAGGAAGATTTTATAATTTCCGTTTGAAATTGCTTCAAAGCAAGCACTCCCGACGCATCTCCCCCGACGTCAAGCAAAAGCTTGCATGAATCATCCGCTAAGGCGGCAGTGATCTTTGGCGATAACAAGGACATATCCGACCACTTCCCGTCCTCAGGCGGAAGCAACATTCTGAACCCTTGTGCTTCCAGATGTTCAACGACCTGCCGAATGCAAAAATAAGGGTTTATTATATCAGCGTCAGCTATAGTAACAGAGTGACCGCAAGTTTTTAACCCCATGGCAAGATTCAAAACCCACTCTGATTTCCCGGAACCAAGCGCCCCCGTTACTGCAATGGTACGTGCCCAGTCATATTTTTCGATTAACCCGTTCATCTCCATCAGAGCACCCCCCAATGATTCTAATTTTACAGCACAATTTTGATTTTATCATCTATTTTCAACAAAAATTATTAAACGACAAGTATTTGTATCTACTAAAATTAGAATATTTTATGAATAGTGTGTCATATATTGCTTTGTGGTGTTGTTTCTATTTATATCGGGAGGCTTTGGTAAATTGTAGAGCATACATTATCTAGATTTTCAGTGCGCCAATTGGTATTATCTTCACGCCGTCTTTTCTTGAATATGCCGTTTCGCCGCCGGTAATCACTATAAGCAGTTCCGGCTCCCGGAGTTCTGCCCGCTTTTCAGCATTCACTTTTTGAATAAGCTCTTTAAGCTCATTCAAATGAGCGGCGCCCTCTTCTATCTGTCGGTTGCCGAGCTTGAATTCAATCAGCGCGTACCGGCCTTATTCCAGCAGCACGAAATATGAAAATGGCGGTTCACTTGCTTGCCGAAAGCAGGCGAACCGCCAAAATATCTTAATTAACGGATTACTAATTTTCAATCCTAAACAAAATTTATTGATAATTCTGTTCACATCACTTCGAAGTTGCTATTACAAAGCCGTCGAAGACATCTCCCTTTTTGAAAGCCCCTTCTTCGCTCGCGGCAATTGCGTGCGCGAACATTTGACTTGGCGTAACAGAAACGACAAGGCATGAACGGAAGTTATTCTGCTCAAATACCGGCGCGTTTCCTGAGAAGTGCAGCGGGTCATTAGCGCCGCGATAATTATTTCCAATAGTGGCAGCTTCTATATAATGAACTCCGTTGATAAGGTAACGTTCATAAACATGTGAGTGCCCGAAATTAACGGCATTGACTCCATTCTTCTCGTAAAGCGGGCGAAGAACGTTCCAGCAGTCATCTCCATATGGATATACAGCGCGTTCAGGCTTTTCAGGGTCGATAAGCGGTTCAGACATAGGAACCCATACTTCCGCTCCCTTGTTAAGCATATGCCAATGCTGCACAACCCAAGTGTATTTACTGTTCTTTGATGAAAGGTCGTTTTTGAGCCACTTAACCTGTGGGCTGTTTGGAGCAACACTGTCAAACGGGAACCAACCGGGAGCTTCGTATCCATCCCACGGATGCCAGCGAAATACTCCAAAGCCCTATTATATGAAGATCGCCATAACAGCCAGTACTAACAATACTTTTTTCATTGTCTTTTTCCTCCTATATAGTTGATAGAAAAAAATTCATAATTTTTGAGTTACTAATATTTCTTCGAAACAAAATCCCAACCAACGCAAATGCAGCCAATATATGAACTCCTGTATTACAACCATATTCTTCCAACCATGCTTTTATTTCATCCTTACAATCTTTGTCAGGTTCAGTACCTTTCAAGTTCGCTATTATAAAGCTGTCAAAGACATCTCCCTTTTTGTACGATCCTTCCTCACTTGCAGCAATTGCCCGCCCCAACATCTGGTCAGGAGTGACTGTTACAACAAAGCATGAACGAAAGTCGTTCTGCTCAAAAACCGGCGCGATTCCGGAGAAGTGCAGCGGGTCGTTGGCGCCGCGATAATTATTCCCTAAAGTAGCAGCCTCAATGTAATTGACTCCGTTTATCAGGTAACGTTCATAAACGTGTGAGTGTCCGAAATTAACGGCATTAACACCATATCCCTCGTAAAGCGGGCGAAGAACGTTCCAGCAGTTATCCCCGTATGGATATACCGCGCGTTCCGGCTTTTCAGGGTCGATAAGCGGCTCCGACATCGGAATCCATACTTCCGCTCCCCTGTTAAGCATATGCCAGTGTTGCACTACCCAAGTATATTTACTGTTCTTTGATGAAAGGTCGTTTTCAAGCCATTTTACCTGCGGGCTGTCCGGCGCTACGCTGTCAAACGGAACCCAACCAGGCGCCTCGTAGCCGTCTCCAGGATACGAACGGAATAAGGAAAGCCCGATTATATGCATATCGCCATAGTCCGCCGAGTACCAGTGTTTTCCGTCGAGTTGAGCTTCCTGTTCAGGGTACATTGGGCGGAAAAGCTGCAAATAAATTGACATGGTCTTTTTAGTCTTATCTGTTGCCATTTCCTTTGACCAAATCCTCTGGTCGTCAGCCTCATGGTTTCCGGGAACGGGGAATATGGGCATATATTGCAGCAACCTTGTATTATCCTCTGCCTGCTGCATTACTGTAAACCATTCCTTGCCTTTTTCCTCAGGGGCTATAAAGCAGTTTTCTACCGGAAACCATTCTCCGGTTTTCCAAATCGTATTCTGAAAATCTCCGGCATAGAGGATAAAATCCGCATCCTGCTGTCCCGCTATTTTTACGGTCTCAAGCACCTGCGGCCTCTGCTGAAGGTCGGAAATCAGTACGAAATTGAAGGTCTTTCCGGAATCTGCAAGAGGAGCAGTTTTAAAGAAATACTGGTTTCCCGTTATGACTTTTTCCCCTATCTTCGTTGTGACCCTGTAGAAGTATTTCGTACCAGGCTTCAATCCTTTAATTTCACCTATTTGCTGAAATACTGGAAGAGCCGGGTTGTTCTCCGGAACATTGTCATATCCTTCAAGCGAAACTGAACGCCGCAACCCTTTTATTTCATGCTCTACAGCATTCACTTTTCCTCCCATGTTTTCAGCTTCCCCAAATTCCACAAAAGCTTCGGAAGCATTCTCGCCGGTAAGCCACAACACGTTCATGGTATCTGACGGCGACAGAGTCAACAAATATGGCTCCGTGTAAATATCAGCCGCGCAGGCAGCCGAACCCGAAAGAGCCGCAAAAACAGCTACTATTAACAATATTCTTTTCATTTACTTCATTCCTCCTGAATATGATTTTAAAACTATCCGAATTCTAAAAAATAAATGTAAATTATTTATTTTAGAATCGTAAAAGTTCGCCAGGAGTTTTTTAACAAAAACAAACTCGCCTGATTAGGCAAGTTTTCGAATATATATATAATACTTAATTTTTCATTGCGCCAATTGGTATCACCTTCATCTTAAATTAATCGGGATTATTTATTGGCGTAATGACCCCGGCATTGGGAAAGTACGATCTTCCCCTCCTGCAAACGGTAAACTATACGGTTTTCATCATCAATCCGGCGTGACCACCATCCTGATAGATTGCCTCTTAACGGTTCCGGTTTGCCTATTCCGCCATATCCATTGCGTTCAATATCTTTTATTAGCTCATTTACTCTCTTCAATGTCTTCTTATCTTGTTTTTGCCAATATAGATAATCATCCCATGCTTTATCAGTCCATAGCTTTTCCATAATGCTAATTCTCAATTAGCTCATGAGCTGTTAGTTTACCTTCGTTTGCAGCCTGTATGGATTGCATTAAGACTTCCATGTTTGACACACTGTAAAAAGGATCAGTATTTGTTGTGATATGAAAAGGTATGCCGCCCTCGCGTACTGCCTGACTTACAAAAATACTAAACGCTGTTGAAAAGCTCATGCCGAGAACGTTGAAGAGTTTTTCGCCCTGCATTTTCAGCGTATCATCAATGCGAATATTTATTTGCGCCATGTCCAAAACCTCTTTTTAAAGATATCATTACATATCATTATACACCATTATGAAGCATAATACTACATTTATATTGGTTCGACATAATAACAGGAACGGAAAACATATGCGTCAATACAAAGTGGTATTAATCAATTACATTATATTTTGCATTACCTAATCTCTCAGTGTACCGATTGGTATCACTTTCACGCTGTCTTTTCTTGTATATGCCGTTTCGCCGCCGGTGATCACCATAAGCAGTTCCGGCTCCCGTAGCGCTGCCTGTTTCTCAGCATTAGCTTTTTGAATAAGCTCTTTGAGCTTAATCAATTGAGCGGCGCCCTCCTCAATCTCACGGCTGCCGAGCTTGAATTCAATCAGTGCGTATCGGCCGTCAGCAAGATGTAGCACGCAATCCGCCTCAAGTCCATATCTGTCATGGTAATATGACGCGCGTCCGCCCAAAGCGGACGAATAAACTTTCAAATCTCTGAAGCAAAGGCATTCAAATATAAAGCCAAACGTGTTCAGGTCTTGGAGCAGAGCTTCGGGCGATAATGCCAAGGAAGCTGCCGCAATTGAAGGGTCGACAAACTCTTTTTTTCTTCCGGCACGAATTACCGTCGCAGAACGGATTGACGGACACCACGCAGAAACGTCCTCAATTACATACAGCCTCTCCAAAGCGTTGAGATACGAATAAAGAGTCGATTCTGAAATGTCCATATGATTTGAGGAGACATCATATAGTATAGTTTTATCTGTTGCAAGCGTCGAGATATTCCGCGCATAGGACTGAAGCACCGCCCTCACGCGCTCCGGGCTTCTTTTTACGTTGTCAATTGTGGACGCATCGCTGTCACAGATATTATCAACATAGTTTTGCGCTTCGTAAAGCATCGCCTTTTTAGTCCTCTTCTTCAGGCTTGAAGGCCAACCGCCGCGGCAAGCCGCAAAGACAAGGTTTTCAATTGATAAGTCCGAAATAATTCCGTCAATATCGCGCGCAGGATTCGAAAACAGCTCTTCCAGTGAAATACTCCCGTTTGACTCCCCGGACTCAAACAAGCTCATGGGATACATTACCATGCGAGAGATACGCCCGGTACCTGAGTGCATTATCCTTGACTCGTCGATCGTAGTTGAACCTGTCAGGATGAACAAACCCGCTTCACCGCGCTCGTCAACCGCATTACGCACGGCATCCCAGAGGACAGGCGCAATTTGCCATTCGTCGATTAATCGCGGGTTCTCACCTCGGAGCAATAGAGAAGGCTTTACATCCGCAGTAGCAAGATAACCCTTTGTTTTATCAGGGTCTTGCAGCTTCAAAACGCTTCTTGCCCGCTGTTCCGCCGTGGTAGTCTTTCCGCACCACTTCGGCCCCGCAATCAGGACAGCGCCGACAGCTTCAAGGCGCTCTTCGAGTAAATTATCAATAATTCGAGGCATATAGTTATCTTTCATAGGACGGTATCCTTCGTTTTATTATTTAATTATAATCGAAACAAAGCACATATGCAATATAAATTATAGTATATTGATAAATATTGATACAGTTATTTGAGGTCTTTATGATTTATGTATATTGAGATATACTATTGCCTTGTTTTTAAAGATTTTGAGTCAATTTCTATTTGCGAAATTTGATTTAATAGGTAATTTATTAGGTATTTTGTCTTCGATCGTGAATATAGCTTCTAAAATTGCCTCAGTGGTTCTCTCGGCTATGATAGGCTCTTGAAGTTCGTTTCTTATATATTCTGCAGTTTCTCGAATATCTTGTTTTGCCAAATCAGAAATGATAATTCTATATTCGCCCATTTTTCATATCTTTTCCTCTTGTCTCCTGATAAACTGCGATAGAAGGGGTACTGCAAGTGAATATTTGCCATGTCTGTTTTTATAAACCAAGCCTGCATTAAATAGCGCTGAGAGTATTTGGTTGACGTGACTTGGCGATATGTGTTTTCCCGGCTGTTTTTTGGACATTTCAACTATCTCTTGTCCTGAGAATTCGTCATCGCAGTTTTCAAGCTTAGCGATGAGCCGTAGTATCTCGCGCTGTTTGTCTGTCGCGTTCGCCCACCTGCCATAGAAAAAAACTGCGTCCAGCTTCCTAAAGAGATTTTCCAGCGAGATTGGCGGAATTTCCTTCTTTTCAAGAGTTGCCTGCAATCCAATATCATAAGATTCCTTACAAATGAATTGAATGAAATACGGATAGCCTCCAGATGAAGATATTATCGTGTTCACAAACTCGCCCGAAAATTTCAAGGGCGAATCGGCAACCGGTTTCTCGATAGCGTTGCGAGCGTCGGTATCGCTCAGGTTCCTGAGAAATATGGTGTGAAACATTCTCTCAGCATATGTACGGGTTTCGACCAGTTTGGGAAATAATGTCGGCAGCCCTGTCAAGAGCAACAGAAATGGGATGTTTTTCCTTTGTAATGAGCGGAAATTAGTAAATAGCATTGATCATTGTGCATTGAACATTGCTTTTAATACAGTATAATTGACACTGAAGGAGCTTCGGGTGAAACATGGATCACCGAGAAACTGGGAGCTTGTCCTATAGAGAGAAAAGAGGCGGGATGTTTGGGCGTAAATAGGGAGTATAAAGACAGCATTTTTCGGGTTTTGTTTAAAACGCCGGAAAAAGCTTTGAAATTATACTGTGATATCACAGGTAAAACCTTCGATAAGGACACAGTGATTGAAATGAAAACGCTGGAAGATGTATTACTGTCAAGATTGCGAAACGATTTGTCGTTCATCATCGACGGGAAGCTGATAGTTATAATGGAGCATCAGTCAACGCTGAACATGAACATGCCGCTGCGGTCGCTGAAATATGTATTGCTGTTCTATGAAAGCAATTTTAAGCTTGGAGAATCACTGTATAAGGAAAAGCAAATTAAACTGCCGAAACCAGAATTCTATATATTGTATAACGGCCATAGAGATTACTCTCAACGTGGTGTAATGCGCTTATCCGATGCGTTTTTAGGTATGGAAGCGAATGAACGGCCTGGACTAGAGTTGATTGTGAACGTAATCAATATCAATTACGACAAGAATGTGGAAATATTGGAAAAGAACGAGGATCTAAGAGGATATTCCATATTTACAGCGAAAGTCTATGAGCGTCAAAAGGAAGGAAAATTGTTAGCGGAAGCAATTCGGATAGCAGTGGAAGAATGTATGGCGGAAGGAATATTAGCCGAATTTTTGAAAAGGTACAGAAACGAGGTGAAAGCAATGTTTTCATTGATTTATGAGGAAGAAAAAGCAATCCAATATGCCAGGGAAGAAGGCATGGAAATGGGCATGGAAAAAGGCATGGAAAAAGGCATGGAAAAAGGTATGGAAAAAGGCATGGAAAAAGGCAAAGTAGAAATGGCTAAAGAAATGGCAAGAAACCTTTTGGCAAGCGGTATATCTCCTGACATAATCGCTCAAAGCGCCGGTTTGCCTTTAGAACAGATACAAAGCATGGTAAACTAAACGTTGGATAATGTATTGCTGTCAAGGCTCGCGTAACAATTTGTCGTCCATCATCGACGGGGCGCTGATAGTGATTGTGCTGTCCGAATAATTAAAACTTCTGCATAGCCAAGAGTACCGGTTTACCCGTAGAACAAATACGAAGAATGATAAACTGACTGGAGTTCGAACACAATTATTTTAGCCTCTTGTCTCCTGATAAACTGCGATAGAAGAGGTACTGCAAGCGAACATTTCTAGTATTTCGTATCGAAATCCCAAGGCGCGCCGCCGGCTAAGCAGCCTCCGTCAATGTGTATCATCATGCCAGACATGTACGATGACGCGTCGGAAGCTAAAAGAATTGCCGTGCCGATAATTTCCTCCGGCGTTCCGGGGCGCCCTGTTGCAATGCGCTCCCTCAGGTATACGCTTCGCGTCGGATGCTCCCAAGTCACAGTTGTGAGCGGCGTCAGAATATGCCCGGGCGCTATTGCGTTCGCGCGGATGCCGAATTTCGCCCATTCAACTGCCATTGAGCGGGTCAATGCAGCTACGGCGCTTTTGGTTGCGCCGTAAACGCTACATCCTCCTAACATTCCCACGGAATTGTGGGACGCCATGTTGATTATATTCCCCCTACCCGCCTTCCTCATGTGTTTTGCGGTTTCCTGCGAAATGAAGTATAACCCCTTCAGGTTAATCTGCATGATGCGATCATATGTCGACTCCTCGACATCCAATATTCCCTCGCGCTTGTTTATCCCCGCGCAGTTAAAGAGCACGTCAATTCGTCCGTATTTCCGGATAACGCTATCCACGCAGGATGCGATGTCCTCCATACGAGTGAGGTCAAGTGTAAATCGTGACGCATCCCCGCCGTCCGAGCTGATTTCCGTTTCCAATTCCGCTAGTTTATCATCGTCCATGTCGCAAAGCGCAACGGATGCCCCGGCTTTCGCGTAACCCCGGCAAATTACCCTGCCAATCCCCCCTGTCGCTCCCGTAAAGAGAATAACTTTGTTTTCTATAGAGAAAACCGATTCGAGATATCCGGCTTTATATTCCATTGTATCGCTCATTCATATCACCCGCTTGCATCTAAAGTGTCCATTTTTCTATAATAAGCCCTTGCGCGGACAATCCCCGTCCAGATAAGCCATACTACAGCGACCATCAAAACCAGTCCTATGGGGCGTTGCAGGAGCGGCAGCAGCATTCCGCGGCTTTGCATGAGCGCTTGACGGAAACTCACATCCGCCAGCGGCCCGAGAATCAACCCCAACACCAATGGCGCCAGGGGATAGTCCATCTGCCTCAGAACATAACCAATTACTCCGGCGAAAAGCATCAGGTAAACGTCGAATATGCGTATTCCGCCGCTGTATGCTCCAATGACCGTCAAAGGAACCACGAGAGGCAGAAGTATCTCTCTTTTTATCTTCAGCATCCCGACCATCGGCTTTGCCAGCAGCAGCCCCCAGAAGACCATCGCAAGAGAGGCGAACATCAGCGCTACCCCTACCATCGGGAGAAACGCCGGATTCTCAATGTTGAGCATCGGGCCCGGGCGAACCCCGTGAAGGTTCATCGCAGCGAGAAACATTGCTGACGGAGGGCTTCCCGGAACTGCTAAAGTTAAAAGTGGAATCATCGCTCCCCCGATGACAGCGTTGTTCGCCACCTCGGGGCATATAACGCCCTCTAGAATACCGGTTCCGAATTTATCACCGTCCTTCGATCGCCTCTTGCCCATGTCATAGGACAGCCACGCTCCGACATCCTCCCCCGCGCCTGGGATAGCGCCGATTATGACGCCGATTATCCCCGAGCGCAAAGTCGACGGAATGAGCTTTTTGAATATGTTGAACGGTGGAATTACACGTCCGATTTTTCCCTCGATTTTGTATGGCACGGGTTCCTGCAGGACGCTCAAAACCTCAGAGATACCGAACACTCCTATTAGTGTAGCGATTAAGGGAATGCCTCCTTTGAGCTGAAGGCTTCCGAACGCGAAGCGCGGGTAAGCGTAAATTTCCTCCATCCCGACCATGGAGAGGGCGAAGCCAAGAAAGCCCACGATCCAGCCTTTTATCGGGTCTTTATCCGTGCTGAGCGTACCGCAGATCATTATTCCGAAAAGCGCCAGAAGAAACATCTCCCAGTGTCCAAACTTAATAGCTATGAGATACAGTACCGGCGTGAGCGTCAACATAATCAAAATGCTGAAAACCGTACCGATGAACGAGGCGATAAACCCCGTTCCGATAGCCAGCCCTCCCATTCCCTTCTTGGCAAGCGGAAAACCGTCGAGTGAAGTTGCCGCCGCCGCTGGAGTACCCGGGATGTTAATCATGATGGCGGAGCAGAGCCCTCCCGAAGTAGCGCCGACGTAGACGCTTAGAAGGAATGCCACAGCGTGCATAAGAGACATTCCATATGAAATATTGATCAAAAGGGCAAGAGCCATCGTTGCAGTGAGTCCGGGAATTACCCCCACAACCAATCCTGCAATGGAGCCTCCGAAAATCAGCGCAATGATCCACGGATCCTGTGCCATGGCAACAAACATGTTAGCTATATGCTGTAAATATTCCAACTGACTTACCTCCTCATGGCATGGGAATCCTGAAAAAATTGACAAAGACGAGCTCTATGCCTATTGGAGCAAGTACTGAGATTACAATTATCCAATACCATTTCGCCGCTCTTAAGTACAATAACGTGAGGAAAAGATATCCCATGCTTAAGTAGACAAAACTGGCCTTCCCCAGCAGCATCACATATCCTAAAATCAGAAGAAAGACAATTCCTCCTTTTTTGAAAACCGGCGATGCGATGCTCCTTTTTATGTTACTGCCCGAGACTATGCGCTTCGCGTCCGTGAAGCCTCCTCTCTTACACGAAGTATAGAGGAGGACAAATCCGAACAATACGAAAAGAACTCCCAGAATCATGGGGAAAAATCCAGGAGACGTGAAAAATAACTGATATACTTTCATATTGCTTGCGCACATGTAAAAAGCCGTCCCAAAAAGGATAAGCGCAAGTGCGGTAATAAAATCCGCCCCCGCTAAAGGTTTAGCACGAAACTGTTTTGTCTCTTTCCGGTCTGCTTCGCCCGCTTCCGAAACTGTTTTACGCTCCGTGTTCAAGATAAAACCACCTTTCCGATCAAGCAGGGGATGCAACAAAATTTATATTTCAGAGAATCCAACCACAATATACTGGGGTTGAGTCTCATCATTAACAAAATATATCGTAGGGGCGGCAACCACCCCGGCGCTTCGCGCCACCCCCCCAAAGGAGGGGGATTGCCGCCCGCTTTTGTTACAACTGCATTTTTATCACTATTGCTAATACCCATATTTTGCTTTTTCCTTGCTCCAATCCCAATTCTCAGGGCGCGGTATACCGAATTTTTCAGGAGATATATCGGCCATTCCCGCATCAAAAAGAACCCACGCATAAGCAGCATACTGGTAATCCAGCACTCTATCCGCCTCTTCGCCATAACGGGTGATAACCTGATACCCCATCTTCTCCGCGAACTCCTTCATTTCAGGTTGCTCGCACGCCCAGATAAAGGCTTCCTGCAGTTTATCAACGATGGGCTTTGGAGCGTCTCTCGGGATCATTACCGGCCAGGTCTCCGCGAGGTCCGGGATATTCTTATACGCATCGCCCAGATCGGTGATTGGGGGGATAGTGACAGCTTCGGATACTACAAACGGATCCCTCCTATTGAGGAAGAGCACTTTCAACTGACCGGCGCGGACGTAGTCGACACCCGCCGAAAATGATATTGAGCCTATCTCAATCTCTCCCGCCATGACTGAGACGCAGGTTTTTCCGTCCCCGCCGGAGGTTACATAGTTGATCTTCTTCTCGACGCCTGCCGCCTTGGCGAATGCTTCGACAAAACCGTGAATTCCCGCCCCGAGAGAGGAAACTCCGACGCTTGCTTTCTCTTCGTTCAATGCCTTTATGGCATCTTCAACCGTGTTGATGCCGGACTTCTCAGGGTTCACAACGAATGCCGCAGGTCCCTGAATATGATGAAATCCATACCAATTCCAAGGCACGCCTTGAGTCGAGGTTTCGGTTATAAGAAATCCGCCGAAACAACCGGAACCCGTCGCAAACATGCTGTAGCCGTCCTTGTCAAGCCCCATAACGTGCTCTGCAGCGACCGCGCTGGCTGCTCCGGGCATATTAACAACGTTAATGGTCTCGCCAAGATGCTGTTGCATCAGCACAATCAACGGACGAACCGCCGTATCCGTTCCGCCTCCTGCCCCGAATCCAACGAATACTGTCGGGGTACCTTTATCCCAAATCTTTTCCGCCGCAATTGCAAACCCCGCCAACGCCAGTAATACAAGCGCTGCAACCATAAATAACCCGTACTTTTTCATAATATTTCCTCCTCAATTTGTATTAATAAGAATCAATGTTACATTTCAATCTCACAAACACGGGTCGCCCATGGGCGCCACCCCTACTTGTTATTTCTTTAGCGAAATGTTGTTTAGCTTCTCATAAAAGAGCCCAAGCGCCCCGTGATCAAGCGTCTCGTGCCCTTCCGCCGCGAGGTTCTGCATCATCTCCATTACCTGAGCTACCAGAGGCATTGATAAATGCAGAGCATGGCTCGTTTCCTGTACGTTACCGAGATCTTTAATGTGAAGATTAATACGAAAACCCGGGTTATAACGCGCTTCGAAAATTCGGGGCGCTTTGTCCTCCATGCACTGGCTTCCAGCAAGCCCGCCTCTGATAGCGTTGAACACTTTCTCAGGGTCAACGCCGGATTTCTTTGCAAGGCTCATTCCTTCCGCTACGGCAGCTATGTTAATTGCCACGATGGTCTGGTTGACGAGCTTCGCTGTTTGCCCCGCTCCGATACCGGCAACATAGTTGCTCTTTCCCATGAGATCCAGTACATCCTTTACCTTGCTGTAAACATCCTCCTTGCCGCCTACCATTATGGCAAGAGTTCCTTTTTCAGCCTTCTCCTGCCCGCCGCTGACCGGCGCGTCCAACATCTCCGCTCCTTTAGCCTCAAGAAGAGCGCACAACTCCCTGCTGACAAGCGGCGCAATTGAGCTCATATCGACCACTATCTGCCCATTTTTTACGGTGTCCAGTATTCCGTCCTTCCCTGTCACAACCTCCCGGACATGAGGAGAATTCGGCAGCATGGTGATGATAATGTCAGCTTTTGCCGTAACATCGGCAGGAGATATTGCCGTTTCGGCGCCAATCTCCGCAAGCTCTTTCATCGGGGCATCGGCTATATCATAGACGACTAAAGATTTTCCTGCCTTAAGCAGATTACTTGCCATTGGCTTGCCCATTATGCCCAAACCTATAAATCCAATCTTGCCCATTTAATTATTGCATCTCCTTTCGAAAATGATAAATATTAAAACACCGTTATGCAACCTTCATGACAGCGCTTACTATCGCCTCAGCCGTTAAGCCGTAATGTTGAAGGAGTTGTCCGTAATCGTGCGCGGACTGACCGTAACGGTCTGTAATGCCTATTCTCACGGTTGGCAATGGAGCTTCGCTCATACATTCAAGGATAGCCGAGCCCAATCCTCCAATGACGCTATGCTCTTCCACCGTTACAACAGCGCGCGTCCCCGCCAGAGCAGAGCGTACGGCAACTTCGTCAAGCGGCTTAATAGTGCTGAAGTTCACCACGCGGGCGCTGACTCCATGCTTGTCAAGAAGCTCGCTCGCCGCGAGCCCCATGCTCGCTGTAATACCGTTCACGCATATGGAAACATCCCTGCCTTCAGATAATAAAAGCGGCTTTCCAACCTCGAACTGAGTAGCAGGCCCGGTCACGATTTGCATGTCGTTGCGGTTGAGGCGAATATAAACCGGCCCTTCAATTGCTGCCGCCGCGCGGACAACCTTTTGAACTTCAACAGCGTCTACGGGCGCCAAAACGGTCATGTTAGGAAGTACTCTCATGAGGGCGATATCCTCGAAGCTTTGGTGCGTCGCTCCGTCGCCGAAATCGGAAAGTCCGGCGCTGGAACCCACTATTTTCACATTCAGGTTTGGCAGGCACACACCTTGGCGAATTTGATCGAATGAACGCCCGACTACAAACACAGCAAAGGAATGGACGAAGGGAATTTTACCGCAGAGCGAGAGCCCTGCCGCTGTTGAGACCATGTTGGCCTCGCTTATGCCCATCTCACAAAACTGTTCCGGCAAGTTGTTCTCAATCTGCACCGACTGTGTGGATGCGCAGAGGTCGGCGTCCAGCGCTATTATATTACGGTTGGAACGGGCTAAATCCAGCAACGCTTCGCCGTAAGCTATACGGGGGTTAATTTCCTGTTTATTGGCCATACTAAGTCAGCCTCCTCACATTGACATAACTGAGGCAATTGCATTTGCGCGATCCTCAGCTGTCAGCAGATTATTATGATAGGTATGTTTATTTTCCGCGAAATTGACGCCTTTACCTTTGATTGTGCGGGCTATGATGGCCGATGGGAGCCCACGAGCGGAAGCCGCCGCATCTAGCGCTTCTATAATGTCCGCCATATCGTGCCCGTCAATTTCGAACGTCTTCCACCCGAACGCCGCAAAACGCCCGGAAATGTTCTGAATACTGTAACGGTCACGCGTTTTACCCATTGCTTGAATTCCGTTCATATCGACAATAGCGGTCAGATTATCAAGAGTATAGTGACTAGCGGCCATGGCAGCTTCCCATACCTGCCCTTCAGCAAGCTCCCCATCCCCTAATATAACGTAAATACGGTAATCACGATCATCCGCCTTTCCGGCCAGCGCCATACCAACCCCGATAGATAGCCCTTGACCCAACGAGCCCGTATTTGCTTCGACGCCCGGGGTCGTCCGTTCGGGATGACCCTGCAGAATGCTGCCAAGGCTCTTTGTTGTCGATAAGACATCCTTATCGAAGAAACCTGCCTCAGCAAGCGCGGCATACTGAGCCAAAACTGAGTGCCCTTTGCTCATGATGAACCGGTCGCGATTCGGATCATTGACCTTATCTGACGAACGCCTCATCTTGTAAAAATAGAGAGCAGCAACAATGTCGGCGCACGACATAGATCCGCCTAGATGTCCTCTGTTGCCGACGCCAAGGGCATCTATTACGCCCAAGCGAACACTTCGCGCCTTTTCTTTAAGATAATTCAGCAAATCATTGTCTACAACGCGCCTTCTTTTCACTTCTCAAACCTCCTTTTCATTCTTTGTTTAAAACCTTTTTCTCTTCTTTCAGTATTGCCGTTATTGCGTTTTTAGTCTCCCATACATGTTCGTGCATTACCAGTTCAGCCTTCTTGCGATCACGTTCTTTTAACGCCTGAATTATTTGATTGTGATATTGAAACGCCCTCCCTCGCCTTTGCGCGTATGAGGCAGATAAAATTTGCTGTTTTAAAAGATGTTCGCGTATCAGATCGAACGAGTGAATGAATAAAGTGTTTCGCGTCGCGTTGGCAATAAGGCCATGAAATGCTGTGTCCATCTCCGCGAAATCGGATAAGTTTCCTTCGGTTAAAACATTAGACTCCTGACGTGAGACGTATTCGGTCAGTTTCTTGATCTCGGCTTCTGTAATACGTTTTGCCGCGAGCGAAGCGCAATAAGGCTCGTAAGCAACACGGAACTCCATCACCTGAATGACGTCACGGATATTTTTTGGATCCAAATGAGCGGGGTTCGATGTGGAGACCGGTTCGCTGCTGACGAAGCTTCCCATCCCCGGGACTGTGTAAACCAAGTTACAGGCTTTTAAGAGATTGAGCGCCTCGCGCACAGTCGAACGCCCGACATTGAAAGCCTTGGCGAGCTCATTTTCCGTGTATATTCGCTCTCCGGCGCCCCAAAAACCGGTCTCGATTTTTTCTTTCAGTGCTTCGAACACAACGACGCTTCTGCTCTTTCGCTCAAATGGCGTGAAAACAACTTTCATGCTTTACTCCTTTTTAATATCTGTTGTCTGATGTCTGATATTTTAAGCTGAAAAAAAATTTTGTCAACGGTTAAAAACAGGGATTAGGGATTAGGATTAGGGATATTTTTTCGTTTTGTATTCAAAGCATATTGAACATTGAACATTGCTTTTAAAATGCCGCCCCTATCTCTACATTGGATAACTCGAAGTCTTTTGTCTTTTCTAATCCCTAATCCCTGTCTTTTCCCTGTCCTTTTCTACAAAATCCTTGACGTAGTTATACATTGCGTTTAAAGCTGGTTCCATGCTTACGTTTATTTCATCCGTATTGGCTGATAATGAAGAGTATATGATTTTATTATCTTTACCGAAATAAATGTATCTTCGCGTTTTACACACCGGCCTCGTAAAGTCGAATTCCGTCCTTATCATCATAAGATTTATTCTTTGAAACGGTCTGCCGATTATATTCGCAATGAGTTCCCCATAAGGAGCTTCAAGATTTTCAGATACCGGTTCAATTATCCATGCAATGCAGCCATCTGGAGTTTTTATAATGCTGTTTACATCAAGATAAACCCCCATTCCGTCTCTTTTTGTTGTCATAGAGTACCTATCAGTATCAAGAACTTCTTTCTTCTCAGAAATACTAACCGGCTCATGGTCGTCGCTGAGCAGAATGCAGCCCAGCCCGCCCTCTCCGGCAATGCCTTCCCATATCTGTTTTTCAACCGTATTATCTTCTAATGCAACTAATTGTGGATTAGAGACGATATCCGGGAAAATTGAGGACTCATAATACGGTTTTTTTACCAAACTGCGCTGCAACGTCATCGAACTCTTTTCGGTCTTGCTATAAGCGTTTAGCTCCCTCATGTAAATCTCGCTCAGGTCCTCAAAGCTTTCTATTATGTCCAGCATTCCCTTGGACAGAATGTCTTTATTAACCGTCGATATTGGTCTAACTATTGTTGCTATATAATAGTCTTCAGTTCCATTAATGAATTGGTCGACGAAAATCTCTTCCCCGCCTGAATTTGCTATAACCGCCAGTCTGGCAAGCATATCCGAGTTGGCGAAAGCAGCTACTGAACAAGCTAATATCATTATCGCAAATAAAAGTTTTTTCATAATATTCTCCTAAAATTTATTCTGTGCATTAAATAAAAAATGACCAGTGCATGGTCTAACATAATACCATGCACTGGTCTGTTTGTTATTGCTTAACTAAAAAACATAATTAGACTTTTCAAAGACTAGAACTTTCTGCGAAGCATAAGCCCGGCCAACGCGAAAATAGCCAACATAGGAATTCCTGCGTTACAACCGTTCTCGCATATGTCTTCCAGCCAATCCTTGATTTGTTCTTTGCAGTCGTCGTCGATTAATCCACAGCCGCCGCCGTCGTCTTCATCCGGCTCCGTGATAAGGAACGTGATTATACGGGTATTAACAATATCAGCACTGGCTACAGCCTTATCAAACTTTGATCCCGGCGCAACTTTTGCAAGGGTTTGAAGCTTATCCGCTACGTTGTTGTTGATTATATCCCAACCTGAACCGTCCGCAAGCTCTCCGACTACAAGGAGATGCTGCGTGAAATCTTTTTCTGGAGCGCCAACTTTTACGGTCAGCTCAAAATTCCCGCCTGCAGGAATGCCTTTCATGAGGAATTTTCTTCCGAACAAGAAATCGTATGCTATATCAGGGTCAGTGGGAAGAATTCCCTTAGCCTCAAGGGCTGTAATTATGTCGGGAAGTTCCGAGGACTCAGGAATATACACATCCTCCTTAAGTATAGCAGTGTATGCCGAATTTGAAAGCTCCGAATAAGTGGGAGTCGTTTGAACATTTTCCAAACGCAACACCATTCTCGGCTGGGTATTTCCGTTTCCACTTACGTCATAGGTGTGATATCTTCCATGAGCTGCGTCGCCGAGCACCGTCGCGACCCTGTTGGCAAAGCCAATAAGCCCGTCTGGCTCAACGCGCTCATTAAAGGAATGGAGCCCGTTCTTCCCGCCCCAGTGTCCAAGTCCTACGGCAGTTCCAGCATGAGGAGGAGCTGTAAAGCCGTTGACATTTCCATAATTTATATTACTTACGCGGAAAATAGTTCCATAGTTTGTTCCCGCTTGACCGCAAAGCGTCTCTCTCCACGGAATATCGTTCGCTTTGTAATAGGCGTTGGTGGAACGAAGCGCAAACTGTACGCAGTCATGAGTATACGAAGAGTAGTATGTAGGAACTCCGTAAGCTGTAGTATTGTTTATTCCTGAACCACCGGAAGTCTGGTTGAAACCCGAAATTCCGTTAACAACAGCGGTCGTGCTGTTATAATTGCTGCCTGCCGCAAGAGTCGTGGTGCCTATGCCGGCTGCCGCCATTGCCGCTCTGACTTTCTCCGCCTGTACGGTCGGAAGGTAATCTCTGTTGTTCGCTTCTGCCGAAGGCTTAAACCAATCGTCGTCAAACGGCGCCATCGGGTACAGGAAACGAAGCTCAAAGTAAAGCTGCCCGACGTCTTCCATATTTTGACCAACATAATTTACAGTCCTTGCAGCAGGGGCCGTCGGATTTGTAACATTGGAAACAACGTCAATCTCCCAATCCTGTGAAGCAATGGTCATATTTCTATTTCCCGGCGCTGTAGTTAGAGAAGGGGTGAGTTCATGGAAATACGCCTGAACTCCAACCGTGTCAAACAGGTGAGCCGCTCTCCAAGTGTCCTTGCCGGGCTCAGCCTGACCGTACGGGAAGACCTTCGCAATTCTCTTCATGGCTTCTTGCCAACGCGCTGTCTTGCCCGCAGGTAAATTGAGATTCGCCAGGAAATCCATCAATATTTGCCTTGAATTCTGCCCGTATTGTTCGGTGTAACGCCAGTTCATGCCCCTTGCTATAATTTGTACTGTGTTTTGGAGATCTGAACCGGGAGACTTCACAACCTGAACATCAATTCCGATGTCCCAGCGTCCATATTCAGGCGCGCCATCCGGGCCTATGCGGGGGTTAACAGCGCCAGCGGGGCCAGCATCAATGTTTGTCGGCTCAACAATAAAAGGCTTGTAGTAGTTCTGGTTTTGAAGATATGTATAATACTTCTTTATATATGTTTTTCTAAGTTCCATGGCATCGGCGTATATGAGCCCGGCTACTGATTCTTCATCGCAGACTAACCATGCGACTGTCTTAAGCTGAAGCCCCCAGTTACCATAGCTGCTTGCCTGAGTTGAACCCACTAAAGAGCCAACGTGATAAGCATCATAAGTGGCTTTCCATCTTGCAAATGTACCTGATCCGCCAGCAGCTGACGTGTTGCTGAGAGCGTATTCATCGCGTGGAAGCGCCGCAGGGAAACGCAGTTTGATATTGTCATTTGAGGGATTATCCCATGACAACACGCCTCTTGCGTACCACATCTGGTTCTGCGTAAGGCGGAGCGAACCGTCGCTGACGTCAGCAACGTACGAAACTTTCGGGAACGTCTCCAACCTTGCAAACGCATTAGCGCCCGGGCTGCCGGCATTTTCCTCTCCTGTGCCGAGAAGCAGCTGCACCCTTCTCTTCAAAGGCACACCGGATTCTTTAAGCGCCTTAAGCGCGTACATTTCGGGGATACCGGTAACTTTATCGTCGTCAGTTCCCCTTCCGACTATTGCCTGCCTGCCCGTCACGGGGTCAATAATTTCCTTGCCTGAAAGGAATCCGCCTAAGTCCCAATGTTTGAGAACAGACGGATTAGGACTGTTAATTGAGGACTCGTAGTCAAAACGCAAAGAGTCGGTTTGGGTATCCATATGAGTAAGGATCATTACGCACTCCACTGCGTCTTCCGGGCCTACCTCAACAATTACGTACGCCGTGCCTGTTGCTGAAGAAATTGGAGGAGTTGTTGAATTTGCAGGGACAATTCTCACTCTAAGTCCCAAATCTGCAGCTATACCGGCATAATAATTTCCCATCTCAGTTACGCTCGGGAAAGGCCATGAAGCTCCGCTGTTGTTATAGCTTCCCCAGCTGTTGATTTTTACAGCTCCCTGAATATCACCGACGAGACGTGGTCTTAAAGCGTCAATACGGTTGGCTATTTCATCGCCGTAATTATCAACAATAAAGCTGGGCTGGTTTGCCCTGTCAGACCTGAGCGGGTTGCCGCTTTCAGGAACCGCAAACGTAGACATTCCTTTTGGAGGTCCCATGTACCATCCAAGGGCTTCTTTCATCTGATCTACCGTTAAATCCTCCGGTAGATACTCCTGTCCTCTGTAGAAGACGGTCGTCTTTACTTCTTCTTCCTCTACCGGCCACGGATCGGCCAAAACGACCGAAACCCCGGACAGGAAAACTAAAGTAAGAACAATACATAGCAATTTCTTAAACTTCATTATCATTTTCCTCCTTATTAAATTCATTTAATTAAATATCTATGAAATTTATCCATAGAATTATTAAATATTATAGACTTGCAAAATATAAAATACTATAGCCTCACATAAATAACTAACAATATAAACTATTAGCAATATTTAAATAAACGACCGGCGTATGATTTTTCTCATACGCCGGCAGCACTTAAATCAAAATATTTCTATTTCAAAGAATTAAAATTTTCTGCGAAGAATAATCGCGACCAAAGCCAATACGCCCAGCATTGGAATTCCGGCGTTACAACCTTCCTCGCACAACTCTTCAAGCCAATTCTTTATCTGATCTTTGCAGTCATCGTCATCGCTTCCGCCAGTATCCGGCTCCGTGACAAGGAACGCGACCAAACGGGTATTAACTACGTCATCGCTCGCTACTGCTTTGTCAAATTTCGACCCCGTAGCTACTTTTGCCAAGGTTTCAAGCTTATCCGCAGCGTTGTTGTTAACTACATCCCAACCCGAACCGTCCGCAAGTTCTCCGGCTACAACCAGATGCTGCTTTTGCCCTTTTTCCGGGCCGTCGACTTTGACGGAGAGCTCCAGCGCTCCGTTTGCCGGAATGCCCTTCATAAGGAATTTTCTTCCAAACAGGAAATCGACATTTGTTTCCGGATCGACAGGAAGAACTCCTTTTGCCTCAAGCTCAGCCATTATGCCGGGAAGCTCGTTGAACTCCGAAATATAAACGTCTTCCTTGAGTTTATAATCCCATGTATTCACATTCGGATTTGTGGTTGTACTTGAAGGCGCGCCTCCAAGTTCTGCATAAGTGGGAAGGGTCTGCACATTTTCCAAACGGAATACCATTCTTGGTTGAGTGTTTCCGTTTCCCCTCACGTCATAGGTGTGATATCTGCCCTGCGCGGCGTCGCCTACCATCATTGCAATTTTATTGGCATATGCAATAAACCCGTCGGGCTCAATGCGCTCATTATAAGCGTGATATCCAACTTTTCCACCCCAGGATCCAACGCCGACAACTGTTCCCGCTATAGGAGGGGCTGTTCTGCTGCTGGCATTTCCGTTAGTGTTGTTTACGTTGCCCGGGCGGAAAATTCTTGAATAGTTTCCTCCGTTCTGACCGCAAAGCGTATCCCTATATGGAATCCCTTGCTCTCTGAAAAACGCGTTGCTCGCGCGAAGCCCAAACTGCGTGCTGTCATGAACATACGAAGTATAATAATTTGGCACTGCAAAAGCTGTGGTGCTGTTTATTCCGGAGCCTCCTGAAGCCTGGTTATAGGAGAAGAATCCACCGCTCGTGACGGCCACGCTCTGGTTACGCCCGGCAGCGACGCCGGGATCGATATCCGAGGAGCCTATTCCAGCTGCAGCCATTGCCGCTCTGACCTTCCGCGCCTGTACTGTCGGGAAATAATCCAAATTCGTTTGCTCGGTTGAAGGTAAAAACCACTCGTCGTCATACGGAACCATCGGATACAGGAAACGAAGTTCAAAGTAAAGCTGTCCGACATCTTCAGTATTTTGTCCGACATAATTTACTGTCCTTGCGCCTGGTCTCGTCGGATTGGCTAAATTGTAAGCAACGTCGAGATCCCATGAAGCGCCGGGAATGCTCATGTTTCTGTTTCCAACATTTGTAGTCAGAGAAGGCGTGATTTCATTGAAGTGCGCGAGAACTCCCACCGTGTCGAACAAATGAGCCGCTCTGTATGTTTCCTTGCCGGGCGACGCTTCGCCATACGGGAAGACTTTGTTTATTCTCTTTATGGCTTCATGCCAACGCGCTGTCGCTCCGTTTGGCATGGTGAGGTTCGCCAGGAAATCCACCAGAATCTGTCTCGAATTCGTTCCCTGCTGCTCGGTGAAACGCCAGTTTATGCCTCTTGTTATTATCTGTACGGTATCTTGGAAAGGCTTATCGGGGTTTGATTTTACGAGTTGAACATCAATACCAACGTCCCAGCGTCCATATTCAGGAGTTCCGTCCGGATTCAAGCGTGGATTGGGGGGACCGTCGTCAATAGTCTTCGGTTTTGTGATAAATGGAGGATAATAGTTAAATGTCTGCAGATATGTCCAATATTTATCTATGTATGCCTCTCTAATCTTCATAGCATCGGCGTATAAAAGGCCTGCCGTTACTTCTTCATCGCAGACTAACCACGCTGCTGTCTTAAGCTGTAACCCCCAGCCATTACCGAAACCGGTCGGAGTATTGGTGCCTACTAGCGATCCAACGTGGTAAGCGTTATATGTGGCTTTCCATCTCGCAAATGTACCGGGACCGTTTGCCGCAGTATTATTGCTGAGGGCATATTCTTCGCGTTCCAGTACCCCGGGGAAACGCAGCGTTATATTGTCATTACCGGGATTATCCCATGATATGAAACCGCGAGCGTACCACATCACATTCTCGGTAAGGCGCATAGTAGCCTCGGCAGCATCCGGGCAGAAAGAAAGTTTCGGCAGGTGCTCCAACCTTGAGAACGCGCTCATGCACTGGAAACCTTGACCGCCTTCTTCGTCCGTGCCGAGCACTATCCATATTTTCCTCTTTAGCGGCACTCCTGAGTCTTGTATTGCTTTAAGCGCGTATATTTCAGGAATAGCGGGGCCTTTATCATCGTCCAGCCCTCTTCCCATAATTGCTGTCCTGCCCGTCACGGGGTCAATAATCTCTTTGCCCGAAAGAATCCCGCCCAAGTTCCAGAGCTTACCGGCGGTCTTATTCATATCGACAACGCCAATTGATGACTCGTAGTCGATACGCATGCCGTCATGTATCGTATCCATATGGGACAAAATTCCGATGCTTTCAACAGCATCCTCAGGGCCTATCTCAATAATAGCGTAAGCAGCGCCATTTGGATCTGCGACGTTATTATTTGTCGCGTAAACCGGGACAGGAGGATTTGTCGAACTTGGAGTCACGATTCTGGTCCTCAAACCCAATTCTTGCGCTATCCCGGTCAAATACTTGACTACCGCTGTTCCACCCGGGGAAGGCCATATGTAGCCTCTGTCATCATAGTTTCCTGTATAGCTGTCGATTTTTGCAAGGCCCTGTGCGTCCCCAATGAGACGCGGCCTTAAAGCTTCGATACGGTCAGATACCTCTTTACTATAGTTATCAACCATGAAGCTGCGGTCATTCACTCCTTTTTTAAGCGGGTTGGCATGCTCGGGGACAATTGCCACTGCTGCTGAAATGGAAATCAGCAAGGCAAAAACAAACACTACAAAAAACAATTTCTTGAACTTCACATTCTTCACTCTCCTTTGAAATGTTAGATAATCTATAAATATTAAAAATTATCTACTCTACAACTTTATAAAAAAAACGAAAAAAATGCAATATATTATTGTTTCATTTTTTATAGCATAATATGAATAAAAAACGACCGGCGTATGAGTTTTCTCATGCGCCGGCCTGTCAATACATCGATATTTTTACGAACTTTCAGAATGTCTATAATTCCTCCGCTTCGAACTTTATGCGGAAAAGAGCTTCTCTTTGTCTGGACAAGAGGGCGTTACGATACTCCAAAAGCTGAAAATCCTGCTTCGTAATCTGCGTTTGGTCGAAACCAATGACTCGCGCGAACTTTCTTGCGCTTTCACAATAATTTTCCCAAGCGCTTTCCGCCCTGTACACACGATAGCGCATCCGTTCCTCCGTCCAAACGTTAACACGGTATTTAGCCTCTTTAATCTCCATAAGTAGTACTCTTTCTTCCTCTTCATTGTAATCCGGCGTCGTGATGATTTTATCCTTATACATTTTTATTTGTTCAAGCCTGAATTTCATCGCAAACAATAAGTTTTGCTGATGTAGGTTCTCATACTTCTTACTCTTCGGGTTGCTCCTCGTCCAGACGTTTGTCGGCCTGAAAGCCACTCTTTCGGTCTCAAAATACACTTTCCAGTCCATTTGGCACTCGTCAAATATAACTTGTATTTCAGGCCTAAGTTTCCTCGCGTACCCTTCAGTAGCGATTTCGAGTTCTTTATCGAGCTTTTTGAATGCTTCCTCGAAAATCGCGTTGCCCACAATGACTCTTCTGTCATTTGACGCCAAAGGATAATCCGGCGAGAGCGTGGGCGTGAACGTGGGCGCCGGTGTGAACGTGGACGCTCTCGCTTCGGGCGCAAAGCAAACAAGCGCAAACAAAACAAAAACAGTTAAACAACGTATCCACAATAAAAGTGTATTCCTGAAAGATCGCATAGCCATATCCCTTTCATGTTATAAAGTATTATAGGGGTTGCAACAATGTAACAAAAGTCATAGAAGACTAAATAATACGCAATATATAGTGGTTATGTCGTATCTCTTGCACAATATGCTACAGGGGCGGTTCGCGAACCGCCCGTTTTTGTTGCTTTTGTTACAGCCCCATTCGATTATTAAATTATAATACTATTTCCCTTTTCTCACAAAGAACGGCACAAAGGCAAGCAGCCCCAAAATAGCAAGGCCAATTTCGCAACCGCCGCCTGATTTGCGGGATAATACTTCCTTTTCACCACTAAAACTCACCCAAAGCGTACGCACCTCAACTTCATTGGATGGAGGTTTATGGTAGTTAAGAAGAGTTATCATCACTTTGGCATTATCTACATCATCGCTGAAAGTCGCCACAATTTGGTTATCTACGATACTCAATTTCCAGCCGCTTCCCATGAATGGATCGACTCCTGCCAACACCCAACCGTCAGCAAGCATATTTCCGTCAAAAATCACTCCGTCATTTACAAAAGCCTCGTCTTGTGTGAAGTAGAAACGGACAGATCCATCACTCATAGTTTCCTGTGTGATCGTAACGCCCTCAGGAAGCTCGCCGCTCGCGAATATAGCCTCAATTTCATCTCCTTTTAACGGAGGCGCCTGTTCCTCGTCCTCCGGAAGGACAAGTTGCTCAAGAGCTGATTCTGGTATTACCGCATAACTGGAGGTCTTAACTATATCAAAGCTTCCGCCGGCGCTGTTCTCTGTGCTGAACAACTGCTCGTTCCAGAAGCCCCAATAGCAGAGTCCATCGCTCGCCCTTGGTTCAAGCAGGAAAGCCGCGAATTTTCCAAACGGCTGGGCTGTCGAAATTACATAGTGCCCCTTTGTTGAGACTAAATCATTCGAAAGCGGATTCCAGTTAGCCACTATGGAGCCAAGGTTTACAACCGCGCTTCCTTCATAGGGAGTGCTATTAAGGGATACAGTCCAGTTACCTCTCGCTTGGGCGGGGTTGTAGAACTTGAGCATTTTATCGGCAGGAATGACAACGTCCTCTTTTAGCCTGGAAACTTTGACTCCGTGCATCAAAAGCACTTCTACTGACGACTGTGCCGCAGGGTCCAGAATATATAGGGCGCCCATAGGCACTTCGCTGGTCGGTACGAATCTTGTTCGGCATTCCAAATTCTCCCATACCCTGTTCTCAGTCGGGTCGACTGTGTTGACTGTCCTGTCTCCGCTTGCATCCTTCGTATAAGCGTATCCTTCTATTGTGATAAGCCCTTTGCCGAATCCAAGGTCATAGTCATCGCTCACAGGGTTTCCATTGAACGAGGGGTAAATCTTCCACTCGCTAAGGGTAGCGTCCGTACGATTGGTCGCTTCTTCATCCTTTGCTTTTAAGTAGCTGTGGATTGCGTCCTTCTGTTTTGTCAAATGCTCAATCGCGCTTATGGTCGCGGCGTATTGTGTATGCACCCTGTAACGGTATTCGTTATGGGAATGACACTCCAGTAGAAGGGTCAGCCTGTTTTTAATTGTCGGCATTGCCGTGGTGGTGCGCACGGATTCGCTGCCGCCTGCCAAGAAAGCAGTGGGCCTCCTCTCATATACGCCATCAATCGTGGATACTGCTGTTCCCGCATAGCTTTCCATATATGGAACAACTCTTACAGATGCAGTGAGAGGCGGTCGATTATCTGTGAAAAGCTCCGGTTCTTTCGTAAAGAGTTCCGTCATGTATTTTCGGAAGTAGTTATTGGCCGGGTCGGAATTGGGACCGATTCCAACTCCAAAAACGCTCTCCATGAAAAGGCGGTTGAAGTTCTTGAAGTCGTGGTCAGCGTTCGGATTTAGCCCGGAGTTATAATTCAGCGGATGACGATGTCTCACACCGTCTGTTGCGTGTTCGTCGAGAACGATAACAGGGTTCCATTTTCGCCATAGTTTGACGTGAGCTCTTGTCTCAGGAGACGCCAGCCTCACGAAGTCGCGGTTGAGGTTAAAGCCTTGCGCATTAGTACGGGTACCAACTAATGTTGGTTTTGGTTGAGAGCTGGCTCTCCATGTGCCTAACGCATCGTTTCCGTCGGGGTTGAAATTGGAGTTGTACAACAGCACAGCGTCCTTGAGGAGATCGTCCCATTTCCCCTGCGCTATCTCGCGCAGCAATATGAGCGAAGCCTCTTTACCTTCAACCTCTCCCGAGTGAATGTTGCACTGGATATGAATTACTATTCGGTTGCCAACTTCAGCGGGCGATTTTGGAGCGGTGGGAACACCCACTATCGCCAGCGGCAGCGGTCTTCCGAAAACTGTATACCCCATATCTTCGTAGCGAATTCGTCCTTCGCTGTTCGCGGCCACTTTTTTGACATAGTCAACCACTTCCTGACTGTTAGTTGTCCTTACCCAATTGTTCTCTTCCGCTGGAGACTTTAATGTATCCAGCTCTCCTGCAAATGCGTAGGGAACTAAAACCATTACAAACATAAGCGCTAATATAAACTTGAATTTTTTCATTGCTTACATCCTTTCTATGAAACGTGAGATATTAGAAGCATATGTTATTATATGCCTTATTTATCGAATATCAACAGTTTCTTTTATTTTCTAAAAAGGTTAAATTGGAAAAAAACGAACGCCGCTCGTTGGCGGCGTTGCGGCTCTCATGGGGTTTTATCGTAAAATAGCTTAGTATTCCTCAAGTTTATGCAGCCGCTCCGTCTGGTCGGCTACTGACAACGCCTCGATCAAATCATAAAGATCTCCGTCAAGGTATTGATCAAGCTTGTATAAGGTGACATTTACCCTGTGGTCGGTAACCCTATTCTGGGGGAAGTTATATGTACGAATCCTTTCCGACCGGTCGCCCGTCCCTACTTGTCTGCGGCGCTCGCTGGCCTGCTCCTCCGTTTGTTTTTGCATTTGCATGTCATACAGTTTTGTTTTCAGGTAGCTCATTGCTCTCGCGCGATTCTTTATCTGAGACCGTTCATCCTGACAAGTCACAATGATGCCCGTTGGGATATGGGTAATCCTTATGGCTGAGTCCGTGGTATTCACGTGCTGTCCTCCGGCGCCGCTTGAACGGTATGTATCAATTTTGAGATCCTCTTGGCGAATCTCAATATCTATATCCTCAGCTTCAGGCAAAACCGCAACAGTAGCCGCTGAAGTGTGGATGCGTCCGCTTGCCTCCGTGACGGGCACCCGCTGCACTCGATGAACTCCGCTTTCATATTTCAGCTTGCTATACGCGCCTTCAGCATCAATTCTAAAAATTACCTCTTTGTATCCGCCGATCCCGGTCTCATTAGCTTCAAGAGATTCAATCCTCCAGCCGTTTCTCTCGGCATATCTCACGTACATTCTGTAAAGGTCAGCAGCAAACAGGGCGGCTTCCTCTCCGCCGGTACCCGCCCTGATTTCGACTATGACAGTCTTATCATCGTTGGGGTCCTTTGGTAAAAGAGTAATTTTTAACTCTTCAAGGAAAAGGCCTACCTGAGGTTCTTTTACATAGAGTTCCTCCTTAGCTAAAGCTTCCATTTCAGAATCTCCGCAATGCGTAAGCTCTTTTGCCTCGTCAATCTCTTTCAGTAACTTTTTATAATCATTGTATTTTTCTACAATAACGGCAAGCTGAGCATGTTTTTTTCCCAAAGTCTGAAGCTCCTTTGGGTTAAGCGGCGCCGACATTTTGTTTTCAAGCTCTCTGAAATCCTTTTCTATTGAATCAAGTTTTGCTTCTATGTCGATCATTCACATTCCTCGCTATCTTTATCAAGAGCAATGAGTAGCGAATCAATTGAAACTTCAAGCTGTTTTAAGTCCGGTTCGCGCGTTGTAAGATATTGTAAAAGCATCATGGGATACATTATTATTTTGCCAAATATACCCATACGCGAGGCGCCTTTGATAATCTCGTATGAAATCCCCATAACTACCGGCAATAATACAACGCGCGAGGCAACTCTCCATGTAAGGCTGCCCCTACCGGCAAAAGAGAATACTATAATGCTGACAACTATCACTACCAAAAGAAAAGATGTCCCGCATCTGGGATGAATTCTTGAATATTTGGATACTACTTCAGGAGTCATATCAGTGACTCCTGATTCAAAAGCATTTATCGTTTTGTGTTCTGCGCCATGATAACGAAATACTTGTTTTATATCGGACCAAAGCCCAATTATGGCCACATATCCGACAAAAATAAACCCTCGAACGACCCCCTCTGTAATATTCTTTTGAACCACAGAGAAATCGAAAAATCTCACGCATAAATCAGATACCCATAAAGGAAGCGCTATAAACAGCCCCACGACAGCAAATATTGCAACTGCGACAGCAAGAAAAAAATCTCTTTTAGTCAATTTTTCCTGTTCTCCAAGAGCAATTTCAGCAGATTTATTCAGCGCTTTAATTCCGGTACACATCATGTCGATCAAAGTAACAACGCCGCGTATGAGAGGAAGCTTCCAGGGCAACTTAAGAGTCCAAGGCTTGTTCTCCCAAACTTCATGAAAAATATCTCCCTCCGGTTTCCTTATTGCAAGTCCCCAGCGATTGGGCGCCCTCATCAGCACCCCTTCTATGACTGCCTGTCCTCCAACGGGTATCTTCTTACTCTCGTCCTCGTCAGCGTTCAGCATCAAAGCATTATTTACGATATTTATAATTGTTCTTCTCATGATTAATTTTAAGCCCTCTAATCTATATGCAAAAAAGAGCACACAAAATACGGGCGACAAAATGCCGCCCCTTCAATATGTTGATACGTTCCTGCTTTCATTGTATTTGAAATTTTAATTTGAGCTCTTTTGGCCGTAGTTAACTCCAGCATATTTCTTTTGAAACTTCTCAAGTCTGCCAGCTTCAGATACAACACGAGACCCGCGCTTACCCGTATAGTAAGGATGACACACGGAACAAACTCCAACTCTAATTTCTTTTTGTGTCGAATTTGTTACAAAAGAGTTTCCACATGCACAAAATACTTTGCTTTCATGGTACTCCGGATGAATTCCTTTTTTCATTTGCAAAAGCACCTCCAAAACTTGATTATATCAGACTGCCCTGACTCTTGCAAGTATTTTTTTAGGCGTCTCCTCTGGAATATAAGAATCAAGTTCTCTCTTGCTAAAATCATCAAAGACGTCCTTTATGAAAACTCCAGCTTCCCGGGCAATATTTAGAATTTCGAGTTTTGCCGCTCTTCTGCCTTTTTCATCCGTAAAAACCATGACCCGGGGGCAAACAAGGTTTCGTTCTTTTGTTTCGAGCACCACTCCCAGACGGTCGTCAGACAACTTCACAACTGAACCGGGCGGATATAGCCCTATTGACGCCAAGAGCGTTCTAACTACTTTTTTATCAAAATTTGTCTGCGTTACTCCAATTACAGATGTTAACGCTTGATCGCACCTACGCTTATCAACATCATCGCATTTTGCGGCAAAATTTTCAAAAGCATTTGCAACTGCTACTATACGAGCTGAGATTGGAATTGCTTCTTTATTTAAATTATCAGGGGTTCCCGTTCCATCCCACTTCTCATGATGGGAGCGAACAGCTCCTAGTATATCGCCCGAAAATACTCCCACATCTTTTAGCAAAGATTCGCCTAAAAGCGGATGACAATTAAGTATTCTTAATTCTGAAGGGTTAAGCTCTTCAGTTTTTCTCATTGAATCAGGCAAAAAAGCTTTGCCAATATCATGAAAAAGCCCGCCTAATATAACATTTTCAGCAAATTCAGTCCACATTGGAAAAAGCTTTTGAGCTAAAAAACCTGATAGAAGAGCTACATTCAAAGAATGACTATGCGCCCAATCGTTAGCCGCGTTTTCGGTGACCATAGATAATGTTATTTGAGATGTTTTACTAAGTTCAGGATGTATCTTTGATGAGAAACCCAAGAGAGAGTTGATCCCGCGCTCTCGAAGAAATTTGTCGTCAATATTGCGATATATAGCGGCAAACTGATGTATTGTCAACTGTGCAAGCAAAGGATTAAACTGATTTATGCGCGGCGCAACTTTCCCCAGAGCGTCTCTGAATTCACCGGAAGTTATTTCAGGCTGGTTTTTAACCTTTACATGCGTTATTCCATGACGTAACAAATTTGATACTATTTCCGGACGAGTTTCGCGCAACGAAAGAAGAGCTATTCCGGCAGGGAGAATTATAGCCCCGTTTTTTCCAAAAACGTCTTCCGCGACTACTCCATAACAATCCGGCAACTCACCAACCGCAACATTCAGTATTTTATGTTTCAAGAACATAACCTCTTTCGTTGACATTACATTATTGTCGTGTTATAAAATAACAATGTAAAAATACTTTTTGCAAGACTCAAAATTAAACAATCTTTCTTGCAATACCCAATATTATGAGAGGGGCGAAGTACTATGACTATCAAGTGGAAAGATAATCTTAGCGATCAACTTTGTGCTGCTTTTTTGCTGATGGAGAATGAAGAGGAAATGTACGCTTTCTTAGAAGATATAGCTACCATTGGCGAGATTAAAGCTTTATCTCAGAGACTTGAGGTAGCGACACAACTTAGCAGAGGCCTGACATATCCTCAGATTGCTCAAAAAACAGGAGCTAGCACAGCCACAATAAGTCGAGTAAAAAAATGTCTAGAACATGGAACTAACGGTTACAATATAGTCATTGAGCGTTTAGAAGCAAAAAGTAAAAACAAGTAGACTCCATCCGTATTTTGTATTTCAATGGCAAAGCATAAGGCGATTTTCGGGTTAGTTTATTTTGTTTTTATATTTTTCCTCATTGAATATGGCCATATTATGGCATTTCTAACTTACGCTCATCAAATACCACAAAATGCGCTAGTTCAATTTCGGCTTTCTATAGTCTTATATTTAATTGTGCTTGCTATTTTTAAGATTAATTCATATTGCATAACGGTCAATGTCATAATCAAAGAGTTGACATGAGGATGCGTAATGTTTAAAATAATAAAGTTAAATACGCATGAACCGGGTAAATAATCTAATGAGAGCCTTGGATCAGCGAAAATTAAGGAGGAGAATATATGTACGCAATTGTTGAAACTGGAGGCAAGCAGTATCGCGTCCAAAACGGCGATGTATTGAAAGTTGAGCTTTTAAAAGGGGAAGTCGGAGAAGAAATAGTGCTTGATAAGGTATTGATGAATGGAAAAGACGACTCCATTGAAATTGGAAAACCATACATCGAAGGAGCTTCAGTAAAAGCCGAAATAGTTTCTTTTGGGCGAAACGATAAAATTCTTGTTTTTAAATATAAGAGCAAAAAAAATGAAAGAAAAATGCATGGTCACAGACAGGATTATGTGGAGTTGCGTATAACGGAGGTAATATAGCCTGACTGTAGTTACAGTTAGCCGCAGCTGTGGCGAGATTATAAGTATAGAATCGAAAGGACACAGCGGTTATGCGCAGCATGGCAAGGACATTGTATGCGCCGCAGTAAGCGCGCTAATGCAGGCGCTGTTGGTAGGAGTGCAGGAAATAAAAGGTAAGCGATCGGAATGCAGCTTGATTGAAAGCAGCAGCTACTTTAAGCTTGAATGGAGCGTTGGCGTTATTTCGGAAATAAAGTTGCTTTCAGAAACAATAGCCCTAAGTTTAAGAAGAATATCGGAAGCTTACCCAAGTAATTTAAAATTTATGGAGGTGCAGGTAATAAATGAGAGCGTTCAATCTTCAGATTTTCGCACATAAAAAAGGTCAGGGAAGTTCAACAAACGGCCGCGATAGCCAGCCAAAATATCGTGGAATTAAAGTTTACGCGGGTCAAAGTGTGACAGCGGGCAGTATTCTGGTTCGTCAATGCGGAACCCGCGTACATCCGGGAAAACATGTAGGTCTTGGAAGAGACTTTACTTTGTTCGCGCTTGTTGACGGGAAGGTGAATTATTTAACTAAAGGCAGCAGAAAATTTGCATCGGTGGAGCCGGTGAATTGATGCCAAGCCCCATAGAATAAAGAAGGCTCCATAATTGGAGTCTTTTTTTAAAAATGAAATTTGTAGATTTAGTAGAGATACACGTAGCGGCAGGAGTGGGCGGAGACGGATGCTTGAGTTTTCGCCGTGAAAAATATATACCCAAAGGCGGCCCGGACGGGGCAGACGGGGGAAAAGGCGGAGACGTCATATTGGAAGCCGTCCCGGGCATTTTAACTTTAGCCGACTTCCAATATAAGAGAAGATTTCAAGCCGGAAGAGGAGAATCCGGAAAAGGCGCCATGAAAATAGGAGCTGGCGGAGAGAATGTAATAATCCGCGTCCCGTGCGGAACTGTTATAAGAGATGCAAACACAGGCAAATTACTGGCTGACCTTATTAATGCCGGAGATAACATAATCGTTGCGCGAGGCGGAAGAGGAGGAAAAGGAAACGCTCATTTCGCAACTTCAACGCGCAGAGCTCCACGTTTTGCTCAAAAGGGCGATAAGGGAGAGGAAAGAGACTTAAAGCTTGAGCTTAAGCTAATAGCTGACGTTGGGCTTGTCGGGTTACCGAATGCAGGAAAGTCCAGTTTGTTGGCTGCGCTTTCTAATGCAGAACCCAAAATAGCGTGTTATCCGTTTACCACTTTATCCCCAAATTTAGGCGTGTTAAGCGTTGACGATCAACAAGTAATTCTGGCGGATGTGCCCGGACTCGTTGAAGGCGCCCATGAAAACAAAGGATTGGGACATTATTTTTTGAGGCATGTAGAAAGGACCCGTATTCTTATTCATGTTATAGATGTGGCTGATGAAACTATTGCCCCGATTGCGCAGTGGAATATACTTCGTGACGAGTTTGCCGCTTACAGCGAAGATCTTCTGATGCGCCCGTGTGTTGTCGTTGCAAATAAATCAGATTTATTGACAAATGAAACATTAAGCAAAGCAGACGAGTTTTGCAGCGAGATCTCTCAAAAAGGGATAAAATGTCTTATCACAAGCGCATTGTCTGGAGAAGGCGTCGAAAGCCTTATTCAAACTATAGCTGAATTATCCCGGCTTTATCCTCGTCAACTTCTTATTCATAGAGAAGAGAATAATGATTATTATATTCCAGTTATAAAAAAAAGAAGCGCAGATGTATCCCCCGTCGAAATAGTAAAGCTCAACCGAAGCGGAGGAGAATGGCGCGTTATACACGAAAATCTCGAAATAACTGTTTCCAGATTGAATTTCGATCAGGAAGATACATTTATGAAATTTGCCCGTATACTTAAGAAACTTAAAGTTGAAGAAGCTTTGGAGGAAAATGGCGCTCAAGATGGGGATAAGGTTTACATTGGAAACGTTGAATTTGATTTCCATCCGAACAGTGTAATGAACGATGATTAATAATGCTTCGACGCTTAACAACAAAAGAAGAATTGGAATAATGGGAGGGACATTTGACCCTATCCATTTTGGACATTTGCTTGCGGCGGAGGAAAGCCACAGAGAGCTCGAACTTGACGAAATAATATTTATTCCAACCGGGCAGCCTCCTCACAAATGCAAAATATCCAGCCAAGAGCACAGGTACGATATGACTTTACTGGCAACTGCAGGGATACCATATTTTTCGGTATCAAGAATGGAGATAGACAGAGGTAAACCTAGTCATACAATCGATACTTTGAGAGAGCTGAAAGCAATAATGGGTAATGAAGTTGAATTCTGTTTCATTACCGGGCTTGACGCTATGCTCAGCATATCTTCGTGGAAAGAATATATGGAATTGCCTCATTTATGTCGTCTTGTAACTGTAACTCGCCCTGGATATTCACCTAAAAACTTACATGAGCTTCCTCAACAAATTAGGGAAGCCATTGTTTTTATTGAAATCCCGCGATTTTCGCTTTCAAGCACAAATATCAGAGAGAGAATCAGCGAAGGAAAAGGCGCCAAATACCTTGTTCCTGATGCAGTTGAGGATTACATAAGGAAGTGCAGACTATATTTAAGCCATAAATAAAAAGGAGGTTGATATATCGAATGAAAATATTAAAAATCACAATAATAATGATGCTGGCCATAAGCGCCTGTGCGGCGGGAGCATACGTGCGCCTGCAGTCATTTTTAAATCCAGACGCAAAAGAGATGATAGAAATTCTGAATATCCATCAAGGCGAACCACTTCAAAATGAATCGCAACGGGATGAATCGCCTGAAGTTGAATCACCACAATTTGAATCATCAACAGAATTATATATTTTAGTTGCCGGGCTTGATAATACCGACGGCACGGAGCGTTCGGACTCTTTAGGTATTGCTGTTATTGATATAGACTCAAAAAAAGTTAAATTTATGTCAATACCGCGCGACTCTCGCGTTTTCATACCCAGAAAAGGCTGGGATAAAATTAATCACGCGTATGCATATGGTAAGATTGATTTGTTAAAAGAAACTATTATAAATACGTTTAATCTACCGATTCATTATTATTTTGTTTTAAATTTTAAATCATTCCCGGCCATTATCGACTCAATAGGCGGAGTGACAATAGATGTCGAAAAAAGAATGGTTTACCATGACTATTCAGGTAATCTCCATATCGACATTCCAAAAGGATTTCAAACACTTAACGGAAAAAACGCCTTGCATTATGTCAGATTCCGTCACGATTCACTGAATGATTTTGGACGAATAGAAAGACAGCAAAAATTTACCAAAGAAGTTGTCAGAAAAATGCAAAGCCCGTCAATTTTACCCAAATTTCCGGACCTGATTAGAGAAGCCATTAATATGGTCATTACGGACATGACTCCAGCTCAGGCGATTCAACTTGCTTCATACCTTAGAGATATAAAAGAAAGCGATTTAAAGTTTTTTACTGTTCCGGGAAAAGCAGCTTATATAGGAGCTCTCAGCTATTGGATACCGGATATCCCGGCAGCTTCAATGATGCTTGCAGATCAATATGTTCCGGACTCACCGGATGACGGTAGAATTGACTATAATGAGATAAGAGAAGATCTGCCGTATTTAGTAAGCAAAATTAACCGGAAAATTTCAATATTAAATGGAGACGGCGCCAAATTGATAGGTAAGCGGGCATCGGAAGAGTTTCAACAAATAGGTATAGATGTAGGTATGACAGGAAATGCAAAGCATTTCGATTATAGATATTCCTGCATAGTAATCCCCACCAATGGAAACCTTGATGATATGGAATCAGCTGAAGCTTTAGCAGCATTATGCGGAATTGATAAAAAATTAATATCAAAAAGCAGCTCGACTTCTTCTGTCACAATAATTTTGGGAAAAGACAAGGAAAAAGTATTTTCAAATTTACGCGTAGCGGCAACCAAAGAATAAAGGAGAACAATTAATGGAAACAAAAGGATCAGCGCAATACGATTTTATATGCGAAGCTCTGGCAAATAAAAAAGGGTACGACATAACCGTACTTAACCTTGGCTGCAATGCGACCGTATCCGACATCTTTGTTATTGTTACCGCAAATTCGGAAACGCATATGCGCACTTTAGTGGATGTTGCAGATGAAGCCCTAATGAAAAGCGGAATAGCGCATCCGCGAATAGAGGGAGAAAACAGTCCGCACTGGCGGCTTGTCGACGGAGACAATATTCTTGTCCATGTTTTCAGCCATAAGGGGCGAGAACACTACAAAATAGAAAAAGTATGGGGAGATGCTGAGATTTATAATTATGAGGATAAGTCTGAATAATTTTGATTATACTAATTGACTCGCTTCAAGGATGAAAGCATATTGACAGCGCTACTTAATGAATAATATACTACAATTGACAGCATATTAAATCTATGGAGGTATTATCAATGAATGTACGTAATGGGTTAAAGTGCTTAGCGTTAGTAATGTGTTTCATGGTTTTTTGCGTAACGATGGCGGGAGCGGCGGAGCCTGCGAAGTACCACATCGGTATTATAACCGGTACGGTCGCGCAGGGAGAGGATGAAGTGCGCGGCGCAGAGGCGAT
>Ga0082212_10000442_pt1 | contig 60342 bp, 60 predicted proteins | sample TergutNt197P3_FD_71548 | JGI IMG/M metagenome (GOLD analysis project Ga0082212, IMG submission 71548) | Neocapritermes taracua P3 segment gut microbial communities from Petit-Saut dam, French Guiana - Nt197 P3 | ecosystem: Host-associated > Arthropoda: Insects > Digestive system > Gut ... | reverse complement strand
GGCGATATTTTGGGATAAACACAATATGGTAGATGCAATTCCACTTGGTATGTGATAAGCTTTGGTTGTCCATTATGGATGTCCTCCTCTGATTTTGGCTTTGGTTTGCGATGCCATTGTCAATTCTATCAGAGGAGGACTTGTTATCATATGTATCGCTTCCGCTTATCTATTCTCCCGCGCCTAGCGCGGGGCTTAATCTTGAGTTATGACAGCTGTTTCCAGAAGCTAAACGCCGTATGGTCGCCCCGCCCGGTAGGCGGCGGCCGTTGTGGTGGACTGCCCCTTCAAGCGCGACACGAATTTTTTGTGGTAGTGGTATATCGCCATGCTGCCTTCCCCTTGCTGTATATGCAATAAATTGAACAATGTGCTTTGCAGCTATGCTGCTGCAGGGCGGGCATTCCACTGGGAAATATATCCTGAAAACGGCTGCAGAGGGCGGATCCGCAAAAAAAAACATGCCAAACAGCCCAGGCGGGCAATTACCCAGTGGATTTTTTGGAAAAAAGCACCCTTGATTACAGCTATATCACAATTACATTGTAATATTGCTGTAATATCCAATTTAATGGTAATATTAAGCCATTGTATGGAACCAGTGCATGGAAATGGATATGGAAGGGGTCTGCGCTGCGCCAATGCCCGCAAAAACAATAAGCGGATCCGCCCATCGAAAAATTTTTGGAGGCAGCATATGAAAAACATGAAAAAATGGGCAAGCATCCTGCTCGCCGTTGCGATGCTCGCGTCTTCCTGCCCTGCGCTTGCGCATGGGCAGGGCAGGAAGGCAGCTATAATAGGTATAACATCGATGCCAGCGCCAGGGAAGAAGGGATAGCCGATGAGATTTACGAGGCTGCGGGTTATAACACTGGCGCCAGCGGCGGGGGGGCAGGGATAGCGCATGAGATCGAGGAGATGCGCGACGCCCAGTCAAAGACCTTCCTGCTTGGCAACGGGCAGCTCCAGGCCGTGGTCTACGCCTCGCCCGTCCACTACCTGGACGAGGGCGAAAGCGGCGCGGAGCCCGGGCAGCCCAGCCGCGGCAGTCGGGGCAGCGGAAAAAGGGGCAGCTGGCGCCAAATCGACAACACGATTGTGGCAGCCGAAAAGTCGACTAGGCATGGCAGCTACTCGCTAAAAAACAAGGCGAATTTCTTCTCCGCGCATTTTGGGGACACGGGGGCGGCCCGGGGCCAGGGGAAGAGGTTCGCGGTGCTCCTCGAGTTCGGGGGGCATGAGTTCGCTTTCAACCCTGTCACAGAAAACGGCGCAAAGCCAAAGCAAATGGGGCAGCGCCGCCGGAAGGCAAGCGCGGCGCCTGACGTGCTTTTTGCGGAGAGCGAGACGGTCATCTACGAGGAAGCGTATGAGGGCGCCGACCTGACCTACACTGTCTCGGAGAGTGCCGTAAAGGAATACATCGTGATCAACGGGCGCACGGGGGCGAACGAGTTCCAGTCCGAGATCTACGCCCCGGGGGCGGAGCTGGGCTATGGCGGCGACGGCTGCCCGGTGTTCGCCTACGCCGGCGGCGCGAGCGTGGGCATCGCCGAGTTCTTCGCCTTTGACGCGAATGGCGCGCCCGCAGGGGAAGACCAGGTCAGATACACGCTGGAGCGGCAGGGCGGCGAGAGCTACATGCTCACAGTCACCCTGGACGAGGGATACATCACGAACCCGGGGAGGGCGTTCCCTATCTACCTGGACCCGACGATAATGGTCTCCAACTCGAGCGTCCCCGACACTTTTGTCGCCAGCGCAAGCCCCAACTCAAACTACAACTCCGGCTCGGTCGCCACATACCTGCGGACAGGGAGGGACGCCCCATACGGGGCCATGCGCTCGCTGATAAACTTCCCGATACCGGCCGGCGTCGCCAATGTGACATCAGCCACTTTGCGCATGAGGCTCTACAGCAGCGCTGGCACGCCAAATGTGTACGCCTACCGCAACACGGGCCCATGGAGCTCCGGCACCGCCACATGGAACAACAAGCCGGCCTACACCACAGCGTCAGGCTCGTCCAAGGCGGCGCACAGCGGCAGCAACTGGTACAGCATGACAGTGACAGCGATTGTGCAGCAGTGGGCGAACAAGACAGCCACAAACTACGGCTTCACAATCATGGACACCAACGAGTCCAATGTCAACATCTGGCAGACGTGGTACTCCTCTGACGCCCTGTCCCCGAACAAGCCCGAGCTGCATATCACCTACACGGCTGCTGCGGGCGTGCCTGTCACAGGTGTCAGTGTCTCCGACGTCGGCAAACATCGGCATAGGGGCGCAAACGACACTGATGGCGGCCGTGAGCCCGTCAAACGCGACAAACGCGGCAGTGGCATGGAGCTCGAGCAACTCTAACGTGGCGACAGTCAGCCTCGGCGGGCTGGTGACGGGCAAGGCGGCCGGGACCGCGACCATCACAGCAACGGCGGGGGCAAATCCGCCACATGCACGGTCACTGTCAGGCAGAGAACACTGAATTATTGGCACGATTCAGAGGAAGACCATGTCGGTTTTTTAAAAACGCACGCCGATTATAATATTGCTTTCCGAAGTACGGTTTCAAATAGTGACCAAACAGCGATACGCAGCGCAATTTCTAAAGCCAGTAGCCAGTGGAATAATGCCCTGCCAATAAATATCTACCAGTCGTCCTCCACAAGTGCCCGGTTCAACATAGTTGGCTGCACATGGGATCAACTTAATAATCTTCACCCATATTGGGTGGGTAAAGACTTACTCGGTCTCAATTTTTCATACAAGCTCAGTGTGGAGGATACAGTGCTTTATTCAAATAAGCAAAAAACAGTGTTTAGATATGACCCTAGAGGCATGACTTATATAATAGCATCTAGCCCCCACGCAAACATACTTGCGAGAGATACGCAACTCTGTTATAACTGGGTCGCAATGCACGAAATGGGTCATATGCTTGGCTGGGCTGGCCATTCATCAAACAACACGGATATAATGCATGCAACCGTAGACCATGTAACCTTATCTTCCATAGCCCAACTGCTCTTACAACCAGAGACATAGAACATCTGCAACAAATATACAAGCTGTTTTACTAACAAATTGTCCATAAGCTACTGGAGGTGCAAATGAAGAAGAATCTTGCGATCGTGTTCGTGCTGTCCTTGTGCATTTTTCTGGCAAGCTGTTCTGCTAATGGCATACCAGAAAAAATCCTGGACAACACTGGTTTGGTTATTAATACAACACGCGCAGCAGACCCCGAGGGTCTTGAGGGGCTTGAGTATCTTTTAGCCCACTCGACAAATTTCCTTAGGGCAAAGCTCATCGGCATAGAGCAGTTCGACGACTTCGCATACGAACTGCACTATGAGGTGGTTGAAAACTATGCCGGCTATGCGCCTGGCGAAATAACAGTGTATGAGATGTATGTGGAGGGGCGGCACATAATCGGAGGGGAAGCCCACCTCATGCTATACGGAGGGAACAGTGCCTATTATCCCCATACCATATACACATCAATAGACAAGGATTTTTTTGTGCAAGAGGGCACACCGGCAGAAATAGGCGGGAGGGAATACTCGCTCGAGCAGCTAATTAATGAAGCGCAAAAGTCCGAAGCCAGCGGCGAGCTCGGGAAAAGAAGCCGCGAATACAGTGAGGCACCATCTGGAAGCATGGGCCTGCAGTCTTTCTCTGAAAGCATGGGCCTGGAGGGCGCATACAGTGAAGCCGATGTTGTGCTGGAGGTTCTTTTGGGTCCGGAGCAGCAACTGAACAAATATGTGTCAGACTACACCATTGTGGAAGCCAGCATAGTCAAAAGCGGGCAAGCTGATGGGCAAATTTATGCGGAAGGGGACCTCATCATGCTTCCTCCTGGCCTTGGACAAAATGTGCCTTACTGCATCCTGCTCAAGGAAAACGCCAGGGGCGGTCTGGGACCTTTTTCGACGGATTTCATCGCAGTCCCCGCAGAAAGCTTCTACTCGATTATCCAAATTGAAGATCCTATTGTCCAAACTGACGACTCCATGGATCAAATGGATGATGGTCCTATTGTTAAATGATTGGACAAGGCATACACAAATACAAAGCAGAAAAAAAGGCTTAGAGCCTTGAGGATGTTTTTGAGAGCAGCGCTAACATGGACATCCGGATCTTGTGGAAACACAAAACTGGCGGGATCATCCTTCTTGTCGATGTGGGTTGCCACGAAGATATGCTTTAGTCGTATGCAGATTACCCAAGTTTGAGGATTTTGACCTTTTAGCACAGCTCAAACCTGCATAGTTAGCGGGTTTGAGCTGTTTTTATTTTTCTGCCCTAGGCTTTAGCCTGTTGATGGCAGTTGACACTTTGCATCGAATCGATGCAAAGTGTCAACTGCCATCAACAAAAAACCACCCGCTATGCGGGTGAGAGTCAAAAAATCAGGAACCACCCATTCAAGGGGTGGTTTGAAAATTGCCCCTATAAGGGGCAGAGTCAGCCGACTTGGAAAGCTTAGGGCTAGAGCTTGTGCAAGCGGAGCAAATAGTTCTTTTCAATCACGTCCTTGCCGTGGTAAATCTTGAGAGCCTCTTCACTGCTGAGCCCATCCTTGCTGCTTAGCAATATGAAAAACCCGGCTCGGCTCAGTTTCTCGTCCACTTTCGCCTCGTCAAGCTCAAACCCGGTCCCTGCTGGCGCATTTTTTCATCGACAGCAAAATAGTCCCTGTATTTTTTTGTCGCCCGCATGGTCCGGCCCATCTTGCCAAGCTCCGCCTCAAGCCTCTCGATGCGGCTGTGCAGCTCCTTTTCGTCAAGCGCCTGCTTTGACGCGTCGAAGTATATGTGGGCGTCGAGCGGGCAGCCTTCCATCTCGAAAGGGACTTTTTTCGCATAGACGCCCAGCCCTGCGATGCGGTTCGACGCTTTGCGGATATCCGCATTGTTTTCGCTGACAAGCCTCTGAGCCTCCAGGAGGCTCCCCGGCATCGCAGCCACCAAGGAGAACTTGTTCTCCTCCATATAATAGAAGTTGTCCTTCGCCACAAACCCCCGGTCTATGACAAAGCAAATGCCGCCGATGCCCAGGCTCTTCGCCTGGTCCATCATGAACTGCATGTACGACTTGCCGGGGATGCTCCCGCTGTAGATGTTGTAGTAGACCGGCCGAGGCCCGGATTGCCGCAGGAGAAGTGATAGACGCAGCTGAGTCGCTTGGGGCCATACGCGCAGAGTTCAATGTATAAAAGAACCGTGTCTGCTCTTGCCCATAGGGATCTGCATATGATCGTTGGATATATCAAAGACAGCCTTTTTGCGCCAAAGGCTGCATCCAGCTTTATGGATGAAGTACATAAATGCTATGCCCGGCTTGAAAAAAACCCATTAATTTACGCGCTGTGCAGTGACGAGCACCTAGCCAAGGAAGGCTACCGAAAAGCGCAGATCAAGAACTATGTGCTAATCTTCAAGATAGACGAGGCAGGGAAAGCCGTGAATATCTACCGTTCTTTTTTGGGGCAGAGGATTACCCAAACAAAATCTAGGCTGCTATATTAGGGGCATCTATGCATGCCACCAGGCTTTCGGCAGTGTGGCAAGTGCCCGAGTTTGGGAATCAAAGAACTTTTATCATAGCTAGAATCCGCTAACCATGTGGATTTTAGCTATTTTTGCTTGGCACAAACATAATTCATGCACCCTTCGCTCAAAACATATAGTATCGCACAAAAAATATCATAAAGGTCATTTTTGTATGGCCTTGTTGCTTCGGTGGCTGACTCTAAAAATGGCTTGATAATCTCGAATTGGTCTCTAGTTATGTCGCTTGGATATTTTTTTCTCATATAAAGGTAAACAGCCTTTTTATTGTTATCATACCATTTATCGACATTAATAGACATATTAAACAGCCTCTTAAGCAGTTTGTTGGCGATGAGGACAGGGGGGCAAAGCGCGGCAGGCCGCCAATACCCACCGGCGCCGTCCTTCAAGACCTTTCATGGCTGCTGGCGACAGGGGCCCCGTGGCGGGATTTGCCAGCGAGGCCCGGCAAAAGTGGCAGACAGTTTATGGAAGGTTCCGCAAATGGGCAAAAGAAGGCTTGGTTGACAGGATCCTTGAGAGCATAGCTGCCGAGCCTGCCGGGGTGGGGCATGTAGGCTCGGCTTGAGTAAAGGCGCACCGCGCCTCTGCCGGAGCCGCTGCTGCACCGGAAGGCCCGCAAGGGCAGGGCATCGGCTCGGCGCGCGGGGGCAGGGCAGAGCAATAGACAATTTTAACAACCTCCAAGGGGCATCGGCTCGGCGCGCGGGGGCAGGGCGGCAAAGACCCACGCCCTTGTTGGCGGCGATGGGAAGCCTCTGGCCATCCTCTGGACGCCTGCTGGCATGCACGGCAGCCGGGCTGCTGTCCCGCTGTTACATGACGCGTAATTCGAGGATGGCGCAAGAGTGGCTGGCGACAAGGCTTATGGCTCTGTAGGCATAAGAACATATCTTGAAGGCGAGAGGGCTGGCCTGGTCTCGCCGCCAAAGAAAAACGCCAAAAACCCCGAGCCATACGACAAGGAGTTTTACAAAAGGCGCAACATAGTTGAGCGCTTTTTCTGCAAGCTGAAAGATTGTAGGCGCATCGCTATGCTCTTTGACAAGCTTCTGGCTATGTTTGAGGCGTTTGTCGCTTTAGCAGCTTTTATAATTTATGCTGGTTAGTACTATAGGTTTTTATTTAAAACACACCCTAATATATGTTAATGTGCAAAGGCATGGGAACTTGTGGATGGAATATCGATTGAAGCGGCAGGAACAAGCCTGCCCTGTGCTTGCGAGTATAAAAATCAACTGCTTTAAATTGTGGTTGCTGGCAATATTAGCATCATCATAATGGTGTTGAAGTATTTGCCACTCTCTGCCTCCATCATAATAATATCCTCAGCAATCACCTCCGCAAAGGGGATCGAGGGATCGTACGCCGCCAACCATTCGCCCTAAGCTTGGTCGTTGCTTTGCATTTCGCTAATCCCGACAATTTCAATGCCTTCCTCCCTGCCCCACAGCTCCGCCCACCAAGGGATGGAATGGATGGTTCTCGCTACTTCCGGGTCGTCCCGAAAGGGCTTCATCTCCTCAGGCACGTTTTCTCCAAACTCGTGCTTGATGCCGTTGACAGCCACAGCTATATATCCTCCTTTTTTCACATGATGCATGAGGGAGGGCAGCATGCCAGCAGTATCGCCGAAATATTGGTATGCGCCAATGGAAAACAGCACATCAAAGTAACCATCGGCAAAAGACAGCCCTTTTGTCGCGTCAACCATGATTGGCACAGCCTTGTCTTCTATGCCCATCGCCTTGAAGCGTTTGTAGTTGCCAGTGGGCGATATCCAAAATTTGCGAAAAAACAGACACGCCATATTTTTTTGCCAGCAATAGTGTGGATAGACCGCATCCACACCCCAGATACAAGATCCTCATGCTTTTGTTTATGCTAAGTTGCATAGCCATTTCTTCCGCTACCCTTATTGTGTTAGGGCCCATCATATTTTCATTGGCGAATTTCCTGTTTTGTTCACCAGATAGAAAACGGTTGGCAAACTCGTACATAAATTCTCCTTCCAGAGCGGCTCCTGTATGGAGCGGCTGCCTATATTTAAACAGCATAATAATAAAATACATAAAATAACAAAGAAAGATAGTTTGACAAATGGCTGATCATTTGCTAAACTACGCTAGTAAATGCGGATATGGCGGAATTGGCAGACGCACTAGACTTAGGATCTAGCGCCGCAAGGTGTGGAGGTTCGAGTCCTCTTATCCGCATCAATCTCTGTTTCCCTCCACGATTTGTGGGGGGTTTTTAATATTGAATCTCGCAATTCGACTTGTTTGCTCTCTATAAGTGTGTGTATTATAAATACGAAAGACATACCGTTATTGTAGCCAGTTCGCCGCCTCCCGCAATATACCACTTTGGCATTGGCACTGCTTGATCGTTTTGAGTGACAGTGGGCGGCGTTGCGATATTTAGCCCTGTATGTAACTGGTTTGCTTTGAAGAAAAAAGTAAACGTAAATAAAATATTTACACTTATTTTGCTATACTATGCTGCCTATTGGCGCTATATGATAGCCCAAAAACGCTTTTGTGGACTTTATGCCAGGCTTTTGCCCACTTGCCAAACTTTAGCGGCGCAAATCTTTATTTGCTAATGATCGCTCTATAGGATTGGCGGAGTGAGATTTGTTGCATGACCTTGCATACCGGTTCTCCTGACCTGGCAGCAATCTGGTTGAAAGCTGCCGAGTTTATTGCGACTGGCAGAAAAAAAATGCTGAAAGGCTGAAAGATTGGTATTGACATGGTTAAGTTTTTAATTTGCAGCGACTCGGATATCCCTGTGGAGCATATCCAGGAGCATGGGATTGACCTATTGCCCCTTATTGTGGAAATTGACGATGTTGAATATCGCGCTTACCGCGATATAAGCGGCGCAGAATTTCGTGACCGTTTGTTAAAAAGCAAGGCGTTCCCAAAGACAGCCACTATCTCGATATTCGAAATTGCCGAGAAAATGCGCGAGTATATTGAGAACGGCGACGAATTAATTTTTATCACAATGACTTCAAAGGGCAGCGGCACATTCAATTCGGCGCGGATCGCCATAGAGCAGCTTGAAGAAGAGTATAGCCACGAGCTCGCAATTAGTGTTGTTGATTCCAAAAACTTTTCAATCGCTTATCTGCATCCTGTATACGATGCCGCAAAAATGGCAGCCGAAGGCGCTAGCCGCAGCTCAATTGTCAATTACTTAGAGTCAGCATATGAAAAACAGCATCTTATACTTATAATGCCTGATTTGAAATACCTCTGGAGCGGAGGCAGGATCAACCTAACATCCGCAGTCGTTGGCGGAGTAATCGGCATAGTGCCTATTTTGCACTGCAATGACGGCGCCCTGGAGCCACTCGGCAAAGAGAGGGGCATGGGTAGGGCCCTTGGCGCGACAGTGCGTTATATGGAAGAAAAATGCCCCTCCAAAAAGCTTGGCAAGGCGCAAATTGTCCACTGGAACCGTGAAAAGGAAGCTGAGCAGCTCAAAGGCTTAATTTGTTCCGCATTTGAGGTCGAGGAATTTCTGCCGGCAATCCATCCTGAGGCATCAGTGACTGCCCATGCAGGCGTCGACTTTTTGGCAGTAGCGTTTTCTTGAAAACCAGCTAAAAATAGATTGATATCGAGTGCATGATTCATATTTAATATTGCCAGTTAAAAATCAAGTGCGGAATTGAACTTTAACTGAAACCAAAGTCGGGCTATCTGTTGCAGCGGCTGCTTTGGTTTTTTTTATGTCCCATTTTATCATTTTTGTTGCTTAGGCAAATAAAACGCAACTATATATTTCTGATTGCTTAGAGTCAACAGAAATACGCAAGGACCAATATGGAACCTACGTTTTAATTCATATGCAGAGAAAAAATATTAAATGAAAGTATATTATTCTGATTAGTAGTTTAATTCAGAAACAATATAAGAATTGCCGCTACTTTTATGCTATCCCAAAAATTGCCACTAAAACAAGCGTATCAATTTTGAAATTAGTAATTATTTAATATTATTATAAATCCACATCTTTCTTCCTCTATATTGCTTTGCCTCATTAAGAGCTATATAACACACTTCTTAGGTAATTCAGCTATACAGCTAGTGAATTACAATTTTAACACTGTTTTCTTGCAACTATAATTGAATTATTATCAGTCAGTTTCACGAGTTTGATGTTGCTATTCACATTTTGCAATTCTGCAAATGAAGATATTCGCAATATTTATAATATTTACTAGCATAAATATACTAACATATCATGTGTTATTACTAGATGTATAGTATAGGTTGGCGATTGGGCTAATATTGTGGCAATTGATAAAATTCTCTTGGTTTTTCCATTTTTCGTGGTAGAATGGTGGCAAATAATTGCTGGCCACAGATTGCGCCACGGCGCTTTCTGCGTTAAAAGGGAATCAGGTGAGAATCCTGAACAGTCCTGCTGCCGTAAAGACGGAGTTTTCCAAATGCTAACACAACCACTGGGAAATAATCCTGGGAAGGTTTGGAACAAGCGATGATGTCTAAGTCGAAAGACCTGCCAGCACCGAACCTCATGGTTCGTATTGCCAAGCCTCACAGGATATGGGGACTTTGCAGTGGTAGCGTCTTTAGCCGTCGCTTTCGTTTTTTCCGGTTATTCGTTATTAAACTCAAAGGCTTTGATCTTGTGGTCAAAGCCTTTTTTAGTTGCTTTTTTGCAACACCAAACTGAGGGAATTTTGGTGCTTTGAAATGAAAGACTTAAAACCTGGCATAACAACTGGGCTGTGCGCTGCGGCAGCCGCAAAGGCGGCTACTGTTGCCCTGCTATCCGGCACCGCCATCAGCCATGTCAGCATTGCCGCTATGAATGGCAAAGCGTTTGACCTGGAAACCACGGGAGCGGCAATGCAGGATGGGACGGCAAGATATGGCGTGCAAAAAGACGCGGGGGACGACCCTGACATCACCAACGGGATGATGGTGTATGCCACTGTCTCAAAAACAAACGGGCAAGTTATCCAAATTGAAGGCGGAGAAGGCATAGGCACAGTGACAAAGCCTGGCTTGAAGGTAGCTGTCGGCCAAACAGCGATAAATCCTGTCCCCAGGCAAATGATCACAAGCGCCATCGCTGAGGCCTGCAGCCAAAACGGGTATTCTGGGGGCATCACGGCAATAATCTCTATTCCTGGGGGCGAGGCGGCAGCCAAGAGGACAATGAATGCGCGCCTTGGAATAATCGGCGGGTTGTCGGTGCTGGGCACTACAGGCATTGTGGAGCCCATGAGCGAAAGGGCGATTGTGGAGACGATCAAGGCGGACATTGATGTCCAAGTTGCCAGTGGCGAGCGCCGGCTAGTTATAACCCCGGGAAACTATGGGAGGGATTTTGCCCAAACAGAACTGGGCTTGGATATCAATAAAGCTATCAAGTGCTCAAACTTTATAGGGGAAACCTTGGACTACGCATGCAAAAAAGGCGTCGGCCCAATTATCCTCATAGGCCATGGTGGCAAGCTTGTCAAGCTTGCTGCCGGAATTATGAACACCCACTCAAGCTATGCCGACGGCAGAATGGAAATTATAGCGGCTCATGGGGCGATGCATGGGGCAGACAGCGATTTGGTCAAACGGATCATGGAGTGCGCCACAGTCCAGGCTGCTGTCGAGCAGTTGGCCGAAGCAGGAATCAACGAGCCTGTTTGGGAGAGCATTGGCGAAAAGATAGGCTTCCACCTCCGTGAGAGGACAAGAGGGGCTTTGAGCATTGAATATATAGTTTTTACACAGGAACATGGAATATTGACCAAGGGAGTGAGCGCGAAATGAAAGGAAAGCTTTACGGGATAGGCACCGGGCCGGGAGACCCGGAGCTCTTGACGATCAAGGCGGTAAAAACCATCCAAAAATGCGGTGTTGTCGCCACACCAAAATCAAACAGCGAAGGCGGCGCCGCATTTGGGATTGTGGAAGAGTACTTGGAAGGCAAAAAGCGCATCGAATGTTTTTTTTCGATGGACAGGGATATCAACAAGCGAAAAGAGGCCCGCCTAAAAGCTGCGGGAGAAATTATCGGGATTTTGGACACTGGGGAAGATGTAGGTTTCGTCACATTGGGAGACCCGACTACATATTCCACATACATGTATGTCCATATGATAGTAGCCAATGCGGGCTATGAGACAGAGATCATTCCGGGTGTCACTTCATTCTCTGCGGCTGCCGCGGCTTTTGGCATAGCCCTTTGCGAAGACCAGCAAATCCTGTCTATTATACCGGGTAGGCATACAGTCGATATCGGCCAAGCCCTGGAGTTTCCTGGAAACAAGGTCCTCATGAAATCCGGAGCCAACCTCGACAACGTGCTGGAGATGCTGAAAGAGCGCGGGTTGTCCGCCAACACTAAAATAGCCAGCCGGGTGGCCATGGACGGCCAGAGGCTTTATGAAAGCATAGAAGAATACGAAGCGTCGCCCCAAAAGGAATATTTCACCTTGGCGATTGTAAAGGAGAATGCATAGCATGGTATATTTTATCGGCGCAGGGCCAGGGGATGTAGAGCTGATTACAGTAAAGGGGATGGGCGTTCTCTCAAAAGCTGACTGCATTATATACGCGGGCTCTTTGGTCAACCCCCAGCTCCTGGATTACGCAAAAGCTGGCTGCGAGGTTTATGACAGCGCAGGCATGACATTGGAAGAGGTCGTGCAAGTTATGTTTGCAAACGAGGAAAAAGGCCTTCTGACTGCCAGGCTCCATACTGGAGACCCCAGCGTTTATGGAGCTATCAGGGAGCAGCTCGATTTGCTTGAATCAAGGCAAATACCATTTGAGGTTATACCCGGAGTCAGCTCTTTCTCAGCTGCTGCAGCGGTTCTTGGGGCGGAATACACCCTTCCCGGCGTCAGCCAGACAGTGATTTTGACAAGGATGGAAGGGCGCACTCCAGTGCCAGAAAAAGAGAAGATAACGGAGTTGGCGAAAATCCAGGCTTCAATGGCGATTTTCCTTTCAAGCGGAATGCTTGGGGCGCTTTCAGAAAAGCTGGTTGAGGGGGGCTACCCGAAAGACACCCCTGCCGCCATAATCTACAAAGCCACATGGCCTGACGAGCATATTGTGCGCACTACTCTCGAGAAGATGGAGCAAGACGGCAAAGCCGCTGGCATTTCAAAGACTGCAATCATTTTAGTAGGAGACTTTTTGGGCAGCGAGTACGAGAGGTCGCTGCTTTACCACCCTGGGTTTTCCCATGGTTTCCGGCAAGGGACACAAGGTGAGTAATTTCCACTTGATGTCATTCACATCTAAGGGAAAAGCCCTGGCAGACACCATTGGAAACCTCGCTGTCGAGGGCGGAATTGCTTCGAGCTTCTCGTCTGCAAGGGTAAAAAACTTGGCCGAGCATGTAGCTGGCATCTTTGAGCCGGGCAACACATTGATTTTCGTTGGCGCGGCAGGAATTGCCACAAGGGCTATCGCGCCCTATATAAAGCATAAGAGTGTTGATCCGGCAGTTATCGTAGTCGACGAGGGAGGCAGCTTCGCAATACCTATATTGTCGGGGCATATCGGGGGGGCAAACCGCATAGCAAGGGAAATCGCTAGCATTTCAGGCGCTGTGGCAGTTATCACTACTGCCACAGATGTCAATGGGGTGTTCTCGATTGACGAGTATGCCTCACAGAATAGATATGCCATCATAAACCCTGAAGCGATAAAACGCGTAGCAAGCTCCTTGCTTGGAGGGTCGCAAGTCGGCTTTTATTCCGATTATCCTGTAGACACCCTCTTGCCCGCAGGGATTTTGCATTCAACAACAGGGGATGTGGGGATTTGCATCAGCCAGGACACAGACAAGAAGCCTTTTAGGGCTACTTTAAATTTGGCTCCGAAGAATATCCATGTTGGCATCGGCTCAAGGCGGGGTGTTGCCACAGATACAACCGAATTGTTTTTCTTGGAGTGTTTGGAAAACCTATGCATATCGGTTGAAGCAGTCGGCTCGATTTCATCTATTGACTTGAAGAAAGACGAGGAAGCTATTTGCGCTATCTCGAAAAAATATACTATCCCTTTCATTACATATAGCGCCCAAAGGCTAGAAAGTGTCGCCCAAATGTTTGGCCAGTCAGAATTTGTCAGGGCGCAGACTGGGACAGGGAGTGTTTGCGAAGCTGCAGCATACCTTTCCTCAAAAAGAGGCAGGATCCTGCAAGCAAAAACAGCCAAAGACAAAGTGACTGTGGCTGTGGCAGAAGAATTGTGGAGGGTGTCTTTTGAAACTGTTGATGACAGGACTTGACCACACATCGGCAAATTTAGAAATTCGAGAAAAGTTTGCGATCACCAAAGAAAAAACTCAAAGGATCCTGGCCTCCCTTGTAAACAAGGGCATAGCAGGGGGGTGTGTTGCAATAACCACTTGCAACAGGACAGAGCTATACTTGACTGTGGCTGAATACGGGTTTATCGATCCTGCGAAATTGTTGTGTGACGAGCTCGGCGGAGGATATGGGGAGTATGGCCACTTGTTCACCCAAAGGGCAGGAGACTATGCACTAGAGCATTTGTGCCGGATGGCCTCAGGGCTTGACTCGCAAGTTATGGGCGATGACCAAGTTATCACCCAAGTCAGGGAGGCCTTGGAGCTGTCCAGGCAAGCCGGCTGCACCGACAGCTATATTGAGACAATGTTTAACACGGCGATCCAAGCAGCGAAAGCGATAAAAACCAATGTAGTGCTCAGGACACTGGGCATTGACTCAGTGCCGGGCAAAACAATAGAAAAATTAAGCGAAGCCACAAGCCTTGGCGGGATAAATGCGGTTGTCATCGGGAATGGGCAAATGGGCAGGCTGATGGCGGAATTGCTGGTCCAAGAAAATGCCAATGTCTCTGTGACTGTGCGCCAATACAAGCGGGGCGAGGTGCAAGTGCCGGATATGGCTTGCGCTATCAGCTACGCCGACCGGTACAGATCGATCCAAGAGGCGGATTTGGTCATTAGCGCGACTACAAGCCCCCACTACACCCTCTCATATGATGAAATAGCAAGGCTTGGCAGCCGCGCCAGGATATTCGTCGACTTGGCTGTGCCCAGGGACATCGACCCGCAAGTTGCCCAAATCCCAGGCGCCACCCTTTACACAATCGATGATATATCAGGGGGGCAGATCGAATTGCCCCGGGAGAGCATCTTGACGATCGAAAGCATTGTCAGCGACCATATTAGCAAGTATTGGCGCTGGCTGATGTATAAAGACAGAGCTTTAGCAAAAGCGGCAACAGGAGGAATGACCTGATGAAATTGTATGCAGTTGGGATTGGTCCCGGGGATGCTGAATACCTGGCTCCAAGAGCAAGGGAAGTTATCCTCGATTGTGACTGTATCGTAGGCTATTCAGGCTACATGAAGCTAATGGGCGAGCTTGCCAGCGGCAAGGAGTTGATCGCCACAGGAATGACTGGTGAAAACGAGCGGTGCAAAACAGCCATCCAAGAGGCGCTTTCCGGCAAGAAAGTTTGTGTCGTCTCCAGCGGAGACGCTGGAATATACGGCATGGCTACACTGCTCTACGAGCTGGCTGAAGCACACCCGAGCCTTGAGGTCGAGGTAGTGCCAGGAATCACGGCCGCAATTTCAGCAGCAGCGATTTTGGGCTCCCCCTTGGCTAACGACTTTGCGGTAATCAGCTTGTCAGATTTGCTGACACCATGGGAAGTAATCGAAAAAAGGCTTGATTTATGCAACATGGCTGATATGGCAATATGCATTTACAACCCGTCCAGCAAAAAGAGGAGCGACTATCTAATGAAGGCTTGCCAAATAGCATTGCGCCACAAACCCGGCGGCACAAAATGCGGATATGTGCGAAACGCGCTGCGGGGGGAAGACTCGCAAGCATTGGTTTTGACCCTTGAAGAGCTGTCAAGCGCGCAAGTGGACATGTTCACAACTGTGATTATTGGAAACTCGGCCACTAGAGTCATTGGAGGGAAGCTCGTGACAGCAAGGGGATATAGGATATGAAATTCCTGGTTTTTGGCGGCACCAGCGAAAGCCGCGTTTTGTCAGACTCTTTGGGCAGAGGCGGCCACAGCGTGACATTGTCAGTGGCTACGGATTTTGGAAAGAGCCTGGCAGAGGAAAACGGGAGTGTTGGCGTCGTGTCAGGCAAGCTTGATGTGGAAGGCATGTCAAAGCTTATTGGAGATGGGGATTATGACTTTGTAGTTGACGCCACCCATCCATACGCATTGGACGCCACGCAAAACATCCAGCTGGCATGCAGAGCCTCCAGCTCTAAGTATATCAGGTTGCGGCGGCCTGATGGTGACGCAGCAGCAGGTGTGGCTTTTGTGCCAGACGCTATAGCCGCTGCTGAAATCTTGGAGAAAAGTGATGGAAAAGCATTGCTTGCAATCGGATCTAGCCAGTTGGAGGCATTTACCCATATAAAAAGCTTTGCTGATCGTTTTTATGTCCGTTTGCTGCCAATGGCGGATTCTATACATAAAGCTATGGCTTTAGGCTACAAGCAGTCAAACCTGATTTGTATGCAAGGGCCGTTTAGTGAGGATATTAACAGGGCGATGCTAAAAATGGTCCAAGCAAAATTCCTAGTCACGAAAGAATCCGGAAACGCAGGAGGTTTTGCCGAGAAAGTCTCTGCAGCGGAATCAGTTGGGGCGGCAACTATCGCCATCTCCCGCCCTACCCCTGCTGAAAAAGGATACTTGCTTGAAGAATTGCTTGACCTCTTCGACACCAGCAAAAAAGCAATGGAAAAAAACAGCAGGTTCTTCCCATTGTTTGTGGATTTGGCTGGCAAAAAAGCCTTGGTTGCCGGTGCTGGGGAAATAGCAGAGCGGCGCATAAAAACCTTGGTCAGCTTTGGGGCAAAAGTCCTGGTTGTATCGCCCGAGGCAACCGCCAAAGTCCAGCAAGCTGCAGAGCAGGGAGATATCCAGCTTGTGGCAAGAGAGTATTGCTATGGCGACATTGCCGCATACAAGCCGTTTATAGCGCTTGCAGCGACAAATGACAGGCAAGCCAACCATAATGTGATGCTTGAAGCCAAATCAATGGGCATACCTGTGTCTGTTGCTGACTGCCGCGAAGAATGCACGTTTTATTTCCCCGCCATTGCCGAGGACGGCGCTTTTATCGCAGGCGTCGTTTCAAAAGCGGGCGACCATGCAGGTGTCAGGGAAATGGCAAAAACAATTAGAGGTTGCATGGGCATATGAAAAAGCATATACGTATTGGAAGCAGGGAAAGCCAGCTGGCTGTGGTCCAAGCAAATATAGCCATGGCGGCCATAAGCTCAAAATACCCGCAAATCACTTTTGAGCTTGTGACAATAAAAACCACTGGGGACAGGATTCTTGACAAAACCTTGGATGCCATCGGCGGAAAAGGTCTGTTTATCAAAGAAATCGAGCAAGCCCTCCTCGATGGCGCTATTGACCTTGCTGTGCATAGCTACAAAGACATGCCTTATGAGCAGACCCCCGGCTTGCCCATAGTGGCCCTCTCAGAGCGCGAGGCGCCTTTTGACGCCCTAGTGCTGCCTAAAGGGTCCAGCAAGTTGGACAAGTCCAAACCGGTGGGGTCAGCGAGCATCAGGAGAAAAGTCCAATTTGAGCAACTATATGAAGGATATAGCATTGCCCCAGTCAGGGGCAATGTTCAAACAAGGCTTAAAAAACTTGACAGCGGGGAATTTTGCGCCTTGATACTCGCCCAAGCAGGCCTTGCGCGCCTTGGCTTGCAGGATCGGATTTCAAAAGTGTTTACACCGGAGGAAATGATCCCCTCTGGCTCCCAAGGAATTTTGGCGGTCCAAGGCAGGTCTGGCGAAGAGCATCCATACTTGGACGCTTTCCATTCCCATTCCTCCCAAATTGTGTCTTTGGCTGAGCGCCAGTTTTTAACTGCCCTCTCTGGGGGATGCTCATCGCCTGTGGCTGTTTATGGGCAATTAAATGGCGACGAGCTGTTGCTATCAGGCATGGTAGTGGATGCTGATGGCAGCTTGGCAAAGGCGAAAGTTGCCGGAGACTCGTCGCGGGCGCAATTTTTGGGGGATGGGCTTGCAAAAGAATTGGCAGGGAGGCTGAAAGGATAATGGCAGTAGTTTTGGTTGGGGCAGGCCCGGGGGACTTGGGCTTGTTGACCTTGAAAGGATATGAGGCTGTAAAAAACGCTGATGTCGTTTTGTACGACCGTTTTGTGGGAGAGGATATCTTGGCATTGATGCCCAGGGAAGCTGAGCTAATAAATGTGGGAAAAAACGCGGGAAACCATCCTGTTCCCCAGGACGAGATTAACCGGCTTTTATTGGACAGGGGGCTTCAAGGGCTTAACGTTGTCAGGCTCAAAGGCGGGGATCCTTACGTTTTTGGGCGTGGGGGCGAGGAACTTGAGCTTTTAATCGAGCACAACGTGCCATTTGAGGTTGTGCCCGGCATCACTTCTGCAATTGCGGGGCCGGCATATGCGGGCATACCTGTGACACACAGGAACTATGCCTCCTCATTCCATGTGGTAACCGGCCACGGGAAAAACAACGAGCCTACAAATATCGATTATAGCGCCCTTGCAGGGGCCAAAGGCACTTTGGTGTTTTTAATGGGTGTCGGGGCATTGGCTTCCATATGTGACGGTTGCTTAAAAGCAGGGATGGATCCTGGCAGGCCAGCTGCTGTAGTGGAAAACGCCACAACCCCGAAGCAGCGCAAGGTGGAAGGCACACTGTCCACTCTGCCTTCTTTAGCCGCATCGCATAACATCGCCTCCCCTGCGTTGATAATCGTCGGCGAGGTGAGCTCGTTGTCCGGGCGCTACGACTGGTTTAGCAAAAGGCCATTATTTGGCAAGCGGGTAGCGGTTGGAAGGGCAACCCCTGGCGCTTCAAAATTGGCACTGCGGCTCAAAGAGCTCGGATGCGAAACCATCGAGCTTGCACCGGCCAGATTTGCGCCAAATCCTAATGGGCTGGATAGAGCGTTTGCAGGCATCAATAGCTACTCTTGGGTAGCGTTCACCAGCGCAACGGGGGTCGATACATTTTTCGAGTCATTAGCCCAGCGCAGAATCGACATAAGGACCCTTGCCCACTTGAAAGTCGCTTGCGTTGGCTCACAGACTGAAAAGGCAGTTGAAAAATGGGGTTTGTTCGCCGACTATTGCCCCAGCGTGTTTAATGGCGCCGCTTTGGGCAAGGGCCTATCAGGACTGGCAAAACCAGGGGAGAAGGTGCTGCTCGCAAGGGCTAAAGACGCAGGAAGCGATTTGCCCGGCATCTTGGCTGCCCATGGCGTTGAGTTTGACGATATCCCAATTTACGAAAAAGCCTATAGCGGCGGGGATGCTGATATCGGAGCGATCGACTATGCGGCATTTACCTCATCTTCAGCAGTCGATTGGTTCGCCCAAAATGCGGCAGGCGTCGATTTGGCTAGCCTTGACGCAGTTTGCATCGGGGAGTCGACAGCTGCAAAGGCGCGCTCATATGGCATAAATGCAATTCTCAGCGATGAGGCCACAATTGAGGGCGTGGCAGAAAAAATTAAGGAGTTGTGTGTATGGAAATCAGGACAAGAAGGCTTCGCTCAAGCGACCTCTTAAGGCGGATGTCGCGGGAAACCAGGGTGTCTGCCGACGCTTTGGTCTACCCCATGTTTGTCAGGGAGGGCAAAGGCGTCATCGAGCCCCTCCCTTCGATGGAAGGCCAAACCAGATATAGCCCTGACACAATCGCTGCCGGGGTAGGAGCAGCATTGGAGGCAGGAGTCAACTCGTTCTTGCTCTTTGGCATACCAGAGCACAAAGACGAAGCCGGCCTTGGGGCATACAGCGACGATGGTGTTGTCCAACAAGCTTTGAGGAGCATCAAACAGCAATTCGGCAAAAGCGCATATCTAATCACAGATGTATGCCTTTGCGAGTACACATCCCACGGCCATTGCGGCTTGATCGTGGATGAGGATGTGGACAACGACAGCACATTGCCCCTTCTGGCAAAAACAGCAGTGTCACATGCAGAAGCTGGGGCAGACATGGTCGCCCCCTCAGGCATGATGGATGGGACAGTCGCCGCCATGCGGGCAGGCCTTGACACAAGCGGATGGGCGAATGTGCCTATTATGAGCTACAGCGCAAAGTACGCATCCGCGTTCTATGGTCCATTCAGGGATGCTGCTGGCTCAGCCCCCCAATTTGGGGACAGGAAGTCTTACCAGATGGATTACCACAACAGCAGGGAAGCTCTAAAACGGATATCAATCGATATCATGGAAGGCGCTGATTCAATTATCATCAAGCCCGCGCTTTCTTGCTTGGATATCATTTCTCTAGCTAGGCCAGAGGTTGACATCCCTATCGCGGCATATGCCGTCAGCGGCGAATATGCCATGGTGAAAGCGGCTGCCGCTGCAGATTTGATCAACGAACACGCCATAATGTGCGAAAGCGCAATTGCAGTCTTCAGGGCTGGGGCAGACATCTTGATAACCTATTACGCCCAAGAGCTGGCGCGGGCTATAAAGCATGGGGACATTGGTTGATGGCAAACGAAAAATCAAAGTCTCTTTTTGAAAAAGCCCAGCTTATGATCCCCGGCGGCGTCAATAGCCCAGTCCGGGCATTCAAGGCCGTCGGGGGAAACCCGTTGTTTATAAGCAAAGCAAGTGGATGCCGGGTGGAAGACGTTGATGGAAACAGCTACATAGATTACGTCGGATCATGGGGACCTATGGTCTTGGGGCATAACAACGATGCAATAAGGGAGGCTGTCATCAAAGCAGCCCAAAACGGCTTGAGTTTTGGGGCGCCCACAGAGGCTGAAGTCTTGTTGGCAGACAAAATCACGCAGTTCACCGGCATCGACATGGTACGCATGGTCAACTCAGGCACAGAAGCAGTCATGAGCGCGTTGCGGCTGGCGAGGGCATACACAAAAAGAGACAAAATAATTAAATTTGAAGGCAACTACCATGGCCATGTGGACAGCATGTTGGTGAAAGCAGGCTCCGGCGCCCTTACCACCGGCCAAGCAGACAGCCTAGGGGTGGGCATGAATGTCGCTGCCGACACCCTAGTCGCCCCTTACAACGATCTTGGGGCAGTCGAAGCCTTGATGCAAAAGTACAGTGTCGCTTGTGCCATCATAGAGCCTGTGGCAGCCAACATGGGAATTGTTTTGCCAGATGAAGGCTATCTTGCAGGCCTTCGGGCTCTTTGTGACAAATATGGGGCGCTGCTGGTGTTCGATGAAGTCATCACAGGTTTCAGGCTGGCCAAAGGGGGAGCCCAAGAATACTTTAATGTCAAAGCCGATTTGGCAACATACGGCAAAATTATCGGCGGCGGCATGCCGGTTGGCGCTTACGGCGGCAAGCGTGAAATCATGGAGCTAATCTCCCCTTTGGGCCCTGTATACCAAGCAGGCACCCTCTCCGGCAACCCTGTAGCCATGGCTGCGGGCATTGCCCAACTAGAGGCTTTGGAAAACGGCGATGTATACAATTCTATAGGCCAGCTTGGGGGGGCATTGGCAGAAGGGCTAAGAGAAATCACCAAAAAATTCGGCCTGGAAGTTTGTGTAAACCAAATTGGCTCACTCGCATGCGTTTTTTTTGGAATCGAGTCTGCAAATAGCTACGCCTCGGTGAAGCTGGCAGATACTGGCTTGTATGCGCAGTTTTTCTCCAAAATGCTCCAAGAAGGTGTCTACTTGGCTCCTTCACAGTTTGAGGCAATGTTTGTCAGCTTTGCCCATTCCCAAGACGATATTGATGCAACACTGCAAGCAGCTAGAAATGCACTAAAAAAGCTAAAAGAAGAAGGAGCGCTACAATGAAAGGCGTATTAGTATTGGCCCACGGAAGCAGGGCAACAGAAACAGAAGACACTCTAGACCAAGTATTAACTATTGTAAAGGAAAAAACGCCAGACACGATCATTGAATGCGCTTTTATGGAATTCTCTGATCGAACTGTTGCGAAGGGGTTTGAGACAATGGATGCCCATGGGGTCACCCAATTAAAGGTCGTCCCCTATTTTCTGTTCATGGGCATCCACTTGCAACAAGACATCCCCAAAATCCTTGCAGAGTGCTCTGTGGGGCATCCAAACATCAAATACGAATTGACGGGCACTTTGGGCATTGACGAGAGGATTGCCGATATTATCGTGGAGCGGATAAAGGACTAGGGGCATATGCCAAAACTCATTGTAGTTGGAAATGGCCCGGGAGACGAGTCTTTGCTTACTGGAATGGCATCGTCTTCCATCAAGGCATCCCAGAAAGTCTACAACACCCGGGAGCTGCCATTGGGGGATTTGCTTGCCGCGCTTAAAGAGCCTCCTTTTGAGGACACCACAGTGCTCGCCAGCGGAGACACTGGTTTTTACAGTGTGGCAAAAACCTTTGTAATGGATCTTGGAGGCTTGTATGACATCCAACTAATCCCTGGGATCAGCTCTGTCCAATACTTTTGCGCAAAAATCAAGGCAACGTATGAAAATGCGGTTTTTGCAAGCCTCCATGGAAGGGATGCGAACATCGTAGCCAAAGCTGCCTACAACAAAGAGGTCTTTGCGCTTGTTGGAGGCGCCAACACTGTCCAGAGCGTTTGCGCTTCCCTTGATAGCCATGGCTTGGGACATGCCATAATCACCGTAGGCGAAAGGCTCTCTTTTCCAGAAGAAAAGATTACATCAGGCAGCGCAAAAGAGCTGAAAAATTTAGTTTTTGACAACTTGTCAGTTATGTACATCCAAAACCCTGGCGCAATAGAGGACAGGCTGCCACTAAAAGACAGTGATTTCACACGCTCAAAAACCCCAATGACGAAAGAGGAAATCCGCTGGCTGTCTGTGGCAAAACTGGGGATAAGCCCAAATGACACACTATATGACATTGGCGCAGGGACAGGCTCTGTGGCAGTGGAGATGGCTAGGGCTGCTTACTCGGGCTATGTGTATGCCATCGAGGCTAACGAGGGCGCTTGCAAGTTGGTAAAAGAGAATGCGGCAAAACATGGGGCGTTTAACATGCAAGTCGTGTATGGGCAAGCCCCAGGGGCTCTAGCTGGCTTGTCAGCGCCAGACAAAGTTTTTATCGGTGGCAGCTCAGGGAACATGGAAGGCATAATTAGCTCTATATTGTCAGCGAACAAAACTGCAAGGATTGTAGCAAACGCCATCACACTGCAGACACTTGCCCAAGTAGTTGAAATTTTTGGGCGCTTTAGGCTCCAAGATATCGACATCGTCTGTGTAAACACCGCAAAATCAAAGAGGGTTGGCAGCTATGATTTGATGATGGCCCAGAACCCTGTATATATAATAACTGGAAATGGATGTGGCACAAATGGGTAAACGGATTATGTTTGCCGCCACTGGAAGCGGCAGCGGCAAAACAACATTGACAAGCGCTTTTTTGGCTGCGCTTGTTTCAATGGGAGAAGAAGCGGCAGCTTTCAAATGCGGCCCTGATTATGTCGACCCGATGTTCCATACACAAGCCGCTGGCGTCGCCACCCGCAACTTGGATATATACCTCATGGGTGAAGAAGGGGTGGCAAGGAGTCTTGCAACAAACACAGAGGGGAAAATATCTGTCATCGAGGGTGTCATGGGCCTTTATGACGGAATGGGAAACACCAGCTACGCTTCAAGCAACCACGTGTCACTGGCTACAAACACCCCAGTGGTCCTCATTGCCAACCCCAAAGGCGAAGCGTTGTCTGTATGCGCGCTGATAAAGGGATTTTTGGATTTTGAGGCGAACAACATCAAGGCTGTGCTGTTGAACAATGTGACAGAAGGCATGTACCGCTTTTACAAAGACCTGATAGAAGAGAGGATAGGCATCAAAGTCGTTGGCTATATGCCAAAAGTGGCTGGGGCAAGCATCGAATCCAGGCACTTGGGGCTGTTCCAACCAAGCGAGATTGAAGACTTGAAAGAAAAAATCGCATTGCTGGCTGAGAACTTTAAAAATCATGTTGATATTGGGGCACTAATGGAAATAGCTAGCCAAGCCCCTCCTTTGGACGCCCCCGAAAGACCTATCATGCAACCTGCAAGAAAAGGCAATATCAACCTTTATGTGTCAAGCGATGAGGCTTTCTCCTTCTGGTATGAAGACAACCATGAGCTATTTGAAACTCTAGGGGCAAATATCCGCTTTTTCTCCCCTATCCATGATAGCGCCCTGCCGGCTGATGCGGACGGAGTGGTTTTTTGGGGCGGATACCCAGAGCTGTACGGAAAGGAGCTTGAAGCGAATGTTCCAATGAGAAACAGCATAAAAACCGCTGCTGATGCAGGTATTCCAATCTATGCGGAATGTGGCGGATATAGGTATCTGCTTGAAAGCCTTGAAGACATGCCAGGCGGGCAATACAGCATGGCAGGGGTTCTCGAAGGCAGCTCCCGTATGGGCAAGCAGCTGCAAAACTTCGGATACGGCAGAATGGAGGCAGCCCGCGACAACCTGCTTTGCAAAGCCGGAGAGTCGATAAATGCGCATTTTTTCACCTATGCAGAGTGCTTTTATGATGGCGATTGTTTTATCGTAACCAAGCATAACGGCAATACTTTTAGCGCGGTCCGCTCCCAAGGATCTGTCTTCGCAGGCAACCAGCATCTTCATTTTTGGGGCAACAAGGTTTTTGCAGAGAATTTTATAAATCTATGTTTTGAATACAATAAGACTAGGAGCAAAGCGCAGTGGACATGATCACAAATCCGATGGAGATCGAAAACCGTAGCTTCGAAATTATATCGTCCGAGCTGGAGGGAAAGGAATTCAAAAAAGAGAACGCTAATATCCTCAAGAGGGTTATACATACATCAGCTGATTTTGACTATGCGGACAACCTTTTTTTTTCTGAAGGGGTAGTGGCGTCAGCCCAAAACACCCTCAGAAACGGCGCGGCTATCATCACTGACACCCAAATGGGGAGCTCAGGGATAAACAAAAGGGCCGCTGCCAAACTTGGATGCGAAGTCCTCTGTTTTGTAGACTCCCCTGAAGTAGCCCAAATCGCAAAAGAAAGCGGCCATACAAGATCAAGAGAGGCAGTGGATTATGCAGCAAGGACAGTTGCAGGCCCGCTGGTGTTTGCAGTGGGCAACGCTCCCACTGCCCTGATAAGGATTTGCGAATTAGTTGAGGCAGGCGTGCTCGATCCTGCATTGGTTATCGCCGTGCCGGTAGGTTTCGTGAATGTCGTCGAGTCAAAAGAGCTGGTTTTATCGCTTAAGGCGCCCCATATTGTGGCAAGGGGGAGAAAAGGCGGAAGCAATGTGGCGGCCGCGATAGTCAATGCTTTGATGTATGAAATAACAGATCGGGACTAGAACTAGAAGAGAACAAAGAGGTGCTTTATAAAATGAAGTCAAAGCGGTTTAGAGCAGGCGGGAGGATGTGGGCAGCATGGTGACAGGCATTCTTTCCATGGCATTTGTTTGGTTTCTCTTTGCAGGCAAGGCGCCCAACACAATCCTCGCTGCAGCTTGCATTGCATTGGGGGCATTCTTCTGGCACTTTAGCAGGCATCAACATGACCATCCATTGCCTATCGATATCATAGCCCAAAGCTCAAAACTCAATGGCGTGAACGCGTCATTGAAGTTCTGGACAGTCTTGGCATCGATTGCAATATGCATATCCTCTAAGAACTGCTATACAGGAATCTTCCTTATGGCAATTGCGCCTGTTATTGCCGTCTATGCTGGCGGAATGGACTTCGACCACTATTTGCAGATATTGATGCTCCCTTTGGGCTTTTTGCTATTGAGCGGGTTGTCCCTGCTTTTTTCGGTGTCAATGACGCAAATTGAGGGTGTTGCCAGCTTTAGGGCGCTGGGGATATGGTTCTATGCTACAACGAGCTCCCAAGCAATGGCTGCCCTCGTTGTGTCCCGGGCTTTAGGGGCTGTAAGCTGCCTGTGCATTTTGAGTGTAACAACGCGAATGCCAGACATCATCGCAGTCCTGAGGCGAAGCCATTGCCCTGATGCCATCATTGACTTGATGTACCTGGTTTACAGATACATTTTTATACTAATGTCTTTGCACCATGAGATGCATGACGCAGCGAAAAGCAGGCTTGGCATGAAGGATTATAAAACGAGCTTACGCTCAACTGGCATGGTTTATGCGAACTTGCTAGCCCGCAGCTACCATTTTGCCGCAAAGAACTTTGATGCTATGGAAAGCCGCTGCTATGACACGGGCATCAGGTTTTTGGAACACAGCACAAAAATAACCATGACCCAAGGGTGGGTCTGCGCAGTTTTGCTGGCTGTGGGCGCTGCATTGAGTTTAATGCCATTGTGAGGGAATTAATTAATGAGTGACTTGTTAAAAATCGAGAATGTAAGCTATCAATACGATGGCAAGTACAGGGCATTAAACAATGTTTCCGTTTCCTTTGCCGAAGGCGAGCTAGTGGCTGTGCTTGGAAGCAACGGAGCTGGCAAAAGCACTTTTTTTCTGTGTTGCAATGGGGTGTTGAAGCTTCAAAGCGGGAAGATCGTCTATAATGGCGTAGAGTTGAAGGGCAACAAAAAAGACACATTCACTTTGAGGCAAGCCGTAGGCCTTGTATTCCAGGACCCAGACAGCCAGATCATCGCAGGGACAGTGGAAAGCGAGGTCAGTTTTGGGCCCTTGAACTTGGAGCTTTCAAAAGAAGAGGTTGAAAAACGGGTGGAAGAGTCCCTGGTCCAAATGGATATACTCCGCTATAGGGATTATGCCCCGCACTATCTTAGCGGCGGGGAGAAAAAGCGGGTAAGCATTGCCGACATCTTGGCTATGCAGCCCAGCATTATACTCTTAGACGAGCCAACAGCTTCGCTTGACCCGCAGAACACTGACGCGCTGGAACACATACTCCTTGCTTTGAACGAGTCTGGCATAACGATCATATTGTCTACCCACGATGTTAATTTTGCATATCGAATTGCTAACAGGGCTATTGTGTTTGCTGATGGGGAAATAATTGCAGATGCCAATGTTGATGAAGTATTTAGCCAAGAAGACACTTTGAAAAAGGCAGGGCTAAAAAAACCGTTGCTGTATGAGGCATTTGAGCATATCCAAAAAGCTGGGTTATGCAAGCGATCAGAAAAGAAGCCGCGCACAATAGAGGAATTTGCCTGGCTGATGGGCGATGCGGATGCCTTGGCATAACCTGCTACTTATTTTTGGCATTTGCCGCGTCGGCTCTGCCTTTATTCTGGATCCTGCGCTTTTTTTGCCGCATAACCATATACCAAGCCTTCTATTGCAAGCAAAACGCTGTTGCAACAAGAATGGCTTCTATTCCAATAGTATCCGCCAACGGACCGTATATAAGAATCGCAATTGGAACCGTTCCTGTGATAATTAGATGGACTACTGAAAACACCCTCCCCAGCATTGCTGGCTGTGTTATCTCTTGCACCAAGACTGTTTGCGCCATCGACCAAATTGGCCAAAACAGCCCCGCTACCCCCAAAAACACTAGGAAAGACGCAAAACTCCACGACAATCCCGCCAGTGCGAACGATATGCCAAAACCTGCAATGGAACGCGCGATTGCCTTTTCATTGTCGCGAAAACCGCCCCTAATCGACAACAAGACCCCGCATGCGACCATTGCGCTTGACCATACAATTTCATGCACAGCAAGCCTCCACACTTCGTTTCCAAAAGTGCGCCCGATCATCAATGGAGTGAGTGTGAATGACGGTGTGACAAGCCAGAAAGAGCACAGCAAGCAAGCAAAAAGGCGCTTCAGCCGCCTATTGCCGCCAATATATGAAATACCCATGGCGATATCTTTAAAAACAGGCTGCGGATGGTTGGCAATATGTGGCTTGCCCACATGTATGCGGCTAGCCACTCCTATGGCAATCGCAGCGCCCACGGTGTCCGTCAGGAATGCGCCCACAATGCCAACACTGGCCAGCAGCAATCCACCCAATGCAGGAGTGGCAAGAGCGAATGCCGAGCCTATGGCTTGGTTGATTCCCTGGACTTTGGCAAGCTGCTCTTTTGGCGCCAATTGGGTGAAGAACGCGTTTACTGCGGGAGCTTGGATGCTTGCGCCGATAGCACGAGCTGCCAATGCGACCAGCAGCAGCTCGATTTTGGGGAACCCGGCAAGAAAAGATATTGCCAGCAAAAGCATTGCCAAGCCAACAAACCCGTCAGAAAGCATAATCACATGCTTGCGGTTGTAGCGGTCAGCCCAAGCGCCTGCAATTAGAGAGAACGCAACTTGTGGAACAAGATTGCAAACAGTCGCCAACATCATCCAAAAACCCGATCCGGTTTCTAGCGTTATATGCCAAGTGATCGCAAATCCAACCACAGACGAGCCAATTAACGAGATATTTTGGCTGGCCAAGAAGAAAGCGGTTTGCTTTTTCCACTTGCCAGATGGGAAAGCGCTATTCCCGGGGTTTTGTTCATTTGCCATATTGTGATTGTACCGTGGGACGGATTATTGGTCAAGGCTCAAAAACCTGAGGTTTTCCTAGCAAGCGGGATTCCTGTTTTCTTGGGTGAATCTATTGGACTTGAGGCATTCTGAAAATGATTCGAAACGATAGTGCGCCAGAGTGTGCCAAAACTTCGCAATTCCTATTTGACGCCTAATGGACCGCCATCCAGCTCTCAAACCAATAAACCGCGCAAATGCTTGTAGCTGTTATCTGCCCTATGGCAAGCATTTGATTCTGCCTGTCGAAAAGCCTTGCCCTAGGCAACTTGCCACAAAAAGTGCTTTCCGGGTTGCTGTTTCATATTGCCTTGCAGTTTTGCTAGCAATATAAAATAAAATAAATTTAAAATATGCTGGCAAATTCTTATGATTGAGCCATCCACTATAAAATGCATTAAAGCCCATTTGGGCTTTCAGCAAATTTATGGGGCATATTATTAAAACCAGTATGTTATTATTATCCAAAAATAATAACGTAGTATGTTGACAACCACCGGAAGCTAGCATATACTATTTGTAGATTTAACAACACATTTAAACATAATCGGTAGGTGAGGCTACCGCAAGGATACGGATTGCTGCCGCAGAGTGGTGGAGACACCATGAGTAGGCCAACAGTCTGCGTCGAAACTAAGGCGCAGACTAGTGCAATAACATTGCCTTGCGATGCTAAAGCTTGGACGATGGCAATTTATGGCTATAGCTCGTTTTTTTGGTTATTTCCTCTGTCACCGTTCATGTGATAGAGGTTTTTTATTATTATTCACAGTAAATATGCATGGGCATTAAAAACAAGCCCCTTGCGGGCTGGATTGCATTGCTGGCCAAAGGGCTATTTTCGGAAGGCAATCACCGGCATGCCATCCTCCCCTGCAATATTGAAATTACGGTTTTTATGCGCCCAAATTTAATTGCAATCCCCCTCATTACCAGAGGTTGATTTATATAAAAAAAATGTATTAAAAAGAGAGGTGAGTGCGAAGTGGAATCCGGAAGTAGCAACAGTCCTGACCCTAGGCGGCGGGATTTATATGACATGGCATTTTGCAGTCTTTTTGGCTCCACTTTGCCTCATCTTAATTAAAAATAGCCGCTTTCCTGGGGTATTTTGGGCTGCGCTTCCAGCTATTCATGATAGCATGCAGGTGCAATCCGATGAATAATGCAGCAATTAATAACACGAGCCTGCGCCAAAACACTACCTCGGCAGTCCGCCGAGAAAGAAATGATGACAGGCTAAGATTTGCCGCCCTATCAGACCTAGAAACAGTGCTTACAGAGTTTGCAAGCTCCCTGGAAGGGCTTAGCGAACATGCTGTTGGAGAGTCCAGCAGGCAATTTGGCGAAAACACAATTACCCGTGGCAACAAGCCATCCTTGGGCGGGCGGTTGCTTGAGTCGTTTGTAAACCCATTTACCGCCATTCTATTCTTGCTCGCTATTGTCTCGGCCTTTAGCGACATTATTATGGCAAAACCAAACGAAGCCGAGCCTATGACCCTTGTCATTATTTTGGCAATGACTTTAATTTCAGGGGTGCTGCGGTTTGTCCAAGAGACCCGCAGCGGAAATGCGGCAGAAAAACTGCTGCAAATGATAAAAACAACCGCAAATGTCAAGAGGCTTGGACAAAAAGCCACTGAAATCCCCATCGAAGAAATTGTCGTTGGCGATATTGTCCATCTAGCCGCAGGAGATATGATCCCGGCTGACATGCGAATTATCAAATCAAAAGACCTGTTTGCAAGCCAGTCTGCTTTGACTGGGGAGAGCGTGGCAGTAGAAAAAAGCCATGCTTCCCAACTCGATGGCACAATTGGAATAACAGAGTTTTGCAACTTGGCTTTTATGGGAACCACAATAATAAGCGGATCAGCGACAGGCATTGCTGTGGCTGTCGGCGATGACACGATATTTGGCGGGATCTCTGCAAATACAACCCAAAAGCCTCCCCAGACAAGCTTTGAAAAGGGCGTGAATTCTGTTTCATGGCTCCTTATAAAGTTTATGCTTGCCATGGTGCCCATGGTTCTGCTTATCATTGGCTTTGGTAAAGGCAATTGGCTGGAAGCCTCTTTGTTTGCTGTATCCATCGCAGTGGGGTTGACTCCAGAAATGCTTCCAATGATTGTCACTACTTGCCTTGCAAAAGGCGCTGTAGCAATGTCAAAGGAAAAGACCATCATAAAAAACCTGAATTCTATCCAGAATTTAGGCGCGATGGATATCCTATGCACTGACAAGACTGGCACCTTGACCCAAGACAAAGTGGTTCTCCAATACCACTTGAACATCCATGGAGAGAAAGACGCCAGTGTGCTTGGCTACGCTTTTTTGAACAGCTATTATCAAACAGGCTTGAAAAACCTGATTGACATCGCCATTATCGAGCGCGCCCTTGAGCTGCAAGAGTCAGTCCCAGAGCTTACGGGCATAGCAGAACGGTTTCAAAAAGTCGATGAGATTCCGTTTGACTTTGAGCGGCGGCGCATGAGTGTGGTTGTGAAAAATGGCAAAACCCAAATGATCACCAAAGGCGCAGTAGAGGAAATGTTGGAGGTATGCTCCTTTGCCGAGTATGAAGGCAGTGTGGTGCCTTTGGAAGAGCCAGTCAGGGATTATATACTCCAAAAGTCAAACAGCCTTCATGAGGAAGGGATGCGGGTAATTGCAGTTGCGCAAAAAACCAACCCTTCCCCTGTAGAGTCGTTTGGGGTAGCGGATGAGTCTGGAATGACTTTTCTGGGATACTTGGCTTTCCTGGATCCGCCAAAAGAATCGACTGCAGCTGCTATCTTGGCGCTTAAAGAGCATGGGGTGCAAGTGAAGGTCCTCACAGGCGACAACGACAAAGTGGCGGCTAACGTCTGCAGCCAAGTGGGCATATCTGCGCAAGCAATCCTCCTAGGCTCAGACCTGGAACACATGGATGATGCCGAGCTAGGGCAGAAAGCCGGGCAGGTCGATATTTTCGCAAAACTCTCCCCTCAGCAGAAAGCCCGTGTAATCACGGTTTTGCGTGAAAATGGCCACTGTGTGGGATATATGGGCGACGGCATAAATGATGCTGCTGGCATGGCAGCATCAGATGTCGGCATCAGCGTTGACACTGCAGTTGACATAGCAAAAGAGAGCGCGGATGTTATCTTGCTGGAAAAAGACTTGACGGTGTTGGAAAAAGGCATTGTCGAAGGCAGGAAAACGTATGCGAACATGATCAAGTATATTAAAATGACTGCTAGCTCGAATTTTGGGAATATGTTTAGCGTGCTGGTTGCTAGCGCATTTTTACCCTTCTTGCCAATGATGAGCATACATTTGATACTGCTCAACTTGGTTTATGACATTTCCTGCGCAGCAATACCTTGGGACAATGTTGATGGCGAATTTTTGAAAGTGCCTCGAAAATGGGATGCAAGCAACATTGGCAAATTCATGGTATGGATAGGCCCGACAAGCTCAGTGTTTGACATCACCACTTACCTTTTGTTGTACTTTGTGATATGCCCAGCAGTTTGCGGCGGCCTTGGTTTTAGCCAAATTTCTGATCCCGGGACAAAAGCGCTGTTTATCGCAATATTCCAAGCAGGATGGTTTGTAGAGTCAATGTGGAGCCAGTCTTTAGTAATCCATATGATACGCACGCCAAAAATCCCATTCTTGCAAAGCAGGGCTTCTTTGCAAGTGGCAGCCTCGACTTTTGCTGGCATTGCAGTGCTTAGCATTGTGCCTTTCACCGCCTTTGGCAGCAAAATCGGCTTTGCCCCCCTGCCCCCAGCCTATTTCGGGTGGCTTGTGTTGACGATCCTGGTGTATATGGCGCTAGTGACTGTAGCCAAGCAAGCTTTTGTGAAAAGGCATGGCGAGTTGCTATAAACAAGCGACATAAAAAGAAGCAATGGATACCTAATTGAAGCCATTGCTTTTTTTTGTTTTTGCATCTACCCTGTAGATTATATAGCCTGCTATCATATTCTCCCACTCTAAAAATCAACAGCATCCGGGTTTGCAGCCATCTTCCGCACATTCGCAAGCAGGCTCTTTGCCGCTGAACCAGCTGGCGATTATAGCAGACGCGCAACCAACTCCTGCAATTACTTCGATGGCTTTGGTTGGGCAATTTAGGGCGCAAGCCCCACATTCCATACATAACCCCTTGTCTGCCACGAACGCTTTTTGGCCAACAATACAAAATACTCCATGGGGGCAAACATCAATGCAACTGCCACAACCTGTGCATTTTTCCCCATTAAGTTCCAGTGTCGAAACATCCTCAAGATATCTTAATACTTTCACTTATCACTCCTAAATAAATATGCGCCAATCGCCAAAGCAGCGCCAACGAAAGCTGAGCCAACAATCAACGGCAATGCTTTTCTCATTTCCTTGTTGACTCCTGAATGGGAAGTGTATGTTGTCGACCCTGTGAAATTCAATGCCAAATATGAAGAAACTGCAGGGAACAACAACAAATGGCCCATCGACAGGATCCGGCTGCCTTTCCTATAGCCGCCAAATGCGCCAACGAGGGCTGCTGTGCCACCAAGCCCAACAATCCACCCTTTCAGCGAAAACGCCTTTCCGGGAATTGCAGGGAGCAGGACGGGGGTTATAATAGAGCCGCTTGCTATAGCCATTGCCAAACCTGCATAATCAGCCTTGCCAAAAGGCTTTTCTAAAAAAGTGCTTGAAAGGGCCATACCTATAAAAAATGGCAATGATTTTTTCAATGCCGGAACCAGCTCCATCGGCACTAATACCATTCTATCCCATAGGGTAAAATTGACCATGCGCATTTCTTCAGTTGCTTTATATCCTTCTCTGATAAATTCTTTTATATCCTTTGCCCTAACCGGCCCGTAGACGACATTGAATCCTGAGCTCCGCGCCACCTCATAAGCGCTCACGCCTGCCGCGCCTAATTGGGGCAAAACAAGCTGTTTGTGAGACACGTATTTTGAAATATCCGACTTTTCAATGCGGTTAACCAACTCGTCCGTGCCGAAAGCGCCTTTTCCTGCTGCGCACCAGACATTTATCCCGCCTGTATCCAAGATCATTATCCAACAATCCAAACCGCCAAGGTTTTTCCTTAAAGCGTCGAAAGTCAATTTATAATTTGCGCTGACCAAAACTGGAGATTCACTGTCTGGCTTGCCCACTGCATAAAGGCCTGGCTTGATAGTGTAATCCATGCGCCCAATGCCCCACCTGGCTTTCCATGCGCCAAGGAAATCCCCAAAAGCTAGTTTCGTTGGAACCTGTTTGACAGGTTCATTTGTCGTGTGGCTACTCATGCAAATAGACCTCGCCTTACATAGATATTCATCTATATAAAGCATACAGCACACTTTGATTATTGTCAATATGGCTTTTGCTGAATGATCCTTTTTATTGACCAGCCATGAAACAAAGATGCTTTGCATACCACTTGTTTGGCCAAGAAACTGGCAAGAAATATACAGCTTTGCCTGTATACCTCGAGCAAGGACGGGCAATCGCTTTGCACTTTTGCGTTTCCATCACCTAAAGCATAGACACAAGGATTGCCTGTAGGATGCTATCGATTTGCAAAAAATACTTGTGCTTGCCATCGACTGCCACTGCGGCTATAAAGTCTTGTCTTGGCACTAAAACTAAAAAAGAAGCATTTGGTTGTATCCAACAACCTTTTTGCTTCTTTGCTAATACTTTACACCCTTAAAAATGATATGCAGTACGCATCAATTTGCTTTTGGCGGGCTTCAGGATCCAAATCAGGAAAGCGCTCGCCTACATACCGCACAACAAGATTATAAAGCCTATCTTCCAAATCTATCACCTATTCCTTAGTAATATGTATTCTCTGAGATGTATTTGTTCACTGCGCGTATCACATCCGGGTTCGCGTCATTTGGAGAAATCAAGGACCTTTCAGTGGCAAAGACAAACCCTCCGCCTGGAGCGGCGATGCCGACTACACGTTTTGCCTCTTCGATGCACTCATCAGCAGACATGAACCGAAGCATAGATGTAGACACGCCACTGGCGATAGTAAACCTGTCGGCAAAACGCGCCTTGAAACCTGCAACATCCGTTGGCTCCACAATTGCAACTACACTTGTCTTTGGCAGGTCTTCAAGGAAATCATAATGCTGTTCCCATGAGCCCTCAAAGTGGGAGAATAGTTTTGTCCCGACAGCGAAACACCCTTCTACGGTTTTTTTGTAGAATGGCCAATAAACTAGCTCAAACAATTGTTTTGTAAGGAAAGTTGCGATGTGGTGCGTGTCTTGCACCCATGGCAGTGGCGGGCGTTCTGCTTTCGGAATATTGCGCTCATGGTAAGGCATCAACGCCTCCACGGCTGCAAGAACTTTTTCCGGGCGTCTTCGGAGGTCTGTCATTGTGGGTTTAAATCCGCGGATAAAGTCAAAATAGTCATCCATTGGATGCGCAACTGAGCCGGCTACACAAAATGGCAGCCCAGTCTTTTCGACGACAGTTGGCCCTACAATGGTGTTTCTGCGGATCTCTGCCGACTTGTCAAACAATTTCGAGAGGTTTTGGTAAACTTGCTCTTCATCATCAAGCTGGAAGGCCCGGACTTTCCTCACAGCAATTTTGTCAGCGATAAATCGCATGGGATCGCCCAGAAACTCATCATACTCATCTTCTCGCATACTGGATGACTCATGGTGCTGAAGCGTAATGCCGTTTGGAGAGATAAAAAACGTCTTGCTTTCAAGCTCAAAACCAGTTTTTGTCAAATGGTTGATGCCAACACTTCTAATGCCGTCATAATAGAAGCCTTCATTTGCCTTTGTGTATGCTTCTGCCTCAGCTTCATAATTCTCTAGAAGGCCAGCGAAAGTGTTGCCTGAGTAATTTACTGCCCAAGTTGAGACTTGGCTCATTACCGGAACCCTGTCGGGTTCTTTGATGTCAGCAGTTGTGACGAAACGATTGACTCTTTCATCATATAGTTTTTTCAGTTCCTCAGTCATTGTTCCTCCTGATAGGTTAGGTGTTTCAGCTCATTGCCACGATTTTTTACATATTCAATGATATTCAAAACAACCTGAAACACACTTCTTTTATTTGCTTTATTATCAGAATATATCAATTTCGATTACATGTCAAATATTCGACAAAAATCACTGGCAAGTTAAACAAAAGTCAAACGCTCTCTCAATGTGTTAAACGGACGGATCTTAGTGTTATTTTCGACATAGTTCCAACAAGTGGATATTGGGCTGCCCCAATCTAAAGCGTTTGCAAATACATTAAATTTGTTGATTTGCCAGCAAAAAAAAGGCTATAACCCGGCTATATAACAAACCAACTCTAAACCAAGAAAAAAAAGAGCATGTTCATAGAGATATTGACGGCGCCTATAGAGAGGCGGTTGGCTCCGATCCCCTTTTACCACGCAAGGCAAGCAAAACGCTTCATCTGTTAAATAACCAAGGCTACAGATTAGGCAGGTTGCGTGAAAGTGGGCATGCATTTTTTCTCTAATATGGTATGATGTAGCTGAGGCGGGACTATGCAGATTAACCGGTTATTTGGCCTTGTATATTACTTGATGGGAAAAAATAGAGCCACAGCACAAGAGCTGGCAAACCATTTTGAAGTGTCAAAACGGACAATTCTGCGTGATATTGACACTTTGTCAAGCGCAGGCATACCCATATTTGCAGTGCAAGGCAAAGGAGGGGGCATTTCAATCCATAATAGTTTTGTGATCAACAAAACATTGATATCTGAAGAAGAGCAACAGCAAATCCTCTTTGCACTACAAGGCATGTCGGCGACCCGATCTGTCGATATAACAAGCATACTCACAAGGCTCCAAGTCTTGTTTGAAAAAACTGGCACAAATTGGATAGAAGTAGACTTCTCCAGATGGGGCAACAGCGAAGAGGACAGAACCAAATTTGACCTTTTGAAAAACGCTTTAATAAAAGAAAAAACAATAAGGTTCACTTATTTTAGCTCATACGGGGAAAGGACAACTCGTGAAGCGCATCCTTTGAAACTGGCTTTTAAGTCGGTTTCATGGTATCTGCAAACCTTCTGCTTGCTAAAAAACGACTACAGGACATTTAAGATAAGCCGGATGAAAGGCCTCGAGATGCTTGACCTCTCTTTTGACTCAAGCGCATATACAGTCCCCAATATAGAGACAGCTGAGTTTGAAACCCCAGATCTAGTTGATATCAAGCTTCGGATTGAGGCTAACAATGCTTTTAGGGTTTATGATGAATTCGATGAAAAATCCATTTATAAAAACCTTGACGGCTCTTTTATAGTCAATATGAGAATACCACACGACTATTGGCTCTATGAATACCTCTTGTCTTTTGGCCCAGCAATTGAGGTTCTAGAGCCCCAAGCTATTCGCCACGAGCTGGCAAAGATAGCCGTCAAAATAGCTGAAAAATATACTTGATTTTTCGAATAAAGCGCCGTTTGAAAGTAGAAAAGAGGTTTATATGCCTAGGCCAACCACAAAACTAGAACTGGCAGAACTTGCAAATAAAAAATTCCAGGAAGTATTTGCGCTTATTAAAGCGATGCCCATAGAGGAACAAGAAGCTAGCTTTAGCTTTGGTGATGATATAAAGCAAAAGGAAGCCCACTGGAAAAGGGACAAGAATCTTAGGGATATCCTAATCCATTTGTATGAATGGCACCAGCTCTTGCTTCGTTGGATCGAATCCAACCAAAATGGGGTATCGAAGCCTTTTTTGCCAGAACCATATACATGGAGAACCTATGGCGATATGAACATCGAGCTTTGGAAACAACACCAGTCCACTTCCTATGTCGAAGCAGAAAGTTTGCTAAAAAACAGCCATAGCAAAGCAAAGGAACTCCTTGGAGCCTTCAATGACGAAGAGTTGTTTGCAAAAAAGCATTTTTCTTGGACAGGCACAACATTTCTGGGCAGCTACTTTGTCTCGTCGACATCCAGCCATTATGAATGGGCGATAAAAAAAATAAAAGCGCATAGAAAATCGTATGCTAAAAAAAAGCAGCCAAAGGAATGGGAACAACAAAGCCTTCTGGTTTCAAAGCTAGCTGCAGCTGATTTGGTTGAGGCAGCTAACGGTTTGCCAATGGCAGCCGCTATGGTGTAACTGATAAAAAATCAAGTCCCCAAGAACCAGCTCTCCCTCTGTGCGAGCCCAAATACCGCATGGGAATTGAAATATCAAGGCACTGCTTTTGTTTTCTGCTTTGATGTGAAACTATATAGTTATAGTCTAGAGCCTTATTTGGGGATATTAAGCTGATCTGGATGGCAATACCAATCATTTTCATTATTTTCATTAGAAGGTAAATTGCAAAAATAATTCTTAACCTATAGATTGACAACAATCGAGCCATGTGTTACTCTATCATCATATTATATTCTATATATTACAAACCGTTGAAACAGAGATAAAAACAGTATGTGCGCAATACAGAGAGTTTGGCATAGCTGAGAGCCAAATTGAAATGCAGGCTGTTAAATGGGCTGTTGAGGGTATGGTCAAAAGCGGTGGCAGCTGCTGAGTATTCCATAACGAGAAGGCATGCGTTAGTTGCCGGGGGTGTGATAGCACCCTGCTAAGAGCGCGGCAACCATTGCCGTGACCTAAGGTGGCACCGCGGATTGTTAATTCGTCCTTGGCAAAGTTATTCTTTGCCAAGGGCTTTTTTATTATGAAAGACTAAGGAGGGATTTCCATGATCAAAGAAGCTATTATATCGCTTTCAAACAAAGAAAACCTTGCATACGAGACTGCTGCGGCAGTTATGCATGAGATTATGTCCGGAGAAGCTTCACAAGTCCAAATGAGCGCATATTTGACTGCACTAAGCATAAAGGGCGAGACCATTGAAGAAATCACAGCTTCAGCCGCAGCGATGCGCAAGCACTGTGTCAGGCTGCTGCATGATGTTGACGCGTTGGAGATTGTCGGAACCGGCGGAGACGGCTCCAACTCATTTAATATTTCGACAACTGCTGCCCTTATCGCAGCGGCGGCAGGGGTCCCGGTTGCAAAACACGGCAACCGCAGCGCATCAAGCTGGTGCGGTTCTGCCGATGTGCTTGAGGCATTGGGCATCAACATAAGCATTCCCCCAGAGAAAAGTATCGAGCTTTTGAATAGCATCGGGATTTGCTTCCTATTCGCCCAAAACTACTATATAGCCATGAAATATGTTGCCCCTGTGAGAACGGAGCTAGGTATCCGCACAGTGTTTAACGTTCTCGGTCCTTTAGTAAACCCGGCTGGGGCGGAAATGGAGCTAATGGGCGTTTATGACCAAGAATTGGTTGAGCCCCTTGCCAGGGTCCTCAACAACTTGGGAGTCAAAAACGCCATGGTTGTCTATGGCAATGACGGATTGGACGAGATTTCAATGAGCGCGCCTACCACTGTTTGCGAGGCTAAGGACGGTTGGTTGCGATCATATGAGATTGTGCCGGAGCAATTCGGCTTTGAAAGGTGTGAGAAATCAGATCTTGTAGGTGGCACGCCTTCGCAAAACGCGGCAATCCTGCGCTCGATATTAATGGGCGAAAAGGGGCCTAAGCGAAACGCGGCTGTACTCAATGCTGCAGCCGCTTTGTACACCTGTGGCAAGTATAAATCAATAGACGCAGCAGTCATTGCTGCCCAAGAAACAATCGACAACGGGGCGGCAATGGATAAACTTGAACAGTTTATACGTTGCTCAAATGAGAAATAAAGGAGGGCACTATGAACATTTTAGATGAAATTGCCATGAGGACAAGGGAACGCATAAATGAAAAAAAGAAAGAGCTTCCATTGGATGAGCTTGTTGGCATCGCAACTGCCAAGCCGATTGACGGCAGTTACCCATTCGAGAAAGCGTTGGCAAGCAGTGGCATCTCTTTTATCTGTGAAGTTAAAAAAGCGTCGCCTTCAAAGGGGTTGATAGCGGAATCATTCCCTTACGCCCAGATCGCCCGCGAATATGAAGCAGCAGGCGCAGCAGCGATTTCAGTGCTGACCGAGCCCTTTTACTTCTTAGGGGATGATAGCTATCTAAAAGAGATCGCCGAGATAGTGGATATTCCTGTAATGAGAAAAGACTTTGTCGTTGACCCCTACATGGTATACGAGGCAAAAGTGCTTGGGGCTTCAGCAGTTCTCTTGATCTGCTCCATTTTGGATGAGACCCAGCTTCGCGAATATCTAACGCTTGCCCAAAATTTAGGGCTGTCTGCTTTGGTGGAAGCCCATACAGAAGAGGAAGTGGCTGCTGCCGTTAGCGCAGGCGCTAGGATAGTTGGCGTCAACAACCGTGACTTAAAGACATTTGAAGTAGACTTGACAGTCAGTTCCAGGCTTAGGAAGCTGGTTCCGCCAAACCTTTTGTTTATCGCTGAAAGCGGAATCCGGAATGCGGATGATATCAACGAGCTGCGAAGCTATGGGGTTGACGGGGTGTTAATTGGCGAGACACTGATGAGGAGCCAGGATAAAGCCGCAGAAATCCAAAAACTCCGTGGAATGGCATGAAAATCAAAATCTGCGGGTTGACCAGGATTGTAGACATTGAAGCTGCCAACACCGCAAAGCCTGACTTTGTGGGATTTGTATTTGCAGAAAGCCGAAGGAAGGTTGAAAGCGGGCATGCCCGCTTTCTGCGCAGCCATCTGGCAGAAGGCATCGAGCCCGTTGGGGTCTTTGTTAATGAGCCAATAAACAATATTCTGGATATCGCCGATGCTGGCATAATTAATATGATCCAGTTACACGGCAGCGAGGATGAATCGTATATACGCCGCTTGAAGGACCGGTGCGGAATACCGTTGATAAAAGCAATAGCAGTCGCCAAAAGCGGGGATGTCCAAGAGTGGCAAGAGAGCTGCGCAGACTATCTGCTTTTAGACAATAAAGGCGGCGGCACAGGAGCCGCCTTTGACTGGAGCCTGATCGGATCTCCTGCCAAGCCATTCTTCTTGGCGGGAGGCCTGTCAATCAGCAACATAGATGAGGCAATAAAAAGCGTTGAACCATATGCGATTGATGTTAGCAGCGGAGTTGAGACAAACGGGTTAAAAGACATAGAAAAAATAACTGCAATTGTAAGGAGAGTGCATAATGGATGAGAAAAAAGGCAGATTTGGGGAGTATGGAGGGCAGTACATCCCCGAGACACTGATGGCTGCTGTCCAAGAGCTAGAGGCTGCATATGCTGCTTATAGCGTAGATAAAGCTTTCCAAGAGGAACTTGGCGAATTGCTGGCAAACTATGCAGGAAGGCCTTCATTGCTATACTTTGCCGAAAAAATGACGGCTGACCTTGGAGGGGCGAAGATTTATCTGAAACGCGAGGATTTAAACCATACAGGCTCACACAAAATCAACAATGTCCTTGGCCAAGTGCTTCTGGCAAAAAAAATGGGAAAATCCCGGGTCATTGCAGAAACAGGCGCTGGGCAGCATGGGGTTGCCACAGCTACTGCAGCAGCCCTCATGGGCATGGAGTGCGAGATTTTCATGGGCAAAGAAGACACTATACGCCAAGCGCTGAATGTATACAAGATGAGGCTTCTCGGCTCCAAAGTCAACGAAGTTACCAGCGGGACTATGACATTAAAAGACGCAGTCAACGAGACAATGAGGGAATGGACCTCAAGGATGGATGACACGCTTTATGTCCTCGGTTCGGTAATGGGCCCACATCCCTTCCCTACCCTTGTAAGGGATTTCCAAAAAGTGATCGGCAAGGAAATCAAGGCGCAGCTTATGCAAGCTGAAGGAAAGCTCCCGGATGCCCTTATTGCCTGCGTTGGCGGGGGGAGCAACGCCATGGGCACTTTTTATGAGTTTATCGGGGAAGAAAGCGTACAGTTGATAGGATGTGAAGCCGCAGGCTTGGGCTTAGACACTGGGCAACACGCCGCAACTATGGCAATGGGCTCTGTGGGGATTTTCCATGGTATGAAATCGTACTTTTGCCAAGATGAATACGGGCAGATCGCCCCTGTTTACTCCATTTCAGCAGGGCTTGACTACCCTGGCATTGGTCCGGAGCACGCCCATCTGTCAGAAATCAGCCGGGCAGAATATGTGCCGGTGACTGATGAGGAAGCTGTTGTGGCATTTGAATACTTATCCCGGACAGAGGGGATAATTCCCGCCATTGAGAGCGCCCATGCCCTGGCGTATGCAGCCAAACTCGCCCCGCAACTAGGCAAAGGCAAAATAATCGTCGTTACATTGTCAGGCAGGGGAGATAAAGACGTGGCTGCTATTGCAAGATATAGGGGGGAAGATTTGCATGACTAGAATAACAAAAGCATTTGAGGGCAATAAAGCATTGATCACTTTTGTGACCGGCGGGGATCCAGATATTGAAACTACAGAGCTGCTAGTTTTAGAAATGGAAAAAGCGGGGGCAGACTTGATCGAGATAGGCATCCCATTTTCTGACCCGATAGCGGAAGGCATTGTCATCCAACAAGCTGACGAGAGGGCACTCGCTGCGGGATGCACTACTGACAAACTGTTTGACATGGTAGCCCGTCTTCGGCAGAAGACAGAAATCCCGCTGGTTTTTATGACCTACATTAATCCCATATTCACATATGGCAAAGAACGTTTTATGGCCAAGTGCAAAGAGTGCGGAATTGACGGGGTAATCGTACCTGATATGCCATTTGAGGAGAAAGGCGAGCTACAAGAGTTTTGCGACAATCACAACATATGCCTGATATCCATGATTGCGCCCACTTCAGGGGATAGGGCTGCCAAGATCGCAAACCAAGCTGAAGGTTTCCTCTATTGCGTCTCTTCATTGGGTGTTACAGGGGTGCGAAGCGATATCAACATGGATATTGCAGGGCTGATCGAAGGTGTAAAGAAAGTTTCTGGAATACCATGCGCCATTGGTTTTGGAATCTCATCCCCTGAGCAGGCAAAAAAGATGGCTTCAATTTCTGATGGTGTTATTGTTGGCAGCGCCATTGTCAGGCTGGTTGCACAATATGGCAAGGAAAGCCCGGCGCCTGTGTCAGAGTTCGTCAAAGGCCTTAAGAGCGGAATTTCCACTGTGTCTGAATAAACGTTTTTCCATTAGCGCTGGGCAACCGGTATCGCCGGTTACCCAGCTTTTTTTTGTGTCGATGTGGAAACACGAGTGACCCACACCAAGAATGCATGGATATGCCCAGATGCCAATTATGATTGGAGCAAAAGTTATTATTTTACAATACTATGGATAGAAAGGCCTAAATATTGATCAAGAATTGCTATAATTAAGTCAAAAACTATGAGTAGATTATTTAAACGCACAAAGATACTTGCCACAGTTGGTCCATCTGTCCACTCCAAAGAGAGAATCACCGAGCTTGTCAACCTTTCAGTAAACGGTTTCCGCTTGAATTTTTCCCATGGAACCAATGAGGAGCGTGATGACCAGATTGAGTGGATACGAAGCGCAGCGGCAGCCAGAGGTCGCTGTGTGGCTATCCTCCAGGATCTCCAAGGACCGAAAATCCGCTTAGGCGACATACTAGGCAACCACCTTGATTTGAAAAAGGGGGATGAAATTATTCTCGACAGCTCTATTGAAGAGCATGACGGCTCACTTCGGCTTCCTGTCCAATACAACTTGGCAGAGAAAACGAAAGTGGGAGAGCCTCTTTATTTTTTTGACGGCAGAGTAAAAACAACTATTGCTAGAATTGAAAGCCCTTCCTCAATTGCAGTAGTGGTCGAAAATGATGGATATATTATGAGCAAGAAAGGCATCAATCTTCCTGACACTGATTTTGGCGGAGATATCTTGACGCCAAAAGACCTCGCCGACATCGAGTATGGAGCAAATCAGGAGATCGATTTTGTTGCATTGTCTTTTGTCCAAAGCCCTGAGGACATCCACAAACTCCGCTGTGTGCTTGAATCGCATGGGTCAAAAGCGAAAATTATTTCCAAAATCGAGACAAAAAAAGCTATCGCGTCTGATGAGATAATGGAGGAGATCGTCAAAGCATCCGACGGGGTAATGATTGCCAGGGGAGATATGGCTATTGAAGCAGGGGCGGAAGTAGTCCCGATCGTGCAAAGAAAACTTATTGCGCTCTGCCGCCAATACAGCAAGATCTCAATAGTCGCTACCCAAATGATGCTGAGCATGGTAGACAACCCAGAGCCAACAAGGGCTGAAGTATCCGATATCGCAACAGCAGTTATACTTGGGGCTGATGCCGTCATGTTGTCTGATGAGACAACCAATGGCAAATACCCGATCGAGACTGTAAGGGAAATGAACAAAGTGATACTTTATACCCAAAACAACTCGAGAGTCCAGCCGATGGAATCCGACCCGACCGGCCACTATGAGAATTACGACGCGATAAGCTATTCCGCTGTCCAGCTTGCTGAGCGGATTGGCGCAGACCTGATTCTCGCCCAGACCATGTCCGGAGCTACAGCCATCTCAATAGCCTCTGGCCGGCCTAATGTGCCCATTATTTCAGTGTCAAACTACGAGGGAGTTGCAAACCAGCTTGCTCTCACTTATGCCAACGCCTCATTTGTCAGGCCCTACTCGCCCACATACGCGCTTGACCTCGCCAAAGAGCTGAAAGAATCAGGGTACTTGCAGTTGAAGGAAAGCGAGACTGATCTTACAATCGTCTTCATATCCGGCATGCACCGTGACTTGATTGGAGGGTCGGACACGATCCAAATTAGAAAGATATAAGCATCTGGCGCAACATAAGGAGACACAACAATTTATGAGGAGCCCAAGAATGGCCATAGCCTTTTGCATTGTGATGGGTATTTTCACAGGCTCATTTTTCTACATCGGCAGAAGGGCATACCAAGTCATAAATTTTCGTTTCGGAAACATCAATGTGGCAATATACACAGTTTTATACCTTGCCATCGCCCTTTCTTTTTTCTTGGGCAGGCTGCCGCTGCCGGAATTGCCGAAAAAAGCCATCAGCGCAATTGGCTCTATATGGATGGGATTGTTTGTATATCTGCTGCTGCTGTTTTTCCTGGCAGACTTAGTAGTGGCTGCGGGAAAGATCGCCAAAATTGCGACACAGGAGTCACTGCCGAAAATCCAATACTCAACCCGCTTATGGGCAATTTTGCTGGCATGCTTGACAACATGTTTTGGGCTCTACAATGCGACCCAAGTCAGGTTTGTATCTTACGAAATACACCTAAAAAACCCACTATCCAAAGAATTGAAGATCGCGTTCATCGCTGACTTGCACTTGGGCGACACCCAATCTGAAAACCGGCTGGAAAAGGTTACAAAACTGGTCAACGAAGCTGGGCCTGACTTGGTCGCCATTGTCGGCGACATATTCACTGACGACTACTACAGGATCAAAGACGCAGGCAAAGCCGAAACACTCATAGCAGGATTGGATTCCACATACGGGACATTTGCATGCCTGGGAAACCACGACGCGGGAAAGACCTTGGCAGAAATGATGGATTTTTTGCTTCGCAGCAATGTGAGGCTCTTGAATGATGAAATTGCTATTATTGAAGGAGTAATATCTATTATCGGCCGTCTAGACTCGTCCCCTATCGGCGGTTTCGGGGAGTTGTCCAGAAGCGAAAGCATCCAAGCCTTGGCCGGCTCCCCAAACGGGTTGCCTGTAATTGTGATGGATCACAATCCTGCAAACATCAGCCAATACGCACAAGGCGTAGACTTGGTTCTTGCAGGGCATACCCATAGGGGGCAGATCTTTCCCGGCAGCATGTTCACATCACGAATGTTCACTGTAGACTACGGCTATTACCAAGAAAACAGCTCGAGTCCCCACATCGTTGTCACAAGCGGCGCAGGCACATGGATGATGCCTATAAGATTAGGCACTTTTAATGAAGTTGTGTTGATAACCTTGCACTAGAAAAACAAAAACCGCCTGCCGGCCTATTTTTAATAAACAGGCGGATATTTATGACCTCTCATTACAAGATAGCCAGCCTAAGCCAAGCCTCTATCTTGGGAAAGCTTGTAAGCCACGTCAATAATCATGTCTTCTTGGCCGCCAACCATACGCCTGCGCCCAAGCTCAACTAAAATGTCTCTTGGCTCGAGGCCAAATTTTTCCCCTGCCTTGTAGACATGCAACAAGAAGCTGGAATACACGCCAGCATATCCAAGCATCAAAGACGCGGTATTGATAATCTGTGGGCGTACCATTATAGGCTCGAGAACTTGTTCTGCCAAATCCATTAATGGGTAGAAGTCCAGCCCAGTGTCGTAGCCTTCCCGCTGGAGCACACCAGCTATTACCTCAAGCTGGGCGTTGCCCGCACCTGCCCCGAGGCCCCGCAGTGTAGCATCGATATAAGTTGCCCCTGACTCCACAGCCGCAAGGGAATTGGCGACAGCAAAACTTAAGTTGTCATGTGCATGGAAACCTACAGGCACTGTGAGATTTGACACCAGGGCGTCTACTGCGCTTTTGACATCGCCAGGCAGCATATATCCAGCTGAATCAGCGATGTTGATATAATCTGCTCCATAGCTCTCCATCAGCTTTGCTTGCTCGACAATTGTTTCAACCGGCGCCATATGGACCATCATCAAAAAACCGCATGCGATCATTCCCAAATCTTTTGCTGCTTTTATATGCTGCATGCTGATATCCGCCTCTGTCACATGGGTAGCTACACGGACAACTTTTGCTCCACATTCTTTAGCTAAATCTAAATCCTCCACTGTCCCAATCCCTGGTATCAACAGCACAGTCAGTTTAGCATTCTTGATTGCATTTGCAGCTTCTCGAAGCAGATCCATTTCATCATACTTTGAAAACCCGAAGTTGTATGTGGATCCGGCAATGCCGTCCCCATGGGAGAATTCGATGTACTCCAAGCCGCAACTATCAAGGCCGCTAGCTATCGCGCTGACTTGCCCAGGGGTAAAGGAGTGGGCGACAGCGTGGCTCCCGTCACGCAGTGTTGTATCAACAATATGTATTTTTTTTCCCATATCACTTGGCCCTTTGTGCAAGAAGCCCTTTCGCTATTATTTCTGCAGCGCCAATGGCTGCTGAGTTGATTATATCCAAGTTGCCAGAGTATGCTGGCAGAAAATCGCCAGCGCCTTCAACTTGGATGCAGACAGTGACTTTGTCCCCATCCAGCATTGGAGGCACTGCCAAGCGGTAGCCAGGCACATATTTTTGCACATCTGCAACCATTTCATCAATCGACTTTGCAATGGCTTCGATGCCTGCAGACCTGTTCTTAATCTGGACGTAAATCGTGTTGGACATCGTTATGGGTGGATCAGCGGGATTTAGCACAATAATCGCTTTGCCTTTGTCTGCCCCGCCCACAATCTCAATAGCCTTGGCTGTTGTTTGGGTGAACTCGTCAATATTGGCCCTAGTGCCCGGACCGGCGCTTAATGATGATATGCAAGCTACTATTTCGCTGTACTTTGCCCCTGCTACACGGGAGATGGCGTATACTATTGGTATAGTCGCTTGCCCGCCACATGTCACCATATTGACATTTGGAGCATTGCTCAGCTCACCGATATTCACACATGGCACTAGATACGGGCCTACCGCCGCAGGCGTCAAGTCGATGGCAATTTTTCCTGCGCTCTCCAATAAAGGCGCATGCGTGTAGTGGGAAAAGGCGTTTGTCGCATCAAAAACAATGTCCACATCATCCAATTCCAAAACCCCGTCAATGCCTTCAACACTAGCAGGCACACCAAATGACCGGGCGCGCTTGATGCCTTCGGACTCGGCAATGCCTGCCATTAGCCCCATTTCAAGATGCTCGCTGCGAAACACTTTGTACATCAAGTCACTGCCAATATTGCCAGGACCCAATATCGCAACTTTTATTTTTTCCATCTAATCCACCTTCTGTAGCTACTCAAATTTAGCTGCGACGCTTCCAAGAGATGAGAATTTTGCCTCGAAAAAATCGCCTTTCTGGGCATTTACCGCAGCAGACAGAGCCCCAGACAAAACCAGCTCTCCCTTGTTTAGCGACACTCCATACCCGCTTAGCTTGTTGGCAAGCCATGCCACACAATTTGCAGGGTTTCCCAGGACATCCCTGCCTGACCCTTTGTTGCACAGCTCCCCGTTTTTGTATAGTTCCATTTCTTCGTTTACCAAGTCTACATTTGAGAGTAACAGCCTTGTTTTTCCTAGCACATATTTGCCGGAAGAAGCATTGTCAGCAATTGTGTCAACCAATTTGATATTCCAGTCTTTTATCCTGCTATCGACGATCTCCAAGGCTGCTACTACATAGCTAGTCGCAGAAATGACATCATCGGCAGAGATGCATGGGCCAGCCAAGCTTTCCTTGAGGACAAAGGCGATCTCCCCTTCAACCCGTGGCTGCATCAACGATTCTATAGCGATAGGGTTTGCTGACGAGTCCATGCTCTCCATCAAATGCCCGTAATCCGGCTCGTTGACATTGAACATTTCTTGCATGGCCAAAGACGTAAGCCCGATTTTCTTTCCAGATACGCGTTCGCCGCTATTGAGCCTATGGTTAATATTCTCTAGCTGGATAGCATATGCGCCATCCACTGACAAGCCCTCATACAGCTCGCTTAACGGGCCAATCGCATTGCGAAAGTCTGCAGCATCCCGCAAGAGGGCAGCTAGATCGCTTGTTTTGTTATCAATTTTGTTATCCATAGTCTATTGTTCAGCCAAAAAATTTTCTAGCAATTCCACAAACTTGTCAGTATGCTCAATTTGGGTCCAATGCCCGCACCTTCCGAAGATATGCAACTGGGCGTCCTCAATCAAACTAAACAATTTCAGCGATGTGTCAATCGGGATTACTTGGTCCTCACGGCCGTGGATTATCAAAGCAGGATGTTTGATGCCGGGTATCTTTGCCTCATTCCTGGCCATTGATTCGACCCAATACTGGCGGGGAACCGGGAACATAGCTGAAAACGACTCTTGGAACCCTGGCAGGATACTTGCTTCATAGCGCATTTTTGCCAAATCATCGTTGATGATTTCACGGTCATAGGCGAACAAGTCCAAGAGCGCCCTCATATTTTCAAGCGATGGGGTATATCCCCAAACACTGTCGAGGCCAAAGGTTATTGGAAACTCGACACCCATACTCCCCATCAGAACAAGTTTTCGCACTTTTTCTGGATATTCGACTGCAAGGGCGATGGCAAGGGCTCCTCCAAAAGAGTTTCCAACCAAGTCAACTTGGCCAAGGCCCATTGCATCAATAAAATCTATTGCCTGCTTGATCCAAACAGCCATCGTGTACTCTGCGCCTTCAGGTCTATCGGTATATCCGAATCCCAACATGTCAATAGCCAAGACCCGCCTGTTGGCAGACAATTTTGGCATTACTTTGCCCCAGTTAGCCCAGCTTGATACTCCGGGTCCGGAGCCATGGATTAGAAGAACCGGCTCTCCTGCCCCATAGTCATGGTAGTTGGTCTTAAAACTTCCGGTTGCAATCGAGTTTGCGATTTCAGGTGTGCTCATTATTTCGCTCCCAACAAATTTTTTCTTAAACTAAAAAAGCGTGAATGGACCAGCACGGGGCCCATCCACTTTATGCTGCGACATACTCCCCCACCTTAAACGACTGAAGGCGCCCTTTGGTGGAGGCTTCCTGGGAACTCCCGCCCAACGGCGAGATATTTGCCAAGCTATCCCCGTGTGCCCACGGTTCATAGGTTGGCTGCGCCAATTGGCTCAACCCTTAGTTTCATCTATTGATAGCCGAGTCTATGTGCCTGTCGCTAGTAAAAACCGCAAACACAGCGTATGTGCCTTCCTGCTATGCTAGTCCATCTTTTGTGGGATCACAGGAAGAACATGTTTGCTGGATCGCGCCATTTGCCCATTTTTATCTGCCTGCCCTGTTTGTGCAGCCAATACTTCGCGCAAGAACAGGATAGCAATGCAACAGAAAGACTGGATATTCAATATTATCCAATTTCACGACAAAAGCATTCTTTTGTGTTTTCACTATATACTATCGTGATAATTATTTGCTAAAATGCTAAATCAAACATTGGTCTTATCAGGTCACAACTGACAAGAAACGGTCATTAAGCTCGCGGGTGTAGTAGAAAATCCCTTTTCCTGCCTGGTCGAAATCCCATTGGCGCACAGGCATGTCCGGGAAGTGGGCATATCCGCCGGCATATGTCTCATTGCGGTTTCCTGACGGGTCGAAGAAGTAAATTGTCAAGCCCCTAGTGACTCCATGGCGCATTGGACCGGCATCAAGAGACACATCGTTGATTGATATCAAGTCCGCAGCGTTGCCTATAGCGTTCCAGTCTTCAAGTTTGAAGCCGACGTGATGCAGTTTGCCCGGTTGGTCATATTCTAATACTGCAATATCATGCATACGGTTTGATGATGTTAGCCATGTACAGACAATACCGTCACCGCCGGGGGCAAGCAGCTCTTCCACCGGTGCCATTTTCAGCACTTCTTTGCAATAACGCACTGTCTCGGTAGAATTAGGTCCGTACAAGAGCGCATGGTCGAAACACTGGGCGCGCATCCCATGGGGTTCTTTTTGCCAAATATCCGGGTTTCTCAGCATTGGGCGGTCTTCTGCCAACTCTACATCAGCAAAAAAGTCGAAGCGGTGGCCCGTTGGGACTTGGACTGTAAGCCTGCGGCCAAAGCCAGGTTGGTCTGTATTTGCGTCAACCCAGGCGATTGGCAAGCCAAATGCTTCTGTTTTTACAGCCAAGTCAGATAGGAAGTCGTCACTTTCGACTTTGAAACCAATAAAGTCCATTCCTGCCACCTCAGCTTTGCGCAACACGAATGAATGGTGTTCAAATTCGTCGTAGCCTTTCAACAACACACGGCCATCCTCAGTGCGTCCAACTTCATCTAAGCCCACAATATTGACATAGTGGCTAACAGCCGCTTCAAGATCCAGCACGCGTAGTTGCATTAATGCTGAGCGTAGTACACCAGTAATTGCCATTAAAAAATTCTCCTTTAACTTTGAGTAAATACATTGGTTTTAAACCTATAAGTTGCTGCAGGCAGCTTCAATTTTCTGCGCAACATTTAGTAGGACTGCGTTTATCCTAAAAACTCTAGCTCAATGTCGCTTTTAGGAAACATGCAACAGGCCAACACTATCCCCCTGCCCTCTTCATCTGTGCTGATATGCGCCCGGCTCATTGTTTTGTAAGTGGCAGCGCCTGATATCAACTTTACTTTGCATACACCACAACCACCGCCAAAACAGCCAGCTGCAATTGTTTTGGCGCCAGATCGTTTCATAGCCGCCAATACAGCTTCGTTTTCCTTGCATTGGAAGAAAATATCTTGGCCAAACATTTTTATTGTGTGTTCTATTGCCATATTTGCTCCAATCAACGGGACTCTGCCGAAACCTTATAGCCCAATCTAGCTGAAATCTGCTGTCCCGCAGACATCAAAAGCTCTTTGTATAGCTCGAACCTCTCCCCTTGCATCCTTGACAGTGGCGCAGCTATGCTGATAGCAGCGACCACTTTTTCAAAATGGTTATAGATTGGCACTGCAATACACCGCAGCCCGATCATAAATTCTTGCTCGTCAACGGAATACCCCCTATCACGGATAACCGCTAGCTCTGCCATCAAAGCCTCACAACTCATTATTGTGTTTTCTGTGTGCTGCACAAAACCTGTTGCTTGGCATATGCGCTTGATATCCTCAGTTGGAAGGTTCGACATCAAAGCTTTACCCAACCCAGTGCAATAAGCAGGCAGCTTTACCCCGCTGGCAGTAACAATTTGGATCGAACGGCTTGATTCAAGCTTTTCAATGTACAAGACTTCCCCATCGCTAAGAATTGCCATATGGACAGTCTCTCCGGTTTTCTCAACGATTTCTTGCATGTAAGGGTAAGCAATGCGTTTCTCATTCCACTTGTTGGATATACTGTTGCCGATTTCGAACAAGCGGATACCCAATTGGTAATAGCCATTATCTGGAACCTGTTCGACATAGCCAATTTCTACAAGAGTAGAGACAAGTCCATGCAAGGTGCTCTTAACCAATCCAGTGCTCTTTGCCAGAGCAGCCAAAGAAAGGGGTTCCGGAGATGATGAGAGCACATCAACAATGTTTCCAACCTTTAGTATTGATTTGATGCTCTTGCTTTGCACTTCTTATTTCCTTTCGCCTGATATGCTTTACTGCTCATTCTGTGCTATATGTTTACCATACGATATTTTAAAGAATTTGTACAGCCATATCGAAAAAGAAATAAGTATATCCGATATTATCGAATAAACTTGAAAACAACGGACATAAAATGTTGATTATTTTCACATATTTCCAATTACATTATTTCTCCAAATCGTTATCGGAAGTTTTTGAAATGTTCTTTATCGATAAACACCCAAATTTGTAGAAAATATTTGTATAAATTGTGAACAGCTGCCAGGATCGAATAAATGAAAAGAGACTACATCAGGAAAACAAGAGGAAGCTTATCAATAAGAAGGCAATGCATCAAAAAAAGGCTAAAAAAAAAAAAAAAAAACGGCGAGCAATTATCCCCTTAGGATACCTGCTTGCCGTCTAGAATTGTGCAGCCTGTTTGCTATGCATCGATATTTACTAGCTCATATTCAATGCTGCCGAGGCCGATCTTGGATGCATGGTCAATAGTCAGTGTGCCATTCATTGAATTTATACGCTCCAAGAGTGATTCGCTATCCGGAGCTCCCTGCACCAAATCTACACATGCCCTATCCAGGGCAACAGGGTCCATGGATGCCAGAATTCCGATATCATGCATGTCTGGCTCAGCTGGGTTTCCGTTGCAGTCGCAATCGATAGAGAGCCTGTTCATCACATTAATATACAAAATATTCCCATTCAAGTAGTCGACGATGCTCTTGGCAGATTCAGCCATTGCCCTTAAAAAGTCGTCATGTTCCCCTGAGCCAAAACTCGTCTTCGAAGTCCCTGCAGAATGGAGCCACATTTTCCCCTCTGAAGAGGCAATGCCAATGGAAATGTTTTTGATCGCACCGCCATATCCAGCCATCTGGTGGCCCTTAAAATGGGACAAAACAACATAATAGTCATAATTCGGAAAATTCGCGCCTACGAAGTTCTCGGTGATCACTTCCCCTCCGGCTATCGGAATGGATATTGAGCCGTTTGCGTCTAACAAGTCAAAATCCGCATAGCCGGTAAAGCCATGGTCTTTTGCCACTTGGTAGTGTTTCTCGTTGTCTTTGCGGGATCCAGGATATGCAGTGTTTGACTCGACAAATGTTGCCCCTAAGGATGACACAAGCTCTTGTATCAGCTCTGCTCGCAAGTAATTGCTATTTGGCGGCTCTCCAGTGGTGATTTTCGCTGCGATGCGACCTTGGGGCGAAGCGCCCAATGCATTGTACACAGCTATAAGCCCGCCAGAGTCGATTTTTGTTGTCATAAAGACTTTTGGTATTTGTGTTGACATGCTTCCTCCTGTTGAAGCGCTTTTATTTTTTTGAGGACAAACGCTTTGATTGTTATAACCATTTTACCATAGCATTTTGTTTTTTCCAGAATATCCACAAATTATCGATTATTTTGTTAGTAGAGACTGGAATTTCGCATATACCTATAACATAACTTTTAGTATTATTGACCAGCTAAAAGAAATAAGTATAATAACAGTTAGTTAATAACATACTGATATTATCACATTAAAAATACAGAAGGAAATGGTGGTTGGAACAATGAATCTATTAGATGAAAACGGTATGGATGAACAGCAATTTCTTGCCCAATACAACCAGAAGGAATACCCTTGCCCATCTGTAGCTGTTGACACTGTGGCATTCGCCATATCAGAAGGAAGCCAAGACAATTACCGCAAGCTGCCATCAAAGCAGCTTTGCCTCCTGCTTATCCAGCGGGCTGGGCACCCTCATATTGGGCAATGGGCTCTGCCTGGAGGGTTTGTTGAGCCAGATGAAACTGTCGGAAGCGCAGCATGCCGGGAGCTGGAAGAGGAAACCGGTGTTGCAGACAGCTACATTGAGCAGCTATTCGCATTCAGCACCCCTGGTAGGGATCCCCGCGCGTGGGTCATAAGCGTCGCCCATATGGCTCTTGTCAGTAGTGGAAAACTTGAAGCTATTGCAGGCAGCGACGCCCAAAGCGCAAAGTGGTTCGTGTTAAACGCCAGCAGCGGGAATGGTCAGGTTGCGCTTAGCCTGAAAGCGGGTGATGTGGAACTTTCTGCCACAGTGGCCTTAAACGGGGAACAGCTGGAGCCTGAAATTATTAAGAATGACGGCTTGGCATTTGACCATGCAAAAATAATCGCATACGCGTTGATGAGGCTTAGAGGCGAGTTGGAATACTCGGATTTGGCGTTTAATCTGATGCCCGAAAAGTTCACTCTAAGCGAATTGCAACAAGTGTACGAGCTCCTCTCCGGCAAGAGGCTGCTCTCTGCCGCTTTCCGCCGAAAGGTAAACAGCTTTGTGGTCCAAACAGGCGAATACACCCAGAATGCGGGCCATAGGCCTTCGCAAATATATGTGAGAAACAAAGAATAACCTGCGTTAGCCACTCACGCAGCTCGTTGCTGTAATTTTAGCAGACGAAAGGGATAAATCTATTGAAAGAGACCAGGGCAAAGGATGGTTATATCGAAATTCCAGCGCATGCTTTTGAGATCTATAGAAAACCTGTGCTATTTTTTCATATTGCCATGTTGGTCGCTTGCACAACTACTGGATGAAAAACCAAGTTCTTGCCTTAAAGCTTTTTCTCTCCCCTTGGCTTACATATGTTTGGCAACCTAGGGGCGATGTTAGCTGGCTTCAATTGGAGCTTTTTTATTTATATATTATATATGCAAACTGTATACTTACTAAGACATCGTGTTGATAACGATAATCAACAAAAAAAAACACACTGCTACACTGTAACAGCGCATACTGGTAAATCAAAAATCATAATATGCCGAAGACCGGGGTCGAACCGGTATGGTTTATTCAACCGCAGGATTTTAAGTCCTGTGCGTCTGCCAATTCCGCCACTTCGGCAAAATGGAGGCGACAACCGGAATCGAACCGGTGGTGAAGATTTTGCAGACCTTTGCCTTACCGCTTGGCTATGTCGCCTCTAAATCTTAAACAAGATGTGTGCGTTGATATTATACAACAACCACTATAAAAATGGCAAGGAAAATTATTTATATCGATTGCATTTTCAATCCTTCGACACATGGCAGTCTAAAATGATGAAATTGAGAAACCTGCTAGCTAAAAAATTTAGAAAGCAGGTTGCAAGCAATGGAGCGAAAGACGGGAATTGAACCCGCGACCCTCGCCTTGGCAAGGCGATGCTCTACCGCTGAGCCACTTTCGCAAGTAAAAATAATAATATAGTTGGTGCCTAGGGGCGGAATCGAACCACCGACACGCAGATTTTCAGTCTGCTGCTCTACCGACTGAGCTACCTAGGCAAATGGCGAACCGGAAGGGACTCGAACCCTCGACCTCCAGCGTGACAGGCTGGCATTCTAACCGTCTGAACTACCGGTCCAGTTCCATGGTGGTCGCAATAGGGCTCGAACCTATGACCCCTTGCTTGTAAGGCAAGTGCTCTCCCAGCTGAGCTATGCGACCAAGTGTGATGCAAGAGTCATTATATATGAGCATAAATCTCTTGTCAATAACGAAAATGTAATTCCGTCAATTTTTCGCAAAATACTTTCTTACTTTTGAATTAAGACTACCATTCCCTCTCCCAAATTTTAGCGGGTTAACTTGAACTGTGTTTTTTCAGGGACTCCCGAGGGAAAGCCAGTATAAAACTCATATGAGTCAACTCCAGTAAAACCAGCTTCACGAGCCGTTTTTGCGATCATTTCATCGGAGTGCAAATACTGGAGATGCTCTTCAGCAAACGTCCCTGACGCAGTTTTTACGCTGACCGTTGTCTTCAAGGTCGCTCTATCATCGCTGACTAAGCGCACAAAGTTAAAAAAGCCGTCTTCTACTTCGATGCGCTCATCGGCATAAATAGTAGACGCGAAATTTTCATCTGTAAAAAATTCAATATTCAATACATCAAATGCGAAAACTGATCCTGGAGCCAGCATCTGCCAGACATTTTCCAATAGTGGGCTGATTGATTTTGCTTCCAGATAGTTTACACTATCAGACATGGAGTATATGAAGTCAAACTTTTGGCTACAAACAAACGAGCTCATGTCAACATTAAAGAACCTCTTGGCTGCACGCCTTTTGAATTTGGAGTCGGCAATGGCCAACATGTCACTTGAGACATCAACCCCCCAAACCTGGGCTCCTTCCAAGTAAAACCGTCGCAACATTTCTCCGGTTCCGCAGCCAAGGTCTAAAACCACTTTTCTCTTCAAATTTGGCACTCCAGAAAGCAGTTTCAGTTTCTCGAACCAAACATCGTAGTCATGCTCGTACACCAGCAAATCATAGTCATAAGCCAAGAGCGAGTAGATTGCCATAAAACTCAGACAATCCTCTTTCTTACCATTTCAATTATTTCCTGGCACTTGTCTGTCACATAATCGTAGTTTTCTTTTGTATGTGGAATGACACAAAATTTGCAGTTCTTAACTCCTTTTTCAGTGAAGACAAAATCTCCACCACAACCTTCCCCCAAAGCATACAAAGGGCAATAGCAAAACAGGCAGCTGAATTCTTCAAGATCATCTACATCATGGCAAGGAAAATATTTGCATTCAACATTCTGGAAAAAATCGTGGCTCATGGGATTAGAACTCCTTCTCATATCGATGTTTATCCCTTGTTTGGATGAACACTGTTTTGCGGAAGAACTAGATGAAACCATTTACGTCGTGCTAAACCTAGCAGTTTGTATTATATCATACACAATTTGGATTCTAATCGAAAGGATAAGAAAACAGTCGAAACTTTAGCACTATCAGCGTTTTTTGCATATAGCAAACATCTCTTTAATTCACTTGATTGGCAACCGATGTTGTATGATCCTACTATAGAAGCTTGCTAGACGAACCAGGATAACCAGCGAATGTGGGCTGCCGTAAAATGACCACGGCATCAAAACGAGCCACATGGCCATAATCTCGTTTCTTGCTTCTCGGCTAAAAGACATCAACGTGTGGGCGGCGAGGCTTTATTCAAGCGGCGGCGACGGGTTTTATGTGCTCTGGTACTCGGACATCGACTCGCTGCGGGACGGGACAGTCCAGAAGCCCAGGACATGCACACGCTGACAATGGCAGAGGCTGACAAGCTGGCTGGCGAGTATGTGGGGCTTACATACTGCCTGGCAACGGCACGTCTGCTATGCCCCTTTAATTGACCGTGAAGCCACGCGGCGCTTGGAGTACTCCCACAGGGGCGCCGGGTCGCATACGGGGGCTCTCACGAGCCTTGCCGGGGGCGCTGTGGCAGTCATATCGACCAAGGACAGGTCGCGCCTTGTAAACGGCAGCCCTGCAGCCTGGAGCGGCTTTTTGCCGTACGTCACAGCCCCCCACGACAACTGGGTGGTAATCGACCCGGGAGAAGGCGGGAGCGCGATAATTTTGTTTGAGTATAACGAAGCAAGCGATGCCGCCAACAAATGGCCATAAGGAGGGATTAATGAAATACAAGAAGCCAGGAACTAGCCAGAAAGCGGAGCCGCGGCTCATAGACACGCTGGACGCCAACGAGAAAAGCCTGTACTATGCCGCAATAGCGAAGGCGACAGCATTCGCCAAAGCCGGTGGCGTTGATGTCGAAAACCCGCAGGAGTGGAACTTCGCCAAAATCATAGCTGGAATGGAGCTTGAGGCAAGGGCAGCGGCAGCCAAAAGCAACGCATGGCAGTAGACAGAAGCAAAGGGCACGGCGCCTACATGTGGACATTCCAGGGCAACCAGCGCATGTGGGACACGTTAAACAGCCATAGCGACAGGATGACCCACATTGGCATTTTCTCGTTTATGGCGGGCAGCTCCGGCTCCATCACGGAGGATGGCATCAACCCGGCAAGCTTTGCCGCTGTGCGCTCTAAATGTCCGCACCTGAAGTGGATGCTCACCATCCGGAACGACGGCGCTTCCAGCGTATTCACAGCCCTGCGAAACAATATGAACGGCGCGAGGGCTGTTTTTTTGTCCGAGCTGCTGCGGATCCTGGCAAAGTACCCATGGGCGCACGGCATCGACATCGATTTGGAGAACGGCGGGCAATCGGAGAACACAGCGGCGGCGAACACGCTTTTTTCCATGATATCCTCAACCGTGCATGGCGCCGGCAAGCTGCTCAATGTGTGCCTTCCCGGCATGACAGGGGACGGCGCGTCTGTGGGCGGCGAAAACTGGTGCAGGTACTCAGACCTAAACCCTTTAGTCGACACAGCCACAGTCATGAGCTACGGCATGAGCTGGGCAGGAAGCGCCGGGGCCTGTTTCGCCGAGGAGCTGGCTGGAGCCGGTGTATGCCCATGTGCTGAAGTCGATGGATCCAAGCAAGGTGTTCCTGGGGCTGCCAGGCTACGGCTGGTACTGGCGCATACACGCAGAGCCAAGCGAATGGGGAGGCTCCTACAGGGGCGAGTCCCACACCTATTTGGCAGTGAAGTACTGGATGGAGGGCGTGTACTCGGTGCACAATTTCACCCAGACAGCCCCGGAGGGCAACTTCGTGCCGTTCGCGGCGTACTGGGACGAGGATGAGCAGGTGCCCTATATGCTGCCCCATGTCTACGACTTTGTGGACGGCAAGGACGCGGGCAGCCGCGCGGGTCCCGCCATCGAAGGCTGGTACGGCAGGCGCTCCTACCTGACATGCTATGGCAAGACGCAAAAAACGGTGTTCAGGGGCGTCACCCTTGAGCGCAGCGGCGTGCCCGACAGCACCGACGACGAATACATGGGCATCGGCTCGGAGTCTGTGACGCTCAACGGATCCGGGACGGCCTTCTACGATTTTTCGCTGCCTGCGGGGAGCTGGGACATCGCAGTGTGCTTCGTCTTCCCGTTCTTCTCATCTGGCAGCATATCATTCCGGCTTGATGGGCAGCCGGCGACTATCAGCGAGAGCCGCTTGTGGTGGCCATATTGGCGCAAGACAGTCTGGAAGAAGATAGGCACAGTTGGCGGGGGGTCGCACACGCTTGAGGTGGCGGGAGCCCCGCTGGCGCAATTCTACGGCTTCAGGGCTTGCTCGGCTTTCAGCGAGTCCGCATGGTGCGGGGAGGCGGAGTTCACATTGTCGCCGCGCCCGTTTGTCGATGTGAACGGGGCTGATGTGGTTCCGCGCAACGGGTTCAGGCTGACAACAGAGGCGCTGAGGCGACCTCCCGACAGCGCGCTTGTGTGGTATGAGGATTGGCGGGACGGCATGCTCGCGCAGTACTGGAAGCAGCCGTCGCCCGAGGCTTGGGGCGTGTGGCAAGACGGATGGCTTGGCAGGCCATACAGCCAGCTTGAGGGGTCCGGGGAGATCTGGCTTGAGCACGAGGGCTTTGGCGACATGCATGTGAGGGCGACTATCGCCTTCCCCGCTGGATCGAGGGGGCGCGGCGGCATTATGCTGGGCACCTTGTGGCTTTGCATCAACATGGCCACGCAGTGCCTGGAATTGTGGCAAGGGGGCAGCCTGCTGGGCTCCTACCAGTCCAGCTACGCAAACACGCCTGCAGGCTCGCTAAAGGGCAGCCCCGCCCTCTACACGATAGCGATGAGAAAGCGGGGCTCTAGGGTCAGGGTAGATAGCGGCGCAAACAACACCCTGCGCTTCACTGCGAACATATCAGCGCAGGGCTCCGGCAGGTGCGGGTACAAGTCCGATTGCCCGGTAATGTCGGATTTGCTGCGTGTCGGCGACGCTTGGCAATACGAGCCGGCAGAGTGCTTCGAGGTCGTGGCGCCCGATGGCGCAGCGAGGGAGTATGGGCGGCTCGCCCGCAGCGGCGTGGCGTGGGAAAGCGAGTTCGGAACTTTCCGGATCCTTTCAGACATCGAGGAGCGCGACACTCGAAGCGAGGACATATCAGCCGACTACGGCTTCTACCACACAGGCCTTCTGCCTTTGGCGTGCCCGGGAGACCACCAGGCTGTTGTAAGGCTGAAGGACATAAACACTTGGGTGGCTAGGCTTTATTTGGGCGACGATGACGGCTTTTCCGTGCTTTGGTACTCGGACATCGACTCGCTGCGCTACTGGATCGACAGGGCTGCCTATGAGTACGGCTTTGCGGGCTTCGCTCTATGGGCGCTTGGCCAAGAGCCGTGGCTGCTGTGGGAGGCGCTTCCTTCGTTGATCTAAGCCACACTAACCAATCCATCTATCGCGGTTAGGGAAAGTCAGGTTGTGTGTTTCTACCAGCCCAGCCTCGAAGTCGCGCAAACCATCCACGATCCCGTCGGGCAAGTGGTACAGTTGCCACTCGTACTTCACTGCCAAGTTAGGGTCGCTGCTGTTGGTGTATGTGATCCTTCTGACAACTGCTTGGTGGTTCTTATAGCTAATGAGCAATTCAAACGCCGATGGCTTGTCGTCTAAATTTTCGTAAAAATCGCCTGGAAGAATGAGGCTACCAGGGTAGAACGGGGGGCTATATCCATCAAATGTTTCGATATGCTCGCCACGTTGCTCCCACTCGTTTAGCCGAAGAGTGCTAAGAAACGTTTCGGCTTCCATGCGGGAAAGTTCAACAAGCTCGCCGTTATGATCGTCTTTTGAGGGTCCCATCACTAACAACATCAATGGGTATTGGCTATCTGAAAGCAGAATTTCCTCGCCAATAGCTTGAAGGTCCTTAAAATCGGCTAGTTTGCCATCTGGGGCTTTTTTATCTGTTTTGCCGCAACCCACGATTAGCAGCATAGTACATAACGCTATAATAATATTTTTTTTCAATGATTTGTCCTCCTTGTATTTATCGATTTTAACATTGATGGGAGAGTTTCCCAATGACATGAAAACAGACTAATCATTACTTAACGCCATTGATGGCGTTTTTATTTGCATTACCGCCAGCGCATTGGTTGTAAAATAATTTAATATGAAAAGGAACCAAAAAAAATGGCAAATACAGAAATAAACCCTAAGAGGATGTTTAGTATCTCCTCAAAAGAACAGAAATAAATGACAATACAAACATTTGGCAAAATGTGCTCAAATGCCTTTCGCAAACCTTCCACAGCCTCCGGCAATTGTCAGCCCATCCGAATGATCTTTCAACAATCCATCTTTTGGGAAGGACAATGAACATATGGGCCTCGTTGCGC